>CEOK01041727.1_pt1 | contig 47637 bp, 52 predicted proteins | sample 427001 | NCBI WGS metagenome assembly CEOK01 (sample SAMEA2591108, study PRJEB7988) | marine metagenome | isolation source: saline water (ENVO:00002010), including | reverse complement strand
AAAATTAATATTCCACACTACTTGCGGAACACAATAAAACTCTGTCATGCCTTCTGGAACAGCAATACCTTTTCTTTTCCACCAATTACGTTTTATATAGTCAGTAATTGTATTAGTACTTTTCACATAATTATCTGCATAGGCTTTGTTGGCAAGTGTTGTTCCAAATGTTGCTTTAAAATTATCTTGCCTTGTTGCCCATTCACAATTAAAATATAATAGTCCATCAAACTCTGGCATCTCTCCTCTACCATATCTTCTAGTTGTAGTCATTGGAATGTCAGCATTAGGTATTCTACATAGCCTAGTCCAAACCCTATAGTATCCTTCTTTGTACTCAGGCATGTACTGAACTCCTGCTACTGCATAAATTTTTTGTGTGGGGATATGTATCATACAATGATACTGTACTTCATCTAGTTTCATTGCATCGGGTGATTCGTTACTCACATAACCTAAGTCTTTTGCAATACTGCAAAATTCTTCTAGTTGTGGTAGCCATTTGTCGCTGTATTCAATACAGCCTATTTCGCCTTTGAAAAAAGTTCTTAGGATTTCTTTATCGTCGATATCAACCATCTGCCTACGTCCAACTCGTACCATTTTGTGTTAAAGTTTAATCTTCTTGGTTTGTAATGATGATTGTTATGTAAACTTTCACCCCATGTTAAAAATACTAACCAAGGATTATTTGTGCTATTATTATTTTGTGGATCTGTTTCATATGTCATTCCTTTAATAGGTAAATGACCAAATACGTTTACTATTCCACTAATTATAACACTTAAAAAACTTGCATTTAAACTTGCAAGAATATACCTACCGTCAAACCACCAAACTGTTAATAATGTAATAATTAACAAGTTAAGCATGATTAACCAAGGATAATTTTTATGGCACCAGATTGCAAACGGATCTAAAGTTTTTTTTATTTTAAAAAGTTCTTTCCGAGCAAATTCGTGATTTTCTTTATGAAATATCCAACCAAAGAAAGCATAAAATAATCCTTTAGTTGGAGTGTGTATGTCTCCGTCTTTGTCTGTGTGTGCATGGTGACTTCTATTATGTAAAAGAGTCCAAGTCACCGGTGACCCTTGTGCTCCTTGACAACCTAAATATAGTAATAATTTTCTTATAGGTTCCCAAGTTTTAAAACTATTGTGTGCATGTAATCTATGGTATCCAACACTTATACCATATCCACTATAAAGTATTGTAAAAAATATAGTAGCACATAATAACTGCGTACTACCATTTGCCATACTCCATAGCAAAGATAAAAATGAAACAGGTAAAAATATTAAATAGAATAACATTATTTCTTTAACCCCTTAATAACCCAACCACTGATATCTATTTCACTCCAGTGTTGACTATTACTTTGTGCATTCCAATACCTGTGATGATTGTTATGTAACATTTCACCCCAAGTTAAAATAGAACCAATCCTGTTATTAACACTATTATCTGTTGTATCAAAATTTCTGTAGCCAAACCAACTGTAATGGCTCAGTGCTGTTACTAGACTTGTGTTCATTAAAGTTGCCCATATACCAAACCAAACTCCGTATAATGCAACTTGCCAACCAAAAATTAACCAAACTAAACCAACTGTTCCGTAGTTAATTGCTAAATGATTGTCATTTAAAAATGTGTAATATTTGTCATTTACAAAATTACGTCTTATATATTTTACTAACACACGTCTATCAATGTGTTCGTCAAAGTATTTTTGTTCTCTATGCCAAGTTAAAAATGCATGAAAGAAGCCTTGTAACGGACTATGTGGATCACCTTCTTGGTCTGCATTTTTATGATGTCCATTAGTGTGTATCATTACCCAAGGAAAAATTGCTCCGTATCCATTAAACACACTACATGTTGTCATAATACGTTCTTTCCATTTAGGCATTTCAAATGCCGCATGACCCCAATATCTATGTAAACCAATAGCCATACCAATACACCCAAATAAGAAATATGTTAGAATGCCTATCCAAGCATAATTCCAATCACCATTGTATGCCATAATCGGCAGAATGCTCCAACCAACTAATTGTATTGGGAGTGTATATAACCAAAAATTTATTTTTGCTTTATCTTTAAAAAAGTTTGTTAATGAAGTCAAAACTTGTTTCATGGTGTGCTTCTAACATTTCCTTTAATCTTGTGTCGACCTTTACTGTGTATTGTAGACTAGCATATTTCATAGTCAAAGGACCAAATGGTGCTAATCTTTGTCGAAGTTCACTATCGTATTTATCATGTCCGAAGTGTGTTTTAAGTAATTCAATACCAATTAACTTCTGAGTTGTGGGTTTTACGTCAAAACCTGCTTGTTTTATTGTTCTAATTTCATATTGATAATACCTATGTGGTGCATTATCAACAAATTCTTGTGTAGGAGATTTTAAAACTTCTCCATAACTTTGTGTAAACATCCAACTAGTGTACATGTCTACATAATGTTCTTGAAAGTTTGTGTACTCTTTTCCAAAAACTTCTGCGGCATGTTCTTGTGTTTGGTGAGGAACAAACGGCATAAAGCCATTATTTTTTGTTCTTGTCCAATCACTTGTACTAACATGCATCATAAATCCAGGATATACAATACAACAATCAGGCAACATATCAAAATACTTTCCTGCAATGGTCATTTGTGGTTGTGTTGTAGGAAACATTTCTCCATACTTTTCTAATTCTGGACCATTAAATAATTCTTCTACATCTATATGATATAATTCATACGGTATATTACGTTGTTTACAATATGCAATAGTACAATCATTTTCACGTTTACTTAAATCATTACTTAAAACTGGAATGGCGGCAACAAATTCTATACCTGCCATTGTAAATGCCTGCATGGCAATCTGCGAATATACATGCTGTACACTATAATCACACCATACATATAAATCTTTTTTAAATGTTTTTCTAATTTGTTTAGCAGTATTAATTGCTTCATGCATAGGAGTACTAGGTTTGGCAATAGGTGCCTGAACAAACATATTAACATTTTTGCCACCGTCAAATTCACTAAATGTTACACCTCTCATTCTGCCTCCCTATACAAATGATAATCATTCAAATTGTAAGTTCTAATAAAAGGATCGCCAGGTTCTAATAATTTTACTGGTCTTGCCATAGGTATCCAATATTCTCTCATTGTAAATGGTGGAGCATCATATGGTCTATTAAAATATTTGTGTTTTACATCTTGATAAGAAAGTTTATTTTCTACATCACAACTAATCATATGGTATTCGAAAAGTTGTCCATTTAAGTCTACCATAAATCTATGAAACATATTTGTTTTAAATTTAAAAGTTCCATACAACCACCCACTTTGTAAATCAAATGTTATACCACGTGGCAACTCTTTATCTAAGTCAACAAATTGTGATCCTACAAAATTTTCTAATTCACAACCACCATACAACATGCTAACTTGGTCACCAGGTCTAACTGGTATTAAGTGTTCTCCTGCACAATATCTTAAATTGGATATAGGATTAAATTCATAGTATTTTGTTTGGTTAGACGGCGTCTGTGCAAGTCTAAGAGGCCAAGGAGCACTACGAATACTGCTATCACTGTAATATCCTAATTCGTAATCTAATTCCAGTTCTTTGTTAGCCATAAGTTCACATACTGTATGAACTGCTTTATTGCTGTTTGGTTCATTAGGTACAGTAACATCATATATATCAACCCAATTTTGATAATGACCATTATGTTTATTTCCGCCTACTTTAACAACACCATCTACAGCAATTGGACTTATATCGTGTATAGGCAAGTCTTGATTACCACCTGCACAAACCACCATATTTCCTGCTTCAATTAGTTTTTGTATCCTATAATCTATTATGTAATTACGGTCCATTTGCCAACTAAAACATAATAATTGTGGTTGTAGGGCCTCTAAAAGGTCTAATTTTTCTATGAGTGGTGCAAGTGTATCTTCGTGTGAAACTGTTGTATATGACGTTGTAAGACGCTCATAGACGTCAATATAAGCACAATCTTCATTAGATTGCATACTTAGAACTGGATAGTTTGAAGTTATGCTATAAATGATGTCATATTCACTTATCTCACAATCTATAAGATATGTATTATGTTTAAAAGATTGTAAAATTTCGACAGGTAATGTCGATGTGTCGATTGTATCAGTGAATTGAATTAAAAGCATACATTATATTTATGTGTGCTGAAGTGGGTTTAACCGGCAAATACGGTACTTGCTCCGTTGGCTGTGTGACCACAACTTGCTGAATCGCCTGACCTTACAACTGGTTTGCCAGTTGCAAATACGGTGCTACTAGACCCAACCATTACAGGTGCAGTATGTGGGGGATCACCGTGAGCGGCTATATTATCACCTTTAAGTGATACTCTGGCTCCTTCGGCTTTTACTGTGGCTGAACCAGGTCCGGTTATTACACCACCTGCCTGATTTGAACCTACTCTTGTTATTGCTGGCATACTTTTATTTATCAAAAGAAAAGGGCCGTCTCCGACCCTTTTCAGTTTGTTTATTTTGACTCTACGTTTTAGTTAGTAAAAGACACACCACGGTATGAACCGCTTTTTGGTGACTTTGACTTTTCTGCAACTATAGGATCGTGCTTTACTCCTCTATAAATACCAGGCTGAGGTTTATTCTCATTCTTGATAGTTTTAGGATCGTACTTGATACCTCTATATACTTTAGTCATATCATCCTCCTCAATTAATTAAGTTAGATGCGTTCCTTCGGTAACTGTCGGTCTCGTTCCCCTGAATGGGTACTTGCTTGCCTTTGTTTTAGATTAAAACAAAGAGGTTTTCCTGTTACTTACTTCCGTTCACTGCTACATTTAGAGTGAATGAACGATTGTAAATAGACTTTTAAACCATGTCTTATGGTGTATAATCTACTGATTATGTGTAAACTATACACTATTATTTATACTTTGTCAACAAAAAAAGGCTTAAAAACTGCTAAATTATGCTATTGCTTTTAGTATTTCTACAAACAATTTGCCGTATGTTGCAAACCAACCTTGGTCTTCAGTTAATGCAATACCATACATTTCTGCAATTAAAAATGCTGTAGGCGTGTCTAAAAAAGCATTACTTATTAATAAAAAACCTGCACTAGACACTAACAAAACCATGTGGTCATTGCCCCTAAAACTGTGTATTATCATTATTATAGTGCCAAGGAATAACATTATATATGCTATTATTTCCATATGAACACTGGTTGTTATACCTAACCCCATGCTCATACCAAGAAACAATAAAGAACAACCTACTATTTTTAATGTAGATTGTACAATATTATGCAACTTCTTCTTTTGTTTATTGGTCATGTTGTTATGCGGCTTGTTCAATCTCCGCTTTTAGTTGTGCATCTTTTTGGTCAAACCAACCATTTTTGGTCTTGTATTGACATTTGTAATCTGACCTACCTTGCTCCTTTAAAGGAATCCATTGCTCAGCCTTTCCTATGATAGCACTATTCCAGTGAGAGTATTCTGCTCCAGGAGTGTGATGGGTACGACATAACCAACGGTCACCGCCCCAGTAAAACTCTACTGGACATTCCCATGGTTCGCAAATTGGACCTTTGCCGTCGCCATTTTTACCAAGGTCACGAATCTCCCAATCCAAGATATACTCTTCACTGGCTTCGTTTGAATATTCAATAAGACTAGTAAGGGTTGGAATACCCTTATTGGCAATCTTATTGATTTGTTCAGAAGTAAGATCCGTTACAAAATAAGTGCTACCACCCTTAAATTTCCAATAAGATTCAGAAACACCATGCACATAATCCTCATTATGAGCCGCATAGTTCTCTCTATATTGGGTTTGTATCACTAATGTTTGCATAAAATCTCCTACCTTTTTAACAAATTATGTATATATTATAGGTGATTTTGGGGTCAATGTCAACCTTTTTTGCCAGTTTTTTTGGTATTTTTACAGTAAATGACGTGGCATCATGATGGTTTTTGTTACTTGGTGTGGTATTCCTCTGTATATCATATCTAATATTCTAGTGGTTTCTACCATATCATCACCGTAATCTATTGCTAAAAAACTAGCAATTTTGCCGTTTTCAACTAAACCTTGATGTTTTGTTTGACTATTAATAACCATACCATCACCTTTATTTAATACAGTTTTTTCAGTATTATCTGTATTAAATTGAAATACTGTGGTAGGAGCATCTGTTAATTGCCAAATGGTATGTGCTTTTCTAGGACTTGTATCTATATGTATTGGAGTTTGACCACGAACTGTTTCTAAAGTAACTATATTTCTAGGTGATATTACAAGTTCATCTCTTACTTCAGTTGGTATTTCATCATACTTTATAATGCAAGTATCATAAAAATTGAAATGGGTATCTGGCTGGCGTTCTATCAATGTCACCGATGCCCATGCTAAAAGTATGGGAAAACTATTAATCATGTAGTTATTTATGCACTAGAACCGTGCAAATGACTTTTATTATAAACTAAAACCTTTAAAAGTATTGTCGTCAACGTCCTGTTTAGTTCCGCCAATAACATAACTACTGATTTCTGTTTCTTGAGGTGCTACTTGTACACTACCGCCAGTAATCCATGCTTGAGTCCAAGGTAAAGGATTTGTACCTGTGTTAAACGGAGTTTCCAATTGAACTGCTCTCATTCTTTTACCTGCTATAAATTCTATGTATTGTTTTAGCAGTTCTGCATTAAGACCAATTATAGAACCATCTTTGAACAAGTAATCTGCCCATTGTTTTTCTTGTTCAACTGCATCAAGGAACATTTGAGTACATTCTTCTTTTAGTTCTTTTGCAATTTTAACATAGTCTTTATCATCTTGCGGTAAAATTTTAAGCATTTGTTGTGTACTTGCTAAGTGAACATTTTCATCTCTAGCAATTAGTTTGATAATTTTAGCATTACCTTCCATTTTCTTAAGTTCAGCAAATGCCCAACTACATGCAAACGAAACATAAAAACGTACACCTTCTAATATGTTTACACTCATTATACATTTATACAATGCTTTCTTATGTTCATATTCATCATAACTTTGTAAGCCACGTTCTCTTGCTTGATTTTGTTCTATTAGTTTGTCGTAGTTTTCTGTAATTGCATCTGAACAATCTGTAATTTCTTTGATGTTTAACATATTGTCAAAAACTTTACTTGGGTCAGAATATACATTTCTAATAATATGTGTATAACTTCTGCTGTGGATAGTTTCACTAAATGCCCATGTCTCAATCCAAGTTTCTAATTCAGGAACACTTACCACAGGCAATAATGCTAAATTGGGAGAACGACCTTGTACACTATCAAGTATAATTTGTCGTTTTAAATTACTAGTAAAAATATGTTTTTCAAAATCTGTTAGTTCTTTAAAGTCTTTTGCATCTTTAAGAATATCTACTTCTTCAGGTCTCCAAAAGAAACCAAGTTGTTTTTCAGTTAATTTTTCAAACTGCTTATATTTGACCACATCAAATCTTTGAACATTAACTCCACCGTTAGGGTCCAAAAACATTTTTGCTTTTGTATGATGTTTTTTATTTTTTGCATTAAATACCGTCATTATATCTTACAACTATCGCAATCGTCCTCATCTAATAATATTTCTGATGATTCAATAAATGTAGGCACATGTGCTTCTGCATTCATTTTATCTATATCAATCTCACCTTGCCCATCATGTGTGTTATTATAATACAACTGTTTGCCACCATATTTATAAAACATAACAAGGTGTTGTAATAACAAACTCATAGGTACTTTTTCATCATCAAAGTGTACTGGATTGTAAGATGTATTTACCGAAATACCCTGGTCTATGTACTTTTGTAGGACTGCCATAATTTTAAGATATCCTTCTGGTGACTTTTGGTCCCATAGTAAATCATATTTGTTTTTTAGTCTTGGGAAGCCTGGCACTACTTGTTTAAGTACACCATGCTTACTTTGTTTAATACTGACATAACTTCTTGGTGGTTCTATTCCATTTGTACTGTTACTAATTTGTGCTGATGTTTCTGCAGGCATCAATGCCATCAACGTACTATTTCTAATACCATGTTCTTTCAAATCTTTTCTCAATTCGTCCCAATCAGCACGTTCAACATGTTTAATTAATTCATCAACATCTTTTTTGTAAGTCATGTTTGGTGTTATACCTTGTCCATATTTTGTTTCATTGCTTAAAGGACATGCACCTTTTTCTTTTGCTAATTCATTACTTGCTTTAATTAAATAGTAACTCCATGCTTCTGTCCATGTGTCTACCATTTCTAAATCTGGCTCTTGATATGTGCTACCATTCTTAGCCATCCAATATGCAAAGTTAATAATACCTATACCTAGTGGACGTCTGTTCATAGTGCTACGCCTTGCCGCTTCTACTGGATACTCTTGATAGTCTAACAATTCATCTAAACCTCTAACTGCCAAATCACAAACATTTTCCATAGACTCTAAACTTTTTATGGCACCCCAATTCACAGCACTTAATGTACACAAACTAATTTCACCTTCAGAATCATTTACGTCATTTAAAGGTTTAGTAGGTAAATCTATTTCGCAACACAGATTACTTTGTTTAATTGGTGCTAGTTCTTCTAAAAATGCTCCATGTGTATTTGCATGGTCAACATTTTGTAAATAAATTCTTCCTGTATCTTTTCTTTCTTGTACAAATGCACTAAACAAATCTACTGCTGACATAGTTTTCTTTTTAATACTTGTTTTACGTTCTGCCGCTTCATATAGTTCTTTAAACTTATCTTGGTTATTAAAGAAAGCATCATATACTTCTGGAACATCATGTGGGGAGAATAAAGTTATATTGCCGCCTTCAATTAATCTTTCATACATAAGTTTGTTAAACTGTACACCATAATCCATATGACGCACTCTATTATCTTCTGTACCTTTATTATTTTTAAGTACAAGCATATCTTCAATTTCTAAATGCCAAATAGGATAATATAGTGTAGCCGCTCCGCCTCTTACTCCGCCTTGGCTACAACTTTTTACAGCAGATTGAAATAATTTATAGAAGGGGATAACTCCTGTGTGAGTTGCGTCTCCACTCCTAATTTTAGAACCAATTGCTCTAATACTACCTGCACCTATACCAATACCTGCTTTTTGACTTACATACTTAACAATAGCACTACTTGTTGCATTAATGCTATCTAAACTATCATCCGTTTCTATTAATACGCAACTGCTAAATTGTCTTTGAGGTGTTCTTACTCCAGCCATAACTGGTGTAGGCAAAGAAATTTTAAAACGTGATATAGCATCATAGTATCTTTTAATATAAGACATTCTTGTGTCAGCAGGATATTTTGCAAATAATGTAGCCGCAATCATCATATATGCAACTTGTGGAGTTTCAAATATTTCACCAGTTGCTCTATTTTGTACTAGATACTTGCCACGGAATTGTTCCATAGCCGCATAAGTTAGATACTCATCTCTACTATGGTCTATAAAATTTTGTAGTTCATTGATTTCTTCTTTAGTAAAAAGTTCTGTAAATTCGGGATCATAAAAACCTGCATCTATATTATCTTGGACAATGTCACACAAACAAGGTGGTTCAAATGTTTCATACACTTGTTTACGCAAATGATAATTGATTAATCTTCCTGCTACATATTGATAGTTAGGAGTTTCTTCACATATAAGGTCTGCGGCACTTTTAATAAGTGTTTCTTGAATATCTTCTGTTTTTATAGAATCAAAGAATTGAATCTGACTGTTTATTTCTACTTGTGAAGCACTAACACCAGTAATATCTTCACAAGCATACATAACGACTTTGTGCAACTTGTCTATGTTTAAATCTTCAAGTTGACCATCTCTTTTCTGTACCTGCATGTGTTTGTCCTATATTTATTTGTTCTTTGTAGTATAACACCAGACACGAAAAGAGTCAACTGTTATATTATGGGAATGTAAAGACTTTTGAAGTCTTTAAGTGTGATAGAATGTGCAACTAATTCATCTAGGGAATTGGTCTGACCTGGTGTCAAGTTGTACACCTTATCAGCATGTATAAACACCGCTCCATCATTTCCTGTAACATGATTACTTATCACTTTCCAGGTAGTTTCGTTAGGATTCAGGTATTTTAAATTGCCTAATGTTTGGTACAATAAAATTGCTATTCCTGTTGAACAAAAGTAGCCATGCTCTAGTATTTCAAATGCATTGGGCCAGTCTTTAGGTGTCCAATAATCTAGGTATCTTTGACGTATTTTTACTTGGGAAAATGCTTCTAGAACTGCTTCTTCGCTTGGTGCGTTCTGCCTAAGTTCTCTCCACTGATTCAAACGACGAGTGACGTCGGTAGTTTTTTCAAACATTGTTTACTGTCTACTGTGATTTCCATCTACGCACAATGTACTTCATTACAACATTAGATGTTGTTGGTGTAAGGTCATTGTTACAACCAATGCTTATAGTACCATTTGCCATACTTGCTGAGAATGACAAATTACCTGTTATGTTAGCATCTTTGTTTTCTGTAGATATATCATTAATTGTTACAACACCATTAGCAACACCATTTGCTTGTACGTCAGCACTTGGGTTACCATGATACATAAGTGTACCTACTCTATTGTAGTATCTTGACACGTTTGCATTACTTGGATCTAGTGTTGTACCTACAAGCGAATAATCTACATATAGTGTATCATATATACTTGCATCTGATCCTAAGTTAGTAAGTGTTACATTTCCTGTACCAATGGATAATTGTTGTGGTTGTGTAAACGTACTAACTGACTGCCCACTTTCTTGAGCGGCAGTTGTTAATAATTCTATATTTGTTTTAACAGTTGTAAGTCCACGTTTGTCTGGATTTGTAGTATTAAAATAAAGTTTGTTTACAATTTCTGCAAAATGTCCTGCTTCATCATTACTGTTAAAATCTATCTCACCATTAGTTGTATCAATGTCAACTAACCATGAATCAAAAGTTTCTGTACTGTAAGGTTCATTTATAAACACATTTGAAAGAATGTTTACTTTTTCATCGCCTAATACACCTGGATTTGCAGAAGTATTGCCAATTGGATTCTTGAACCATTTTTCTAATTTTGATTTAACTGTGTGGTCTTTTCTAGTAAAGTGACCTTCACTTAATCCTAATGCTGTCCATGTATTGCTATCATTTTGTGGATCATCGAATAATCTATATTGTGTTTGGTCATTACTGTAAATATAAATTTGGTCATTTATATCTGGTTTTAAACTTACTCTGAACCACTGTTGTTTACCATTTACTAATGCTATTGCACCATTAAGTGTACTTGTTCCTGAAAGGTCTAATAAGTATGCTGGTTTTACAGTTAGTCCATCTGCTGATGTTAAGTTTGTAATAAACGGACTCATGTTTCCTGTTACATTTGCAGTAACACTTGCCGCACTTACAAAGAATGTGTTATTTGTTGTTGTATCCTGGTCGCCTACTGTTTCGACTTCCGTGTTTGCACTAGCGGCACCAACTGCCGCACTAAAGACAACATTTGATGTTGTCGGAATGCCATGACTTAAACTGAATATTTGCACATTAGCAACATTACCGCCATGGTTAATAAAATCTAAACCGCCTGGAATAGATGTAGTTTGTCCTGATTCTGTGACTTGGAAAGTTCCAGCACCTGCATTAAGACTTGAAATTGTATATGGTGCATTTGTAAAATTAGTTGCATTTGCTCCTACAAATCTTACTTTGTCACCGTTTGTTAATCCTTCAACGTTACCTGCTACAGTAATAGTACCACTACCTGTTGTTGTAACTGCTCTAGCAGTTTGGAAAGCATTTGCTGGAGTTGATACTGTAAATGTAGTACCAACACTATTTGCTTCTATTGGCAATAATTTTTGATGGAAGTAATGCTGGGTTTCTATTTGTGTATTACCTGCTACAGCACTACCTGATTGTCCTTCTAACCAAACATATCCGTTATAACCACCACTTGCATTTGCATAGGCTGTAAATGTTACACTATCAGCACCCATATCAAATGTGCTTAATTCTCCACCGTGTACTGTACCACTCTTAGTAGAACTTACGTTGCTTATACCTGTATAAATTTGTAGTGAAGAATTTGCTGGATCTGGACTAAACAATGCTGGGTCAAGTGGATCTTTAACAAGAACAACATTACCCAATGTTACGTCTGCCACATTTGCTATACCACTTCCTTCTTGTACAACATCTATATGTTTTGTTTCTAAACCAATAAAGCCACTACCTGTTTCTGGATTAACTAAAACTAATTCTGCATTTAGATATCTATATTCAGGTATGCTCATTTGTGTATGGAAACCAGTTACAGTAGCACCGTTGGCTATAACACTATTTGCAATAGCATGGTTTACATGACTGTTACCATAATATGTTATTGCAACTTGTTGTGAATTAGTTGGTGCAGTTCTTAAATAAAGTGTATGACTATCACCTGTAGCATTACCTGAAACAAAGTTATAATCATAAGAAGCATTTACAGTAGCACCTGTACCACTGCTATCTCCTAATTGTTTTTTACCGTCTATTAAAACTGTAATGTCATCTGCATCAAAGGCTTTCGCTGTTCTGTTTTGATTAACTACAGAATTGCCTGAATTAGCAACTGTTATATCAAACGTTGTTCTTGCAACATTACTATTGTCTGATAGGTTGTATGACGTAGATGTATTTGCTACCCAAGATTGAGTTTTGCTTACACCATCAAATGTACCACTACCTTTAACAAATCTAATGTGTGGTACTTCAAATTTAACAATTTGAGTGTTTGCAATATTTAAACTTCTAGCCTGTGCGCCTAGTGTATTTTCTAAATATACAGTTTTGTTATAAGTTTTACTGATAGTGTCATCAGTATCAGCACCAATGTAGACTTGTCTACTATCCGTAGCAAAACCAATTTCACCCGGTCTTAACGGATGTGGTAAATCTTGCTTCAGTCCTCTTCTTTGCTGAATTCTGCTTATAATTACTTTTAAATTTGCATCGTCCTGGTGTGACACTATATATAACTCCAATTACGTTTATGTATGTATTTATCATTTCCGCAGAAATGTGGAGTGCTAATTAAAGTTGGGTTATGAGTTTGCCGAACTTTTTATTGGAATCTGTGTCGTAAATAAAGAATTGATCCACATATTGCTGTGGCATAGAGTCTATGCCTTCTCTAAATTCATATAAAGGCACAATGTTTTCATAATTATCATCTATAAATTTTAAGTATTCATCTCTCCATTCATCTATAGAAAACCTCCAAGCACAACCATGAATATGTGCATTTTTATGAATAATTGCTTGTATATTAGGTCCTAATGTTTGCATTACAGAATTATAATGTTTCATGCCGCCACACATTGTAATATCCGAATCATTGTTTAGATGCCATACACCAACTGCAAATCTTTCATTATCTACATTGGCATGATAATAATCTATACCGTTTGGAAAGTTTTTTTCAAATAATTTATGTATTCGTGCAAGTCCACCTTTTGCTGGAAGAAGCACACCAACTCCACCTATATTATCTATATAATCTACTTTTTCTTGTGTACTAGTAACACCATAAACTTGCAGTCCCATGAGTTTTGCAAATTGCACAAACAAATGACCTACTCCGCCAGTAGCACCATCTATTACAATAGTATCTTCACTAGTTAAATTTTTTATTTGTGTTAAAGAAAAATATGCTGTAACACCTACTAAACCATATATAGAAAGATAATCTAATAATTTATGATTGTCTGGTATAACTTTTGTAAACTCGTTATCATCTTCTTCACTTAAAATAGTATGTGTTCTCCAACCATGTCTATGTAATAAGTTTGTGCCTACTGGAAACTTACTATTCTTACTTTCTATGACTGTGCCAACAGCATCACCTTGAATGGGTTCACCGGGCATTGTATTAAAAACATTATTAGGTCTATATATCATAGTGGATCGAACATATGGATCAGTACTAAGATATTTGTTTTCTACAAGAACTTGACCTTCTTGCAATTCAGGTATTTCTACATCAAGAACAGTAAAGTCTTCAACTTTAATTGCTCCAGAAACTTCGCTACTTAATCTTACTTGTTTTGATATCATCCGAACTTGCTGTAATATTCTTCAAGCCTTTGTGCCCAAAGGTCACAATACATTTCGAATCTTGCACCTTCTATAACAAACTCTTTGAATTTTACATCTCTACTAACCATAAGTATAACACCTTTTTTAATGTTAGTGCCATACATTTCATTGTGTGCTAATGCGTATGCACAACATTGTAAATAATAGTCTTCAATCCATTCTTCTTTTTTAATTTTTTTACTTGTTTTGAAATCTATAATTGCTTCTTCGCCTTTGTGCATACCAATACAATCTGTTGTTCCTGCATAAAGTCCTGGAGCAATCAAACCTATTTCAGTACCCCAAACTTCGTCAACATTTTTGAATCCTTCATTTATAACTAGTTCACTCATATCTTTTGCCATAACACTTACCATGTTATTACCAAAAGTTACATCTTCTCCAAGTATATGTTTTTCTAATGCATCGTGTACTTTTGTACCTAGTCCAGCACTTTCTTTACTGACACGATTTGCTTCTGCATCGCCTACTCTTTTACGCCAGGCAATAAGAGCAGTCTTATCAGATGTTTTATCTAATACTGTTGTTACACTAGGAACAGGTATATTGTCATCTCCAACATACTTTCTGCCTTCCGCAGTTGTAACTCTTTCTAACTTTTTATACTGTATCTTTTCTGTAAGTAGCATATAAGATCCTTAATTTACTATTTTATACTATATTGTGTTGTTTGTCAACATATAATCTGCTATTTTATCATGCCATTCTGTGCCAAAATGTACAAAATCTCTAGCAGTATGTTTATGCCATTTTGTAATATCTTCATTACATTCATTAGCAATTTTTAATTTTGGAATCATGTGTTTAAAAATAAACATCCAATTGGGAACATGTAAATCTTTTTCGTAACACCACTTAACAGTAGTAAAAGTATTATTATCCCATAAATGTAATTCTATATCATTTAGTAAACAAAAACTAGTCAGTGCCTGAGTAGCAACCCATCTATAAAATTGTCTAGTGTTTTGGTTTAAAGATGCTCCCACATTTTCAAATTGTTTTAAAAAATAATGTTCTCCATTTGATATACCTTCATGATATCCTTTATCAGATACTCCATTCCATCTTTCTGAATGTGGGATCACTACATAAGCCATTTTAAATTTTTTAACTTTATACATAGATGTTAATAACAAATATGCATCTAATAGACTACCGCTTATAACAGAAGAATTATATATAGGTAAATTTAATTGTAATTTATTATACCATAAATCTTCTACTGGCAAACCCATTCCAAAAGTATTACTATCGCCAAAAACAGGCACAAATTTATTTTCATCTAAATCATCTAAACTGTAAGTGTTACGCATACCTTCTTTATTTAAAGTGTATGATATTTTTGGATATTGTTTATACCATTGCTCTTTGTCTATATCAAATAACTCTTGATATTTTTCATTAAACTTTTGCATCCTTTTAAAAAATTTTGATTGAGAATCTTTAGTTCCACCTAATGCATTTTTTAAAGTATCAATATCTGTATTAGGCACATCAAAGTTTATGTATGGTATAGTATATGGTAATTTATCAACCTGAATAGTGTATTCGTTTTCTTGTGAATTTAAAATAGGTAGCATATCATCTATGATTTCATCATCACTATAATAGGCAGGATCGCCGCCTCTTGTGATTGCTTTTACTATATTATGTGCAACTTCAATATAAGGTGCATTGAATTGTTCAAATAGTTGCTTTTCGAGATGTTGGGCCGCTTGGAGTAATCTATCTTCCATGCATGTATTTATTTGTAGTTTATTGTGGGAGTTCGTCTTTTACGGCAGACATAGCCTGGTCGCCTGCCATCTGAGCAACATCAACTGGTTCTTCTTCACCAGGTAATGCTACGTCACCTTCTGGTTCTGCTAAGTCGTTTGGTATTTTTCCTTTTGGAGTAATTACGTCTTGGTCTATATTAGCAACTACACCCATTTGTTCCATTGCGGCTTTCATTTCTTCAAAACTTAACATGAAGCCATCATCTGCTAACTTCATTCTAAATTCATCTGTTGGGATTTCGTTTTGCTCTTTGCCTAGATATTGTGCAAGTCTATCCATAATAACAACTTGCAAGTCATCGAAGTATGCCTCTAGTAGGAATACATCACGTATTCGCATTTTAGACTCCTTCGGCGTCTACAGGTGCTCTGCCTAGTGGCTCTTCTTCTGGTCCAGCCGCGGCAGGATCATTAACGTCCATTGCATCTGGTTCTGCCATAGCATCTACTTCACCGTCTAATGAGGCATCCATTGGAGCATCCATTGGCTCATCCATCATTGCTGGTTGCATAGGAGCATCTCCTGTTAGTCCACCAATAGCATCGTCCATAGATTGTTTTACTGCTTTACTGGCTACAAGGTGTCCGTCTATTGCTTGAACCATTGTGTCATTAAAACCTTGTGCAACCTCGGCACCCATCTCTGCTCTCATTTGGTCTGCAATAGCAGGTAGGTCTTCGTTTACCATTTTTCCTAATCTAGCAATTTGGTCTTGAACATCATCTGCTAATGCTCTAGCCGCCATAATAACTTCTGCTTGTTCTACTTCAACTTCTTCTGCTAACATGTCTGTGATAATATCATCAAACATGCTTTCATTTTTTGCTTGGTCTTCTTCATCGGAAGTATCACCTGTTATTTTGTACATTTTACCATCTACTTCAAAAGAATCTTTGCCTTGTGCAATAGCATCTTTTCTAGCACCAGTAAATTTATTTTGTTCAGCAACTTTTTTACCAAACATTTGAATACCGCCAGCAACTGCATCTTCTTCTAAACCATTTAAGAAACCAACAACTGCATCTCTGCTTTTGCCACTAATTTCTGCAAACATGTTTATTTTTTCTTCAATTGCTTTTAGTGATTCAACGTCTGTCATTTCCATGCCAACTTCTCTTGCCATTTCTCTGAAAAGTACTTCTGATAAATCTGTTTCTGGTATTGCTTGAACTTCTGGTTCAATTGATTCGTGCTTACCACCACATGCTTCCATGTAGTCTTTAGCCGCTTTTAAAACTATCGGTAGTATAAATTCATCATCATAAGCATATCGGGGATCTTGTCTGAATTGATTCATACATTGTTTACTTGCTTCATCCATTGTGTAACCACCGTCCATCAAATTTTGTGTAGTTTGTTTAATCTCATTACACATTGATTCGTATGCGGCACCTTCCGCATATACACCTTCTTCAAGCATTACGTCTATGACGTCTTTTACACCTAAATACTTTGCGTATTCAGGATCTAAATTAAATTGTTTTTTGGAGTTTCTTAAAGTAATAACGTGTGCTTGTGCCTGTTCTCTGACTTTTTCTAGTCTTGCTTTAGGATGAAACCCACTTACTTTAACTCCGTGGTTTTCTTTAAGATATGAATTTAATTCATTTATCTTTTGAATTCCAGTTTTGTTAAAATTATTTATTTTCATTTTATATTTCCCGATAATGATAAATTGTTAATTGTATTTATCAATTATCGGAAATTTTTTGTGTTTTTATTAAGTCAGGTGAATACCGTGTAGACTGTTTACATCTAATTTATTATGTAATTCTGTTCTTGCTTTACGCAAATACAGTAAAGATAAGTCTATTCTTGCTTCTGTAGAGAAAAATAACACATCACTGTTAGTGGTTTTTAATGTGTGTTTATAAAACATTAAGTCATTTAGATGCTTATGTATTTGTCCCTGGTAACGAAGTAATGATGCTCTATAAGTAGGTAATAATGCTTTGATTTGTTTTTGATTAGCCCTATTCATTGTATGTAACAACTGATTAGCAGTTTCAACTAGTACTATTTCTTCTAAAACAACTTCTTTACTTCTACCATCTATAATTTCCCAGTCGTTGGCTTTGGTTTTTCTCTTAAAGAAAAATCCTTTAGTGCTAACGTTTTTAACCGTTTGTTCTAATTTTTTAGCAAGTGCTTGAGTTTTTGCTTTAGTAAGCCGATTCTTGCGGGTAGGTTTTGTATTTTGTTTTGCCATTGTCATTAATTTTGAGAACTAATCCTCTTTGTCTTAACTGATTGCATGTATGTATATCATTTTCAGAAAGGTCATATTCATATATACCTTTTTCGTGTGCTAGTCTGTCAAATAATTGAAATTCTTTGGAACTACAAAATGTGGGTCCATTTTTAGAAGATAATATTCTCATCTTATCTCCTTAAAATTTTACTTTTACCTTTTGGCCCTGGTTTTTTCTTACCAATTTTTTTAGGCTTTTTAGGTTTTTGTACCACACGTTGTACATCATTAGCAATAGGTTTTACTACTGTTGCAACTGCTCCGGCACTCATGCCACCAACAGATGCTGTTTCCTTAATTATGATTTCATTTATACGCATAATACTATTTATCAAAGTCTACATTAAATATTAGACTAAAGTCAGTATAGTTTTTAAGCCATGTATCTAAATTAGTACTAGATGCTGTTCTTATTTCTTGCATTCTATTAGTAAATAATTCATAATTGTAGTCTGCTTGTTCTTTGTTTTGCTTTTCTATGTCTTTCCATTTGTTAGGATTTTCTTTTAACATGGATAAAGTTTCTAAATGTTGTGTTAAAAATTTTATTTTGGTAATAATATTTGTTTGAGTATCAAAATTGTTATCTGTCAAATGGTCAAATGTTTTATATCCTTTGTTTTGCAAATATTTGTATATTCTATGTGGACCAAATATTACAAAAGGTTGTTTCATTATTATTGCTTTGTAAATTTTTTCTGTAACAACTAACGTACTATCACTAAATGTTTCAGTAATTAATTGAAAGTCGCAGTCTAGTAAATCTGTTATGAAACTATCATCTGCAGACATTTGTTTCATATGTATTATATCATCATTACGTTTATCTAATTCTATAGGATAAACTAATTGTAAATCTTTTAAGTAAGCCAACCCATCATTAAAGTCTTGTTGAGATATTTGTTTGCGTTCAGATTGTTCTATTAAATATTTTACTGTTGATGTTTGTAATTCTTGAAAGTCTACATTAGGAGTACTAATCATATTTTCTTCTTTGTCCAATGCTCCTAACAACAATGCTCTATGTGGTTTAGGAGCATTATTTAAACAACTGTACAATGTGGATTTATTTTCGTATGTGTAATCTAAATCCATATTGTTAAATTCATCATACAGTTCTGCCATAGTATCTTCTTGGAAGTTTGCTGTATAAATTGTTTTAAAGTTTTTATAGTCTGACTTTTGTTGTATCTCTTTTATATTAATAGCACTATTACCATAAAATGTTGTATCAGGGTTTAACTTATATAACTGTACAACTTGCGATATAAACTTAAACATATAGTCATCACAATGCCCTTCAGCACTATTATCAAATAGTATTATTGCCTTATTGTTATTACATATATGTTGTGGTATAAATGTTTTATCTGTTAAATGATGTTTTTCCCAAATCTTATAAAGTTCTTTAGAGCCAATACCGTCTAAACTAATTATATATAATGTTGGTATTCGTGAACTTAACTTATCCAAATCTTTCCAGTAGTCTTCAAAAAAAGAACAAGTTCCTAATATATGGTCTCTACTAGTTCTTGGAATATTGTCTATATCTATCCAAGACTCATTACAAGACTTTATAAATTCGTAAAATGGGTTTTGGAAGTGTGCTATTTGCATAACACATATTTATTTAGGATTTTTTGCGTCCGGACTTCATGTTGGCACACCAATGATACATTTTTGACTTCTCACCACTGCTGTTTTTTGCTTTTTTACGGAGGCTTGTTACTGAGCCTTTACAACTTGCACCTGCTTTTTTAACTCTACCAGGTCTGCTTTTGCCTTTCTTTTTACCATCAGCAAAGTTTTCAACTACCATATATGCTGGTATTTCTTTTTTACCAATGTTTAATGCTTTTTGCACTCTGTGAAATCCATCCAGTATAGTCTTGCCATCAGCATCTACTACTATAGGATCTGTTGTGTCTGCAAAATTTACATCACCCAAATCACCTATAATTCTATCAAAGCCTGGTTTATCCATCTGTAAGTCTGCTACTTTAATTGTGGTGAGTTTAGTTTTTTTGTCTTTTAAATACTGCTTTACTTTAACACTTAAATTCCTACCTTGCTTTGTAACATCTTGCGACTTATAATTTTCACCTATTTGTTCTAGTTCGTCTATAAATGGTTGTGGGTCCATGCCCTGATTTTCAAACTCATCTATAAAGTTTCTTAATTCTATTTGATATGATTTCTTTAAAACTTTAGGATCTTCATCTCCTGTAAAATTTTTAATGCCTTTTTTAACAGTATTCATATTGTTATCATATCCATGCTCTTCTTCTCTGTCTTGAGTCATATAGTCCCAAACATCTCGTAGCATTTTTACACCATTAATTGTAACATAATCTCTTTTTACATAAGTTCCTGGAAATGTAACAACTTCACCTTCCATTGCTTTTGCCATTTTTTGTTTCATTAATTCTTCAAAGGTAGCCGCATCACTTGACGTGTTACTAAAATGGTCAATTAATTCTTCTATTGTAGCATTAACTTTTAAAACATCTAATTTCTTTATACCCATTTGTAGTGCAACATCAAATCTATGATGTCCATTTACAATATAATTGTTTTTATCTATAACAATAGGTCTTATGCTACCATCTGCAAATCCACGTTTGGCTCTATCATGCATTCCTTTAACACGTTGATTTTGTACTGGCATAAGTGTTTCTATGTCTACATTATGTTTGGTATAATCAAAAGGAGAATCTTTTATATCACCTTTTCTAATTTGAGGCATGATATTTCTAGGAAAGTTTTTATCTGATTTTGGTCTTTCTATTTGTAATTCTATTAATCTCATTACTTGAATCCAAATGCAAATTTACCACCTATTCTTGAACTGTAGTAATTTTTACTGCCATCTATTTCTACTGTACCTTGGAAGTTTGGCGGATACACAGCCTCCCATCCTGTAACTCTTGCATCATTTCCTTGTTTGCCCATTTTACAATACAACTGTACAATACTGGATTGGTTAAGAAATGCTACACAACCCTGTCCAAACTCTGGACCTGATTGATTAATTGCTCTTGTAACTTTTTTAGCAAGTAGGGCCAACATAGCATAACCTGTATTAAAGCCTGGAACATCTTGTCTCGGCGTTCCGTAATTAAATAATTCAGTACATGCAGGACTTAATCCAGCATAGTCTTGTTTACCTTCTTGAATGTATCCATTAATTTCTTGTTCTAACCCTTGTGGTAAAATTTTGTATAACTCTGCTAATCTAAATGGGCCATCTTTTGCACTATTGCTTTGTACAATGTTGATAACATTTACTGTAACAGGAAATTGTGCTTTTAATTCTTCTGGTGCTTTAAGTATAGCATCTTGTATGTTCTTAACACTTGCTTTTGCACCTTTACCGCCTTTACTGCTGATACCTACTCTAGTACCATCTGGTGCTGTAAAGTAACTGTCAACAAGTGGGGCATTCATTGCCATGGGCCAAAATATACTACAACTTGACCAAGGAATACCTCTCAATAAATCTCTTCTGGCATCTTCTGCCTGTCCACCCACCATATCACTCATCAATGCAACTGGTCCCATAATTTCACCAAAGTAATCTCTTAATGCAGGCAAATTACTTATTTGTCCAGGAAATACAGGGTGTTCTTGCGTGTGTATAGTCTCTAGTGCGTTTACTAGTGTTTCAGATAGTTCATTATCAGTAGAGTTTGTTTTCACTGCTTGTATGACGTCTATGACCCCATTGAATGGGTCATCTGTCTTTATCAAGTGCTGTGGATCTATACCTATGTCTAATTTCATTGCTCCAGCAGTTTGTAATTTCCATCCTGAAGGTACTTGACTGTTACCCCATTTACCCATCATATCTGCTGTTTTTTGTTTGAAGTATCTACCCCAATATGTAATTTTATCATCTAATGCTGGATCTGTTAATACAGCAACACCAAATGCTAAACTGCCTTTATTAGGTACATTTGTCCAGTCTATTTGACTGTTAAGTTCTTGCTCTAATTGTTGTACAAAATCATCTCTTTGTTCAGGAGAATCAAACTCCATTTCATCTGTTGGGTATAAATTTACACTTTGAAACTCTAATCTGTCATCACCTTTTAAAAAAGTATCACCTAATACTCTTCCCATTATGCCTTTTGATTCTATTAAACTTCTAACTTTACTTTTAGACCATTCGTTTAAATCAATTTTATCTTGTTGTTCTTTGGGTAATGCATTTATAAAATGTCTTACAATACCTCTAGCACATGCTTCGTCTCCTGCTTCGCCTCTTAAATCTCTAAATGCATCTAACATTGCAGGAATTGGTATAGCCTGAAATGCCAACATTTGTTTTTTAAGGTCTCCTACAGGAAAATGGTCTGCTAGTAAGTCATTTAAAATTTTTGTTGTTTTAATAGTTGGTACACTTTCATCTAAATCTTCTTTAGCCATGTTTGTTGCTGTTGCGTACATAACTGCTTCTGCATCTTTACCATAACGTTTTTCAAAATCTTTTTTGCTTTTCTTCATACCTTTAACATATTTTTCTTTGTCTTTCTTTTCATCTTTTGATAAAGGTCTTTCTAATACTTTTGATTCACTTAGTATTGCTAATTGTTCTTGTAAAGGTAATGCATCAAATTTAGCAAACACACTTTCATTTGCTCCGCCTTGTAATTCTTGTCTGCCTCTTGCTAATGCACCTTGGAAGTCATTTGGTTCTTTACCTTCTTGATTGTCTCTAATTAAAACCTGTAAAACAGTTTGTTTGAAATTTTCTTCGTTGTCTGGATTTTTAAGAAATCCTACCAGTCTGTTTACATCTGGTTGTAACATATAATTTTGTATGCCATTTTGCATCAACCAATCAAATCTTTGATATTCGTCACGCACAGCATCATAATCTTGTGTAGTTATGTCATCAGATGGATCTCTGCCTCTTGTAACTTCTGCTCTGTCCATTCTTGAACGGGCACCGTCAGGCATGGCTCTACCACCATCACCGTAAAGTTCACCTACATCATCACCAAGACTGCCGTCAGCATTTTGTCTAAAGTAGTTACCACCACTTACTGTATAATTTGTTTTAATATATTCAACGGCAGTTTTTACACTTGCTACCCATCTTTCCACACAACAAACAGTTGGATCTGGTTCTGGTCTCCAGTTGTGGTCGCCGTCAAATGTTCTAGAAACTTTTTCTAATATGTTTGGACCTTGATTATCTACACCTCTTTCTATTTTAAAGAAGTCTGCTAAGTTAGGCCAATTTGCCGCACCTTGAATAGTATTAGATGCTTCTCTTTCCATATGTTCGACACCAGCCGCTTTTATAATTTTTTTGTTTTCTATGGCTCTTACACCTTTTGGTGTTTGTTCCATAACTTTCTGAATAGCACTATAGAAACTAACACTATCATCCTTGTTCATCAAGTCATCGACCATTTGTTTTATTTTGCCTGCTTCTGCACCGTGATACTTTTTAAAGTCATATGCGGCATAGGCTTTCTGGTCATTATCATCTCGCAATGTCCAAGTTATACCACTAGTACTGTTTAAAGGTTCTCCTGAAAACGGATTTTTTAATTCTTCGGATGGGATAAGTTCTTCTACATCTCCCATTCCTGCTCTACCGTCCAACTTTCCAGTAAATTCAATTCTAAACATTTTTGATAATTTAGTTCTATCAGTACCGTCTATTTGAACATATTTGTCTTTGTTGTCTAAAGTTTTATAGTCTATTCCATACACAGAAGCAAACTTTTCAAATAACTTGCCATAGTTTTTAATTCTCCAGTTTTGACTCATATTGCCAACTTTTTGATATATTGCTATAATTTCACTACCGCCTACAGCATCATTTAGTGGTCCCCAATGTGCCGCTGGAACAACAAAGAATATGCCTGGTCTAGATCCTTTGTTTACATTTTCTGCACCATCAATCATATCTTTTAGCATGGTTTCACCTGGATCTGCAATTTTTACATCTGATGTTGCCGTTCTCTGTAGATCCAATTCATCATAATAATTCTTTTTCATAAATGTAATAGAATGTGCAGGTATGTTTATTGTAGCATATGACTTGCTACGAATTTTCTTTTCAAAATTTTCTCTGTCTTTGGATAATTGTTGCTTACGTTTAATTGAATTGTCTTGACTGTCAAAACCATTTTGTACAAATATTTTATCTAAGCCTCTCATAAATTCTGATAGACCTTTGAATCTTTGTGCTATAATTGTTTTTACTTCTGGAAATTTAAAATAGCCAGGGTAACGTTCTTTGTTTCTATAGTAAGCACCCAAAGACTCTCTAATTGAGTCAGTGATAAAATCCTGCATGTTGTTTATTGTTCTTTCGTCTGTGGTATTTTTAATAATATCATCTAAAGTACCTTGAATTCTTTCATACTTATATGGTTCAATACCAAGATAAGGTGCACCATCTCTTTCACCTAATAAATCATATAAATCTTCTTTTTCTTTGTCTGACATGTTTGGTAGATCCTGTACTTCATCTCTTTCTATGCCAATTATTTCTTCCCAATCTGGTTTGTCATAGGCGTCCCTACCATCTCTATCAAGTCCAATTTTATTGGTGTTGAAAAATTTCTCAAACATAGGAACCATTAGTTTTAAACTTTTTATTGCTTTAGATTTGTCTGTTTCGAATTGATTTTCTAAAAACAAAAATCTTCTTCTCAATAACATAGTGTAATTGCTTAATGAAACATCTTCATAACTGTCATCACCATAAATGTTAGGATTATGATTTCTATTAACTGGTTCATTGTAAGAGTCAAATTGTTTTACAAATGAGACCATATTGTTAAAACTTTCTTTGTCAAAAACCATTCCTGGTTGCACAAAATAGGTTCCTGAGTTATATGTTGATGTTGTTAAGCCGTTATAAAAATCATTAAATTGTCTTTTACCACTTGCGTCTTTGAATAGTCTTTTTGTATCTTCTATTACTTCTGTTTTATCTATATTAGAATCTTTCCCAATACGCAAATTTATACCAAGTGTTGTAAGTTCTTTCAACACAGTAGGATTAAACTGTTTGCTGTTCATTACATTCCATATACCTTTTACTAAAGATTCAACTTGTGGTGCTGATATATAGTCGGGTCTACTAATTATATCTTTTGATAGTAATTTTTCTATACCTTTTCTAATAATTTCCATCCTCACTTGTGGTGTTAATTTGCCGGCGCCACTACCTTTAACGTTATCACCAAATGCAATATCGTCTATGGATATTTTTAAATTTTCGTCTAAGTCCTTGTATGATATTTCATATTTTTTCAAAAATGTTCTTAATGCACCAATGCTTTTTGCGTTTGGTTGTTGTCTTGCTACACCTTGAGCAACATCCACAGCCAACATTCCAAGTGCTTCACTTAAATCTTTTAAACCTTGTAGTTTTTCTTGAGATGCACGACTACTAGGTTTTTGCATATCTGGTTTGAAGTAGGCTTTGATTGACCTATCATTTTCTGATTTTTCTTCTTCTTTAATTTTTTCGCCTTTGATACTGTCTAAATCTCTTTTTAAAGAACTGTCAAAATCATCTAAACTAGCATCTGTGTTATTAACGTATTTCATCCATTGTTTTTTCCATTTAAGGTCTGCTTCTGGATCTAAATAAGTTTTGGCGAGTTTTAATTGTTCCATTGCTCTTAACATTTGTTTAGTAAAGTCTAAATATTTGTTAGAACTGATTATTGCTTTAGTTGAGTCTAATACAGGATCGCTGGCAATATCTTCATATCTGCCTTTTAAATCTTCTACTTCTGATTCATCACCTGCCGCAACTTCACTTGCTTTGTTTAATAATCTAGACAATGCTTTGACATAGTCGCCTTCATATTGGTTTGTATGTCCTGCAATCATTGTGGTTGCATATCTTACTGTTGCTTTAAATACTTTGTCAAAATCACGTTCGTAATCTTCCCCACCTGCTATTCTAAATTCTATAAGTTTGGTATTGGTTTTTGAATCTGTTTGACCTTTAAAATGTATTGCACGGAATTTGTCATCACTTATATGTTGTTCTAAAAATTTTTCTGCTATTTTAATACCTTCTGATCCGGTTTTTTGTTTTAATTGTCCAATTGCTTTTTGTAATTCTTTGTATTGGCTTTTAGTGTAAGTGTTAGCCTTTCTCATAAATTCATTTAACAAGTATTGGTCACCTAACAACACAGCCATCTTAACTCTATTTGCTTTTACTATACTTGAACCAGGATCATGATTTACAATTTCTCCTTCTTGTGGATTATAACTCATTGTTACATGTAAACCAGTACTGTTATTTGTAAGTGCGCCTTTATCCTCTAACATTGTAAAGAACTTTTTCATTTCTGTCAACATTCTTCTAGGAGTACTAAAAACAGGTGATATAATTTCTGCACCTGTGCCATATCCATCTATACTACTATCGCTTTCTACTGCATAATTTGTTGTGCTACCATCAGTGTTACCATAATCACCGTAATCCACACTGGTATCTGTAAAAGCACTATTGTTTTCCATCCAATTAGACACTATGTCAGCAACTTCTCCTAAATTGCTACCCACAGAGTAATCAATACCATAATCATCACAGAATGAACTCATACTGTAGTATTGGTCATTTATCCAATCATCATAATCATAACTTTCACTGGCTTCTTCGTATGCCGCTTGTCTTACATCATCATCTTCTTTTGCTAATTCTTCTAAATAATCTCTAAAGTCTTGTCCTCTAAATTCATCAACATATTCTCTGGCCCAATTTTCTTCTTCATATCCGTATATATCTGACAGTTCTTCAGCACCCTCTTCTTCAAATCTTTCATCACCAAATTCTCTTCTAAGCACATCTTCTCTGTAATCATCCCAATCTGCTTGTTCTATGCCTTCATTTTCTATAAATTCATTGATATAATCTTCGTCATCTTCACGTTGAGTAACATACTCATCAATAGCACCATCCATGTATTCATCTACTTTGTATTCATATATCCAGTCTGTAAAATTCTCTGCTATACTGTCCCAATCAACTCCACCATATTGGTCATCTATTTCACTCAGTGATAAATTATCAACATCATCACTTTCGCCTTCTATGTTTTCCCAAACAGTTTCTGCCTCCCAACCACAACGTATTTGTGCATCAAGAGAACTGTTTATGATTTCTTTTCTATTAAAGTTTATTTCAAATAATTCTTCATGTGCTTCTTTTAAACTTAATCTTGCAAGTTGTTTTACTTTTCTTTTTTCTTGTTTAACTTTTGGCTTTAATTTGTTTAATGCTTTTCTATGTACTTTTTTAGCAATCTTGCCTTCTGCTAAATCAGGATCAACTGAAGCAACTAAGTTTGCCATTTTGTTTGCAATACCTTGACCTTTTGCAAAATTACCTTTTGTTTTACTAATTATTCCTGGACCACTAGGCATATTTTGCATTTGCTCTGCATCTTCTGGGTCATATGCATCTACATTTTTATTTTGGTCAATGATTTCGTATTCTCCATCTTCGTCTTGTACTACCATTGCATCTGGTATATCACCATCGCCTACTGGAGATACTACTGTTTTGTTTTTATCGTCTTGTCCTACAACTACTGCACCTTTTTCTATGTCTCTAGCATTTTTTTGTTTTGGTTCAGGCATTTCAGGTTTTTCTTCTGGTGCTTTTTGTCCAAGTGTTGGACTACCAGCATCTGGTTTTTTAGCCTGTTGTGTTGTAGAAGGACTGTTTACTTTGTTTGCTTTTGCACCAGCACCTGTTTGTTGTTGAGATGTGGGTGTGCTGGCACCAGGTTTCATACCATATTCTAAAAGGATGCTTTCTAATGTTTTAACATCTTTAAACTTCATTTTTATCTTCGCTTACTAGTACTTCTATTAAGTTGTCTTAGACGTCTACTTGCAGGATTCAACCTTTTTGTTCTGTTTGCTTTTCTGCTAAGACGTTTACCCATTTTTGCTTTTGTTCTTTTCAACGTCATACGTTTTTTCATATTGATAGGCGCAGAACATTGTGCTGGGTTACTCACAACTCTGCCTTTACGTCTTCCGGTTGTACACCTTACAGCACGTTTAATTTTCTTGCCCATTTTACGCCAAACCATACGGGCTTCAAAAATTTCTTCTTCAACTATCTCATTTAGTCTCATATTTTACCATTTCCTACATGACCAATAACGTGCTTTTGTTTTTGGTCCTGGGTTTTCACAATTATGTCTTGCTCTAAAACTTTTACGTCTTGCTGGATTAGACTTTTTAATTCTCATGTTAGGATCACCAAAATTTACTTTTTTAGTATTGCCTGTTTTAGGATCTTTAACATATACCTTGAACTTCTTAACATCACCTTGCATAGGTTTATTAAGTTTTACTTTACGTCCTTGATATTCTGCTTCAAACATACCCTCTTCATCGTATGCAAGATATCCAAATTCTTCATGAAAGTCTTGATTGTCTTCTAGTGTAATAGATTCACCAACTAGTTTTCCTCTAAAAGGATGTGGGCTTTCATTACCCATATTAGGTTTTATTTTTTTAGGTTTTTTTGTGTTTGCCTTTACCTGGTCGGCTTCAAATATTTCACTTAATTTCATTTTTAACTTCCAAATACGTTTACTAGTAAACTAACTACTATTGCAATCAGTGTGGTAAAACTTGTACCCACTATTGCAACAAGCCAATTTTCCATTTTGTTTAGTCTGTGCTTTGTATCTTCTTTGAATTCTCTCAATTCTGTAGTAATGCTTTCAATACGAAGCATATCCGCTATGATGTGTGCTTCTAGATTATTGGAATCTGCATAAACTTGTTTTTGCTGTTCCAACTTTTGTTCTGGTTTTGGTTCTTTCATTATAATAGATCCTGTTTAGTAAATTCGGTGTTCACAGTATTTTTTGTATCTATAACACCGCCGTTAAGCACAATTCCATGTAACTCATCTTTTAAAGAGTCTACACTATGAGCACCTGGTATTTCAGTTGCAAACTTAAAAATATATCCTGCACCTGTTAATGTTGGTGCACCATAATTTTGTAGCAAGTTTGAACCTCCTCCATTTAATTCTACTGGATTATTCATCACAGTAGGCATTGCTCTTAATCCTATACATTGAACTACACTTTCAAAATCTTTTTGACTATTGTCATTGTAGTCGCCTGTAACTGTTATGTTTAAAGTAGTAAACAAGGTAAAAAATTCTATGTTACCTGTTAGTACTTCTATAGAGCCCATTGCTCCACTTCTTGTTAGACTCATTGTGTCTCCTGTGTATAACTGTATTTATCACTTTATGCTTTTGTACAGTCAAAAAAAATCCCCACACAAGGTGGGGATTTTAAAAGTTAATTACTTTTAGGTTACACTACTCTGTATTCTCCAGCAGTCACAGTTGCGTTTGCACCGTTTCCTGTTAGCATTGGTTGAATAGCCGCTAATAATCTAGCCGCGGTAGGGGAACCTTCAACACCAACGTGCATTACTGTAGCAGAAATGCTGTTGATTAGTACTGGAGTACAAATTGTTGATAAGCCTTGAACAACTAATTCACCTTTCTGTGCATTACCACTTGAAAAACCGAATTGGCTGATATTGTCAGTACCATCTACTTCATCAATAATGAAGTGACTTAAAGTACCAACCATAAGTTGACTGTTATCAAGAACTGCACCATTTACTCTTGTTTGTGCCATGATAGTCTCCTACTGTATCATTTGCATATTCGTGGTCTCTAAACCACCACCGTTTTAAAGAATATGCTTTGGATAATAGTATTTATATAAGATTGATAGAAATTTAAAAAGGACTTAAACTGTTATGCTTCTGTTTTTTCCAGTAGGTTTAGTTAAGTCTGAGAATTTGTTGCCTAATTCACCTGCAATGTCTTGTCCTCTGCCTATTGCGTCTAATGTATCACCTGCTTTGAAGTTGTATGCAAATTTGGCTGTGTCTATGCCTTTTTTGATTGCGTTTTGTACTGCTCCAATACCACCACCTGGAGTATATTTTCTAGCATTTTGATTACCTAGTTGAGCACCACGTTTTCTAGCATTTTGATTGCCTAGAGGAGCACCTTGTTTATTACCACCTTGATTGTTGCCTCCAGCACTAGCAAAAGAACGTTCTTTATTAACTTCTACTTCTGCTTTATCTGGATTATCTTGATAATACTTTACTGCTTTGTCAACAGCATTACCCACAGATACTTGATTGCTTTTAAAGTATTCTGTTTTTGCCTGTTGAATTGTTGCTGTAAAAGGTATATTAAAGTATTCAGTTTGTCTTGGGCCGCCTGGATATGTAAAAATTTTATCTGTTAATTCTTCTTTTGCCTTAACATCTAATTCTCTCATAGACAGTTTTGGACGAACTTGTGGTTTTTCATCCTCTAAAATAATATCTTTAATACGCATAACTGTATTTATACCTTTTTACGACCACTTGCCCAGTAGCCTGCAATAGCACCTATACCAGCACCAGTTTTACTACCTAACTTATTTTTTGTAAGTTTAGGCACAATTTTACTACCCACATAAGCACCACCAACTGTAGCGGCGGCTCTTTTTAATGCACTAGTAGGTTTTTCTTTGTTTACATTATCATATCTTCTTGTGGTTTTCATAGCCATCAAGTGTTGGAATACTTCTGCACCTTTGCCTTTTAATCTAATACGTTGCACTAGTTTAGATACTATGTATTGTTTTTGACTGTACTTCAATTGAGGCCAATCCAAAATTAAACGTCTTAACTGTTTGAATTGTGCATCTTTAATTTGTAATTGTTGTTCTAATCTTATCAAATAAGAACTTGCATCACTTCTGCTAGGAGTATATCTAGCAATTTTATTCATAAACATGTAATGCTGTCTGTTGTTAAAATTAAGTTTATCTAATACTTTTCTTTCTTTGTTTTTTAATTTTAATGACTTGTAATTAGGATTATCAACAGCAAATGCCAGCATGTATATATCAGTTGCACTTGTTCTAAAGGCGGCATAAGGACCATATTGTGTTGTTTTTCTTGCGTATGCTGTACCATAATCTTGTTGTTTACTGTCTAAGGCAAACATATAAACTGCAAGTGTTTCTAAATATAATAAGTCTGCAATGTCTCTTCCAGTTAGTCTATTGTAACTAGCAGTGAATCTAAACAATCTACTTTCACTGATTTCAGAATCTATTAATTGATACATTTCTGTTTTAACATTTTCTTCAACTTTATAAATGCTGTACAACACAGGATTTCCATCTATGCCTAAGTCATCATATGAATGTCCACGTTGTATAGGTTTTGCTTCTTGGCGTTCATCAAAATCTCTATAAACATCTTGATAAATTTTGTGTATTTGGTCATCATCGTGCCCATAGTTACATTGGTCAGAAAAACCTTCGTAATGAATAACAAACTTACCCATGTCTGTGTCCACAGTATCTTTGCCAACATCATCTGGAGTAAGGCTTCTTATGAAACTTTGTACTTCTCTTGGTATGTTCATGTTGTTGGTTTTCCTGTATCAAAATTTAATCTGCTAAATTCTAATCTGTCTACTATTTTTAAAGCATTACCCATTCTGTCCACAGCAACAAAACCTTCCTCGCCTGTTACTTCAAAACCTTTTTCTGATTGTACAAATGTGTCCATAACTCTAATTTGTTCTAGTTTTCTCACAATTTTTACTTTTGCTTCTATAATTTTTAAATATAAATCGTAAACACTTACAATACTAGGTATATGTTCTCTGATAAATTTTACACCTTGGATCATTAGGTCTGTTTTAGCATCTATAGTTTTTTGTGTTTTAACTTTGTCTATTTCTTTAGTCATAAAATCTATATACTTTTGTATAAAATCTTTGGCAAATTTAGTTGGATCTTGTTCAAGGGCACCGGCTCTAATACTATTATTTACATGTGCTTTTAGTTGTTGTAAAAAATTTTTTCCTACTAAATCTGTTCCTTGTTGTAGCCATGCAAATGTTTCACCATCTACACTTTTTAAATATTCGTCAGCAACACTAATAGCCTGCATGATGTCTGCACTTTCTTCTGCTGTAAATGTTACAGTACCACTAAGGTCTTTGATAATTGCATCTCTGTGCCAAACACCTGTTGCTTTACCTAACACACTACTGTCGAATCCAAACTTTGCAGTAGTATCTGCCAGTGTTGGGCCGCCAACATATTCTGTATGCCACACAATACCAAAATCACTCTTTGCTATGTCTTTTGCAAGTTGGCTTTTAGTAGGTACTGCATAAGTTAATGTGTTTGGTGTAAATGTTAAATAATCTTCACCATCTATGCTTTGTCTTTTTAATGTGTCTTTTGCAAATAAAAAATCACCTTGTGCTACAGTGGACCATTTTAGTTTACTTAACATGTTCAATGCTAACTTTAATTTGTCTTGTAATCCTTCTGCAGGGTGGTTTGCTTCTATATCTTTGGTGGTAAAATTAATTTTAGGTTTTCTTGCAAACACACCTTTGGTGCCTACAAAGAACTTTCCAGTTTCAGGATCTTTGCCTGCCACAATGGCTGGAGCACCGTCCCATTTTGTTGTCATTGATACTGGAGAGTTTGTACTGCCGTCTAACATTTCATGTAGACTGTACAAATAGTTTATTGCTTCTTTGGCACCGTCATATCCTTTATTGAATATGTTATCTTCTAAATGCTCTAAATGAGTATTCTTGCCTTCTGCTTCTGCAATAGCACTTTCTGTTAATATACTAGTAACAAGAGGTTTTGTGAACTCTTGGAACTTCATACTAAACTCCTGCTAGTTTCTTCAGTTCTTCTAATTCAATGGCTTCATTTAGTTCATCAATTGCTTTAGTTGGAACTAATAAAACATCAGCACCTTTCTTTTCTGATATCAAAACCTTATAACCACATTGTTCCCAAGTGATACCATTTGCTTCAAAAATTGTATTTAGGGCATCATATGATTCTTTTGCCATTGCTCTAACTTTTGGCATAAACGATCCATACCATTCTGGTTCAGTTTTTTTCAAAGGAGAGTTTTTTAACATAGCACCAAATTGAATTGCATAATCATCTAAGCCGGATATGTCAGGTCGTTGTTTTTTAAAAGCCGCTAATTTATCAATCCATTGTTTAGCATATTCAATTTTTTCTGAATCAGTTTTAGCATTTTTGAAAAAAGTAAGCGGTTCTTCCAATGCAAATCTCAACTGTCCATTATGACGGTCTCTGATGTCTCCACCAGTTTTTTCTGGTGCGGGACCTTTTTTCATCACATTAGCCATTGCTCTACCAATACCTGCACCTGCTACTGCACCAACTTTTTGTGCCGTACTTGCATCTGGGTCCATTCTTGTTTTACTAGCAAGTGGTCCACCAATTGCTTTATTAATTGCATCTGCTCCGGCTTGCTTCATTTTTTCTATTGCACCAGGACCTTGTCCTACACCTTTTGCAATGCTTGTAAGTTCCATAGAACGAGCATCTTTTGGTGCAAGTGGGTAAACACCTTTAACAGGTTTAGCATATTGAGTGTCAAATGTTGTTGATCCATCTTTTTCTTTTTTGGCTTTTACACCATCAACTTCCATCCATTGACTACCTTTATCGGTTTTTTCCAATCGATAAAATATACCATCTGGATGCTGTACCACTCTACCAACCTTCATGTCTTTTCTGTGTTTGGCAAAGTCGCTAACAACACCACCTTTTTTGGATTTTTTTATATTATTTTGGTTTTGTTGGGCTATTGCTCGGTTAATTGCATTTTGCTGTGATTTTGCTAATACGCCACCTGCTGTTTTGTTTCCTAGTTTATCACCTTTATCAATTTTCTGCTTTGAACTTTGACCTTGTGGTTTGGGTTTTGAAGCATACTGCCGACCGGCTTGTGTGCCTTTAGCAAATTTTCCCCCAGCACCACGTTTGATTCCCATTTCGGCATCTTTTTTCTGTTGGTCTGGCGTAATTTCTTGTACTAAATCATTAAATTTCATTATTACTCTCCGCAACTATTTTTTTAATGCCACGAGAGAATTTTTTTGAATCACCTGATTTGATAGAGTTAATAAGTCTACGTTCTAAGTCTAATGCCTCTTGAGGACTATATGACTCACGTAGTATTGCTTTGATATTTTCAGCACTACTGACTAAATGTTCAACTCTATTTTCGAGAACATGGTGGCGACTTCTGTCTACACTGATAGAATTTAATTCTTCTAAAATACTTCTCGATTTTCTTTCTGACATTTGTTGTTTCCTATGTTATATGCATATTTATCTTTTATAGGTCATTTTTCTTCATGAACTCCTGCATATTCAGTGCTGTACTAATAGTATTTGTTGCATCAGTGTCCTCTGTTTTAACAGAACCTGTGCGTTTTAGTTGGTCAATCAGTGTTCCTGTAGTCATTGTCATTGAATCTTCATCTTCTTCATCCAAATCCTCAACTCTAAGTGTATCAGGATTAAATTTTAAGTCTACTTTACTGCCAACACCACTACTAGAACGTGTTTTCATAAACTGTATTTGATATCTGCCACGTTCTCGCATAGCATTACTTGTAAATATACCTACAACATTATCTGCTGTTTGTATTTTACTAATACCACCTGCAATATGATGGTGGTCAAATTCTATTTCTTCTACTGCACCTCTATTCAACTGCGATGCAGTAACAAATAATGTACCACTTTCAACTGCTAAATTACGCAACTCCTCAGATACATATTTGTCTTTAATAAACAAATCCCCTGGACTAACTTTTGCACTAATAGGACTCATTAAATCCAAATAGTCAACCAAAATACAGTCTACTTTTACATCTGTGTTTATTTCATACTCTCTAACAAATGCTCTAATATCATTGGCAGTAACACCACTGCTCATTTGTTTTACTCTAAACTTACCAGCACCTTTACCTTTCATACGCACTTTCAAATCTACGTCATCCATGTTTTTCATTATCTCTCTTGTGCTGTATTCACTTACCATAGCATCTAGACGCATACTAATTAATTGTTCGCTCAACTCTAAACTAATGTAAACAACATTCATTCCTGCCAGTGCCCAATTCACTCCTAAGTTCTGTAAAAATAAACTTTTACCTGCACCACTACCACCAGCAAATATTGTAATCTCGCCTCTGTTTAATCCACCATACAGTTTTTGGTCAAACTTTTTCCAACCTGTGCTAACTGCACCTGCTTGACTTTTTATGTATTGTAATCTTTCTTTTGGATTTTCAAAGTATTCAAGTCCCAAGTCTTTAACAAGACTAACTTGACTTGCTTCTTTTATTTTATTTTCTACTGCACCATAGTCTGCTTTTTCCAATAAGTCAGTACTGTCTAATATTGCTTTTTCTAATGCTTTATGTCTACAAAATCTTTCGAAACTATCTAAAAACCAATCTGAATGATTAGATGTAATACCATCTATACGTTCTAGTTCTAATCCTGTTGTTGCTTTGATTTGGTCAATAGTAGGAATAGCACTATATTCTTCACTATGCTGTTTTAAAAATTTAATTGTGTCTTGATATTTCTTGTTAAACATATAAGGTTCAACAATATTGTTTACTCTCACAAACAACTCTGGATCTGTGACTAAGAAATTCAAATACATTTCCTGTATTTCTTCTGTGTAGTTTTCTATGTTATCCATTTGCTCTCCTAAAATCTCTCATCAATTCTGTTGCTATCATTTCATGCCCTTTAGGATTAGGGTGTTTTGTATCATCAAATTCTCTAACTGATAACATTTGTGTTAGTGGTCTTTTAGACCATTTTGTAATATCTATTTTACTTGCCAATATGTTTTCGTATGCTGTATCATATTCTATATAGTGATGCGGTTGTTTATACTTTGGATGTCCTTGCATAGACATACTTGTAAACAAATAAGGCATGTCCATATCTTGCAATATACTTTGTAGTAACAATATATTCTGTAAATGTTCTACAGTATAATCGACCTCACTCTTTAACCATACAAAATTATCTGTTGCTGTTTTTAAAAGTTTATCAAGTGTATTTAACTTATCTTCATAATCTTCTTCAATTTTATCGAAATGTATATTAAACAGTTTATCAGGGTTTTGTTCTTTTAATTCTTCACTGGTTTCTGCTGTCCTAGGTAATATACCTACATCAGAACATAAATTTGCCCACTCGTTATACTGTTCTAAATATTGCTCTTGTCTATACAAGCCTGTAAATTGTACTATAACACCATCAAAACTATTATCTTGTTCTAATGTTTCAATAGTAGTTCTAATAATTTTATCGTTGCTATTGCCACCTATAGCAAGATTAACATGCTCACCACAATGTGTGGGCCAAACATAATCAGGTGGTGGAGCAAGTAAGCCATCTTCATTGTGAATGACATCATGACCTCCTGTAAAACTGCAACCATTAACTAACAATTTCATAACATTTTTGCCTTTACTTGATTCTTTATTTTATTATCACTAGCATGTTTTATAATACTTGCTAATGTAAGTAGTCTACCATATTTATTTACAGCATCAGCGGCATCTTTACAATCTGCACTCCAAGGCGGAAAACTAATTTCCCATCCTAATTCTATTGCTTTGTCTATAAGTTCTTTACCTGCTTCATCTCTGTCTGGGCATAATATAACACGTTTATTAAGTTTATCGATAAGATGTGCCTGTTCGGCTGTTACGCCATTACCTAAAACACTTATACCATCTATGAGTATTGCATCAAATACTCCTTCTACAACTACTACAACTTCTCTATCTGTATCAACAAATTTATCAATATTGAACACATATCCACTTTGCATGTTAAGAAGATATTTTGCAGTTTCTTTGTTTGGGGGATTAATATGTCTACCTGTCCAGCCAACTAGTTGATTGTTATACATGAAAGGTACAACTAGTCTTGCATTATACATACTATTATTAATATGCAACAAAGGAAAGTTACCTAATAGACCACGTTCAATAGCATATTGCTTTACTTTATGGTTATCTGGTAAGTCTTCTACTAAAGTAGTTTCTTCTGGTAATTGATGTGTTTTAAAACTAGCCGCCGTATAAACATAATCCGAAGTATCTTCTATTTCTAATACTTCAGAATGTTTCATCAGATCCAATACAACTTTGTGTATGTCTGAAACAGGCACACCTAACGTTTCACATAATTTTTTGTATTTGCCACCTAGTTTAGGACTTGGTGCCCAACCAGTTGTGTAACCACAGTTAAAACAGTGATAACTTATTTTGGCATTACTTTGTATAACACCACCACGTTTTCTTTTGTCAGTACACATTGGACAATTGAATGTAGTCCAGCCACTAGGAGTTTTGCCACTATTAACTGGCAAATTGTCCATAAGTAATCGATGTACTTTGTCTACAAGTTCGTGATGATGCATAACAATATTATTATAACACCAATCTGTACAAAGTCAACTAATTTCTTAGTAAAACTTTGTCCAAAGAACCTGAGGTTTTGTTGAATTTAACCCTGACCCAATTGGTGTTGACTTTAAAATTAAAAGCATCTATTCCACTAAATGCTGATGCAAAAGGAACTTCTGCAGAACCGTCACCTTGTACATCTATATCATACCAATCACTGTTTTGAGATGGTGTACTTTCTAATGCAGAACCTTGTATTGTAACATTACCTACAAAGTTTGTCATATATACACCAATCGTGTGTTGACTGTGATTAAAGTTTTGGTCTTGATTACCGTACATTGCACTTGTAACAAAAACATTTGACCCTTGGTCAATAAAAGATGTTTGTGTTTGAGTTGCAATAGGATCATATTCTAAACTACTTCTAATTTCTAAGTCTGAAATAATTCTATCGTTTTGGTTAGCATACAAAGGACTTTGTGTTACTCCACTATCACTGCTTTCACTGATACTAATTTGATATAAACCTGGTGATAAACTTGCTAAATCTCCTGGTACAAAATTTAATTTTGCTTCTCCAGTTGTTCCGCTGTTTACCAAAGATAGTTGTTTGAATACAACTCGCTTGTTTGTGTTAGGGTTTATAATACTAGCATACAATGTTTTACCGCTTAAATTTTGTAAAACTCTGTCTCTATTTCTCACAAAAAAGTTCAACTGAGAGTCGAAACCTTTATGTACTGTTAATTTAGTTTGATTCATTGGTCTGTTGTCCACTGTTATACCGTCCGACGTTAAAACAAGGTCGATTGACGGATATCCTAAAATGTATAATGTATTGTTACTGCCAAATGACATAATTAATCTTCCATTTATAAACTGTATTTATCTATATTGCTTATAAATATCTAAGATGACTAAACATGAAGAGTTACAAGAAAAATTTCCATTTTTAACAGGCATAGAGTTTAACGGCACAGAATATGTTGGAATAGTACAAAATAGAGATGCACAAATTATAAGTTTTTACGATATTGAAAAATGTAGAAACAACGATGAACGTAGATTAATGCTAGAACATGCTGATTTATGGTGGTGGGAAAGTAACAGAATGTTACCCATTGATGTGTTTTTATTTCAAGAAATGCAAGAATTTAGTCACTGTTTAAGAACTTTTATGAATAAAGAAACAGAAATACTGTTCGGACCTGTAACAAGTATGCAAAATATTTTAAAGAAAAGAATTAAACGTAGAAGTATTCAACTAGTCAAAAAAGTTACCGACGACTAGCATTTTCAACTATTAAATTTAACTGTACAACTATAAGTGTTGCATAACCTATTGCATGACTTCTTTTAAAGAAATAATCATCTGTTTTTTGCCAAACTTCTTTTTCAATTACTGACCAATCATTACCAACCAAATATCTTTTACCTGGTCTAATCATTGCAAGTATCATTGCTAACTGTTCTATTGTAGTAGGCATGTGTTGTTTTACAATCTCAAAATGATTACCAATATGAAACAGTTGTTCTACTATTTCTTTGTGACCAAACAAATCCCACATAGGCTCTGTATCTAATAATTTATTTAGATGTGCTTCATCTTTAATATCTTCATACACATGGTTATTTAGAAAGTCCACTTTAAAGTATCCTAAGTCTTCTGCTTCTTTGTGGTCTATTGTGCTGTAACCTTCAATAGGAAAGTTTGGAATAGGTTGAAAATAGACACCAGTGTTATGTTTTTCAAATTCACCATCACGTTTGATACTAGCAGGAATAACATCAACAAGTTTTAAGAACTTATCTCTGTCCGCCATATCAATGTCTACATCAAAGTTTATTTTCATATAATTTCTGCAATCTTATCTGCTAAGTTTTTAAACCACTCAGCATCATGTCCTTTAGTTGTTTCTGCCGCTGTACCTAATCTGATACCACTTGTTTCTATAAAACTTCTAGGGTCATTTGGTATGCCATTTTTATTTACAGTGATACCTAACTCTTCTAAATGGTCAGCCGCATCTTTTCCGCTGATTCCTCTATTTGTTAAATCTAGTAATATTATATGCGAATCTGTGCCTCCTGTCAAGCATTCAAATCCATTTGCTGTAAGTTGGTCTGCGAATGCTTTAGCATTTACTAATACATCATTTGCATAGTTTTCAAACTCTATTGTGTTTGCTTCTATAAAACATTGTGCCTTTGCCGCAATTTGATTCATTAAAGGTCCACCTTGTGTACCTGGAAAAATAGCACTATTGATTTTTCTACTGTATTCTTCTTTGTTCCACAGTATAATACCGCCTCTAGGACCGCGTAAAGTCTTGTGTGTTGTACTTGTTACTACATCAGCATAATGAATAGGATTGTCATAACATTTACCTGCTATGAGACCGCTATAGTGTGCCATATCACAAAGTAAAAATGCTCCTACTTCATCTGCTATAATTCTAAACTTGCCCCAATCTATTTGTCTCGGATATGCACTAGCACCTGCAATAATCATTTTAGGCATGACTTCTTTTGCTTGATCCATTATAGCATCATAATCTAATAGTCCTTTACTATCAACACCATAATGATATGCTTCATAAACTTTACCTGATATATTTGGAGTACTACCATGACTTAGATGTCCGCCACTTGCTAAATCCATTCCTAATATTTTATCACCTGGTTTTAAAAATGCTTGGAATACGGCTGTATTGGCATTTGCTCCACAATGTGGTTGCACATTAGCAAAATTACAATCGAACAATTTAGTAACTTCTTCTATTGCTAAATTTTCAATATCATCCATATTGTTACAACCGTTATAATAACGTTTGCCTGGATAACCTTCAGCATATTTATTTGTAAATATACTTCCGCTAAGAGCCATCACTGCTTCACTGGCATAGTTTTCACTTGCAATAAGTTCTATGGTGTTGTCTTGTCTATTAACTTCTTTATCAAGTATATCTTTTACTCGATTATCCATTATCTATAACTACCTACCAACTTAGGACCAGATGTTACAAACTCCATACCAGCCATATTGCCCACATATATTTTGTGTGCAGGTTGATATTGTAAGTTTACTTTAACTGTATTCATAAAAACTTGTAAGTATTTCTCTGGTTGAAAACTTCCAACTTCTGCTTCTACAGTTTTACCATTGTCTGTGCATTCTACAATACACTCATTTGCATATGATTCATTCATCTTTTACCTTCATTTTGTTTAACATCTTTTTAGAATTAAACAATGCTTTGATAGGATTGTCATCATCTAAATCTTTTATAATATCTATTAATACCATTATGTCTTTTAATTCATCTTCTGTTAGTTTTGTACTTCCTATACTAATAGAATTATCTAACACACTTGTATCAATAGTATATGTTCCGGAACTACTTGTCATACCCTGCAATGTAAATCCGGAATCATCTGTTATTGTAACAGTCTCACAATCGTTTGTCAATGTAATAGTGTCCATTGAATAAGAACTTACGTCCATATAATCATTACCCATTTTCTAAAACCTCATTTGCTAATGGAAAAATTTTACTAATTACTTTTGCTACTTCTTTGGCAATCTCAATATGTTCCAACTGAGTACCGTTAGCACCTCTCAACTCAATATAGTGTACCCAACTTCTTAATGTGCCATTAGCATACAATCTACTTACTGTATTACCTTCTGGCAGTACCGCTCTTGCCTGTTCTTTTGCAATACCATTTTCTATTGCCCAAGTATAAGCCTGATAGGCTTCTCTAATTACATCTTCTTGTTTTTGTTCCCATTTAAGTTTTATTTCCATGTCATCACATTCAATACTGTTTTGCCTATTTTTAGGATCTTGTAGTCTTGCATCACGTTTTTCGAAAGATAATGATTCTGTAGGATCAGCATAACGTTGACTAAACTCTTGGAAACTAAAACTTCTATGTCTTAGTATTTGTCTTGCAATATCTCTAGTGGTTTCTATTTCTAAACAAACACTAACCATCTCTAATGGCGACCAGTGTTTATGTTTCATCAAATACTTGATAAGTTTGTCACTTGTCTCTTGGTTCATTTGGTTGTCTGGATTACTTACTCTAGCACAAAAGGCAACAAGTTCTGTTGCATTAGCACTATCAATAAGATAACTGCCATCTGATTTACTATAACTTACTAAGTTTACTTTCATTCTTCGTCCTTTTGTTTTATCCATTCTTTATTGAATGGGTCATTTATAAATTTGTCTGCAATAATATTATGATATTCTTCATCGAAATGAGATGCTGTATTAATCCAGTTTCTTTCTCTATACATTTTGTTCCATTTGGGAATTGACCCAAATACTTCTTTAACTAAGTCCCATGATTCTACCCAATCCTGTGTTTGAGTAATAGACATATTCATAGAGGAGTCTGTGAGATATATTGGTACATACAATAATTTTACATTACATTGTTCGCATATTTGTTTTAAAAATGCAAGACTTGTATAAAATCTTAAATACCTTTTATACACAGGTTCTTGATAAAATTCTTCATCTACTACTCCTATAAAAACTCTACCTTCTTTGTCCGTAGGTTTATCTGATTTAGTAGCAACACCAATATCTTCTGACCCCCATTTGGAAGTAGGATTTAATTCACCCTCTTCAAATTGGTCTGGTCTATGAGATATCCATTGTGTTGTTCCTAACAGTCTTTTTTTAGGATCATTGTGTAAGGGCGGCATAAATTTATTAAATATGGCTCTTGTTTTGCCAAGGAAATCTTTGTGTGCATTTGTTTCTGCTCTTATTTGTCCATCTATTTCAATTAATTCTTCTCTTGTTTTTTTATTTTCTTCTTGCAGATGATGTACAAATGTATATGTAGAAGTGTATATACAATGAGTAATATCAGGATCATTCATTATTCTGCCTGCGGCTAGAAAAACTCCAGATTCAAAGTCACTCCAAGATACACCTGTAAACAAAGGTTCTAAATTATTTTTATTTGCAATAATAGTTGCCCAATGGTCAATTGGTTTGCCGTTTGTTGATGGTCCACCGTAAACCATATCTCCACTATTTGCAGAATAACTAGCACCAGATACTAATAATTTTTTCATATGTTTGCATCCTTGCATGTTTGTTTTATTTCTTTTACTTCTTCTTTACTAGTAGTAAACAACTTCATCCAAAATGGAGGATCTATCATTTCTTCAATCATTCCTACTTGCTCATCATTAAATCTTGCTAATAACTTGTTGCCTGTTTGACTAAGATAAATTACCCAAGGACTAACTTTAGCCGCTCTAATATCATGTACTGCTCTACTTGGACTAACATCTGTAAAATAGTCTTGCCATTTAGTATCACTTTCCTCACTCCATTTATCAAGATACACAATAGTTCTTTCTAATGCTCTCAGTCCTGGTTCTTTTCTACAGTAGTCTTTTATAAATTTATCATATTGTCTATCTGATGTCCATTGTTTTAATTTTACGCCATTTTTAATTAACCATTCAGTAAACTTTTCTGGTTCTAGCCATTCATTGGTCATACAACTTCTACCAAACTTAACAAATGCTTCATAGTATTGACTCATAATAAAGTCTTCCATGCTTTTAGGATGTTTAGCACTTGTATTCATTTCATAAAACATTTGAAATGCTCTATGACCTAGACGTATATGGCTCATATCTCTGTCGCCCCAACGTCTTTTCTTTACGCACATGTGGGCCGAAAGTGTTCTTTCACTTTGGAATTCTTTACCACACCATTTGCATTTCATTTCATTAACTCTTTTATTTCTTTGTCTGTGTAAGCATGTGCTTCAAAAAATTGTTTTAATTCATCTTTATCATTTATACTTAACAATAAGTCTATTTCTTCTTGACTAATATGTGGATATATTTTTGCAATAGCATCAGATAGTTTATTTTTCTTTCTTTTGCTGTTGGGCGGTTTTATGTAAGGATGATGTTGTACCTTACCACTACCAACTGCTGTCATTAACAACCATTGTAATTCAGGATGTTTACTCACATCACTAAATCTATGATTAACTAATTCATTGACCATCCAAATGTAATCAGGTGCTTGTCCACCTTGTACACTACTTGCATACCTCATCATCATCCAGGCACTAAACGCCTTCTTCTGTTCAGCACTTAATCTGTTATACCAGCCTCGGTCTTTTTTGTCTATGGCTTTCATAACTTCTGCCAGTGGAATTTGAGGTTTTTTTGCCATTAGTCTTGATTGTGCCTTGGGTCCATTTGTTGCTTTATTCTCTCTTTCTCTTCTTGTTCAGTATATCTAGGCGTTTGTTGTTGTTGTGGTTGTGCCATTTCTAATCTCCATTGTTTCCTTTGATGCGTTCTTTTACTCATAGGATACCTCCTTGTATTCATCTAAATATTTATTAATATAGTGCTGTTCTCCGTCTGCTACAGTTTCGTGCCAGTCTTTACTAGCATTAGAGTCTGCTTGGTCACTTACATACTTAAAACACTTAAAATTAACACTAGATTGCTTACATGCTTTTGCTATTGCATAGGCTTCCATTTCTACCACATCCGCGATAATACCCATATCTGAAGGGCCGCTAACAAAATTATCACCACTACTACAACACATATCATCGATTGGATCTCCAAAACTTATTAATCCGTTTTCTTCAAAAGGAGTTTGACCTACGCCAAATCCTAACTCAATGCATAACATATCACGTTGTATAAAGTTTTTCATTTCATGTATGCCACTTGTAACACTAATACCACCTGCTGTACCAAAATTCCAAACTGTTTTAGGCTGATATTTCTCAATTAATCTACCTGCTGTAATACCTGCATTTACTTTTCCAACACCTGTAAAAAATACATTATCCCATTTAGCCATGTTGGGTGCTTCTTGCTCTAATGCAATTAGTATTATGTTTTCCATTTTATTTGTCATATGATATCACACTGAATACATCCATTCCACAATACTCTTGTAGTTTAGCACTCCCTTCCAAAAAAGTCAAGTCAATTACACATGCATAATGCAATGGTTGTACATGAAAGTTTTGTAGCAGTTCAAATATAGCACTTGCTGTACCTCCCGTAGCATTAACATCATCTATGATACAAACGTTGCTGTCTGGCCCTAATTTTGCGTCTTGCTTTATGTTTAAATTAGTTTCCGCATACTCATATGTAAAGTGATGTTCATATGTTGGTGGTGGTAACTTACCTGGCTTACGAACTATGTGTAAAGGTATTCCTAAATCTAATGCCACTGGAGCACCCCATAAAAATCCTCTGGCATCCGGAGCCACAATATCTGTAATTTTATTCTTTATACAGTACGAAGTAATTTTTGTTACAGTATGCTGAAATGCTTTTGGTTGTGTTAAAATACTTGTAACATCTTTATACTGTATTCCTTTGACAGGAAAGTCAGGTATAGTAGTTATAAGTTTTTTAAGATCCATTTTCCTCTTCCATCTCATAATCATAATCTTCCCAATACTCAGAAAGGTCTGCATCTGCAGGATCTACATAAGGATCTCTCCATTTAGTTGTAATCCATCCAACTGCGGCTTCATAACTTTTACCCGTTGTATCGTTGTAGTCAAAGTTTGCTTCAATTAACTGTTTGTCATACCAAACATCTTCTATAAAGTCACCTAAGTGTGTTTCTACAATACTATACACTAACTTGTTAGGATCGAAAGGTTCGTCTGATTCCACAAACCAACTTGCAAACCCACCTTTTTCTGCACTATGAAAAAGCATTACAGGAGTTTGTTCTTCTGATGTTGGTTCTGTATTTGTACTAATGTAAGCACCTTCTCTGCCTTTTAAACAATAGCCTTCAACTTCCATTTCATTTTCATCGTATGCCCATTCATCTTCTTCATCTGTAATATTGCTTACAAAGAAACCACCATCTGCATAAGCACCATTTATATGTTCAATATCATCTACTGCATACCAACCTTCAATTTCATTTAAATCTTCAAATATTGCAGGAGCATCTCTATTAATATCTTCTTCATCGTCCCATTCACTCAATGCAAGTACATGTGGAATAAACGTTTCGTATGTACCTTCTTCCTCTATAATTGGTGCCCAGTATTGTGCAAAGTCTTCTGATACTTCACCAACAGCGAGTTCTCCACCATACCTACCACCTTCTATTCTATACTTAAATTTTGCCATAATATGCTCCTAGTCTAACAAGTGTCCTATATCAATTTCTGCTGGTATTTTATTTGCTTCTTTTACAAACATTGCACATGCTGGATTGCTTTTGCCTTCTAAAGGTGCTAACAACATGTGACCATTTTTTAATTTAGGAAAAAACCATTTTACGTCTTGAAATATATTTGTTATTTTTACTTCATGACATTCTAATAATCTACCACTTAAAGGATTTAACGTTGCAGTTAAAAATCCTCTATTGTTTAAACTTGTTAAAGGTATAACTTCTATACCAGTTAAATCTTCATCTGTAATTGCTATACTCCAATCCATAGGCATCTGTATATTGTGTTCGCCTATTTGTAAACAAATTGCAGGTGCATAAAAACTCTCTAAGAAAATTAGAGGTAAAAAATAGTAATCCATCCATTCAGGATCACTAGTGTCAAATACACCAAATCTTATATCATCTATCTCATCTGGTACATTATCTATTTCATAAACAGTATTATCTACGGTTAATATTTTCATTTATACTCCACTTTAGTAACTTGAAAAGGGAATCCTTGTTCTTTATAGAATGCTTTTCGTTTAGTTAAATGTCGCTTACTATATTTTAGATTACTTGTAATGTCGACAACATTCAAGTAGTCCTTATCTTCTGCTTTACGGATTCCTCTTCCGATACTTTGTATTACCCTAACAAAACTTTTACCTGGCTCTAAAAGAACCAAATTAAATATTCTAGGAATATTAATACCGACCGCCGCAACTCCGTAAGTTGCAACTATTACTTTATTATCCATTTCTGATACCTGTGCATATTCTTTTTGCCTATCAGAAACTTTCATATCTCCACTTATAAATACCCAATCAGGATTTTTGTCCATTAGTAATTCACCTGTTGCTAATCTATCAATTAGTACAAGTGTATTACCACTACCACTTAATCCTTTAATAATATCACTGATGTGTGTAACTCTACCATCATCTGTTACAAGCCATTTAAGTTCTTGTGCATAGTTATTGAAACCCAATACACCATCTTGTAATTGAAATATATTGATATCTAAGTTTGCTAAGACACCTTTGTCTTGTAATTCTTTACTGCTAAGATTTCCTGTAACAGGTCCCAAACAACATGTACAACCTATTGCTTCATAATCATCTTTTGGAATAGTTCCTGTCAATCCCCAACGAATTGGAACATTAGCAAATACACCACCAAGTAAATTTCTTAATACATCTGCTTTTGCTTTGTGTACTTCATCTACCATTATGCATACAACACCTGCTAGGAATTGGTCAATAGGAAAGTCTGCCTCATACTTTTTACTTTTCTTTTCTAGTATTGCTAAACTTTGCCAAGTACATATTGTGTGAGTTTTATCATATTCTTTTCTATCACCAAATAATACACCAACATCAAGACCTAAATTTTTGTAGTCTCGTTCTGTTTGTACAACTAAGTCTTTATTAGGAACAATCACTATTGTTCTACCATAGGGCTCACATAAATCGCTTAAGGCGGCAGTTATGAGGGTCTTACCGGCGCCTGTAGCCACTTCTTGCAAACTTTGTGGATTAGACAAAAATTCATTTATAACCTGTACTTGATAATCTCTAAGAATAATAGGTTCACCTTCTGCTGGGTGTCCTTTGGGCCATGCAATATTTTCATATCTTGTTTGCTCAATGTCCTCAAAATTAAACTTCCATTCATCACGTTGGTCTTGTATTTCTATCTCATATCCATCTGCTTGAACAATAGGTATAAGTCTATCCAACAAATTCATATATGTTCTTCCGCCAATATCACAATACCTTACGCAACCATCCCACCTACCTAACTTGTATGCAGGCATATGATATGCA
>CEOK01040157.1_pt1 | contig 53691 bp, 45 predicted proteins | sample 427001 | NCBI WGS metagenome assembly CEOK01 (sample SAMEA2591108, study PRJEB7988) | marine metagenome | isolation source: saline water (ENVO:00002010), including | reverse complement strand
AAGTCCGCCATCTCCTGTGCTGGGTGAAGAGGCTGAACCGGAGCCTTTTAATTTTTTAACAAAGTCCTGGTGCTCCTCTTTTATTTCACCTGTATTTAATGCAGCTACAGTAAAAATAAGTGCTTCTGTACCAAGTCCTAAACCTAATACAAGTCCACCTGTTATGGGTCCTATTTCAAGGTGCAAAATTTTAAAAAGTGCACCTATAATTACAACTGCACCCCCAAGTCCGAATAGCATATGCATCGCCACTTTACTACGTAATCTTTTGTTTAAAGCTTTATCTGTCATTTTTTGTTGATTTATTAATTGAATAAATATAAAGATATATTCAAATATATTGTTTATTTCATCTTAACTTTTTGAGAACCTAAGTAGTCTTGAACTGTTCTAAAGCCAATATAACTTCTTGATGTGTCAGAGTATTCATAATCTCTTGAACTTACTCTCAAAAAATAGGCAACATCTTTCCAAGATCCTCCTCTTACAACTTTTCTATTCTCATCATCGAAAGACATATTTGGATTAAGTGTAGCCACATAATCGTATGCTTCAGCATTATACGAAGAGTTTGTCCACTCTGCTACATTACCTGCCATATTATAAAGATTAAAATCATTAGGTAGATAGGACTTTGCCTCAACAGTGTAGACCGCTTGATCAACAGCATAATCTCCTCTTAATGGTTTAAAGTTTGCAAGAAAACACGCACGATCATTTAGCAGATAAGGGGATCCCCAGGGATAAGTCCCAGATGGAATTCCTCCACGAGCTGCGTACTCCCATTCAGCCTCGTTCGGCAATCGAAATCTGCTTACATTGGGTTTACCTTTTTCTTTTTGGTAACCATTTTTAAAATTAGTTCTCCAATTACAAAATGCAACAGCTTGATTCCACGAAATCCCTACTACAGGATAATCTTGGTATGCAGGATGAGAAAAATAATCATTATGCATAGGCTCATTGTAAGAATATGTAAAATCTTTTATCCAAACTGTGGTGTCAGGATATATTTGAATTTTTTCTTTTTTAATAAAAGGTTTTCTATCTATAAATTGCTTTCTTGTTCTCTTTGACTCGGCTGCTGCTCCTTCTGCATCGAACCATGTGTAAGAATAAATAAGTTTGTCAACATCAATTTTTATTTCGCCATTATACCACAACTCAGGAGGTAAATAAAGTGAGTCCATCACTTCTGCATAATTACTGTCATAATAGTCTTTAGTATCCCAAGCTAAATCAGCATCCCAATTTAGAGCACGTCCTGCATAAATGTCTTCAGACAAGTCATAATAGTTTTCACGCATATATTTTTGAAATTCGTTCAATTTTGTAGTATCTGCATCTTTAAAAGCAAACTGACCTACACCGTCTTTATTATCTTCACCTAATTCGAGTTCATCAGCTTTTCTTGCAAGCAACGATAAAGCGATAGAATCCTTAACCCAATAAACGAACTGGCGATATTCACTGTTTGTAATTTCGGTTTCATCCATGTAGAAGGATGGAACGGTAACTGTTTTAGCAGGAGCATTTCGAAGCTGAGCAATATCCTCATCTGATTTACCCATTATGTAAGCCCCGCCTTCGACAAGTACCATACCGTAGGGTTTTTCACCAAACCATTTCTTCTGTTTTACTCCTATTAATTCACCCCTATTACCAGGAGCGCCACATGATAGCATCAATATTGATAGTGTAAATAAAAATAAAAGCCTTTTCATCAACATTATATTAAAACTGGATTATGTTTTAATAATATAAAACTAGTTAATTTTTTACTATAGTTTAAATTTCTGTAGTACAACATAATAATACGAAATCTGTAGACCATGTATTCATTTATTTTAGTTCAATCTTTTAATTGCATTATACCATCTTTGTGGTATGATATCCAAAATAGCTGAATCATAATCTTCTTTTGTGCATGCTAATAACGTTGTAGTTTTTGTTTTATTATCTAAATATGAATCATTTGTTAATTCCATCCACCATCTATCACTTTTCTTGCTTTTAAAAAATGTTATTGTTTGGTTTGAGAGTGTTACCAAATATTTTAAAAATCCATTATCAATATTAACCGGGTACTCACTAAACCTGTAGTAAACTCCTTCAATAAAATACCAAACAATTTGAGCTAATAATTGATCCATCATAGGGGTTGACGGAATTTCATAAATTCCAAAAAAACTAACTCTGTCACTAATTCCTGCATACCTGCTTAGAGCACAAATAGATCTCGAATCAATTCCATTTGGTTGACCTTTTATAGGGTCTGCAACAGCATCCCACGACAAGCATTTCATGTCGAACCCTACAATATCTGCATCCCTAAATACCGGTTCAGATAATTTAATATTATCAAGTAATTGCCCTAAGCGAATTCCATCAAAGTATAATTTATCCATAAGGTCTTTTTCTTCTACTGCACAATAATAGCTTTGATAACCCATATTTGTATAGTTATTTAATACATTAGGTTTTTCCATGATTATTTTACTCATGTACGATCTCCCTGAGATTAGTTCATCCTCTTGTGAAAAGTCAAAAGAGCGATCGACCGAAACCACATTAACCAATTGTTTGAAATCTTGATAAACTTGATATAAAGGAAATATTAGGTCGTGGCTCCCTCCAATAAAAATTGGAATTATATTCATTTGCTTTAAGTGATATCCAATTTCTTTAATAGCAAAATAAGTATCGTCAGTATTAGCTCCATTGGGAAGGTCTCCCAAATCAGCTATTTTTAAGCTCCAATTTCCTGGATACAATTCGTAAAAAACTTTTCTGAAGTTATTTACCACGTAATTATCATTAATAAAGAAACTATTTCTTGTTTCTGAAAGACCAATAATGGCAATTTGTATTCCTTTGAGTTCAGGTATTCCAGAATTTTTAGTATGTATCAAGATATTTTTTCCCAAAATTTGCTTTGGTAAAATTGATCCTCTTTGAAAGGATTCATATTCAATAGGTTGGAGAAGCTCTAAACTCATTTTTTAGACGATTTCTTTTTTTGTCTAGCAGTGGACTTCCCTAAATATTTTTCTGCTTGCGATAGTGTTAATTTGGATGCATCAATTTCCTTTCCTATCTCAACTTTTTGTTTCCCTCTGATAATATGATGTCTTCCCCACCTAGCTTTTTCAACTCTTATTCCTGTTTCAGTCCAATTTTGAACAATCTTGTCCTTCTCTTTTTGTATTTTCTCTTTAATCAAAAAGACAATATTATCGTTGCTAAGATTATCAAAGTCATATTTCTTGTTCACATTTATAAAAAGTCCATTCCATTTTAAATAAGGTCCAAAACGTCCAATCCCTTTTGTTACTGGCAATTCATCGTGAAAATAAATTGGTGCATCAGCTTTTTGCTTGTCATCTATTAATCTTATTGCAGTAGGTAAATCAATTTCATTAGGTGAAAACTCTCTTGGAATTGAAATAAAAAGGTCTTTATGTTTCAAATAGGGTCCGAATCTACCATTGTTAACAGAAATTTCATCACCTTGATAATTTCCTAAACTTTTTGGCATTTCAAAAAGTTTAAGAACTTCTTTGAAGGTTATGCTTTCCAATTGTTGGTTTGGGCCCAGACTTGCGAAAATTGGTTTCTTTTCATCATTTTGATCTCCAATTTGTGCTATTGGTCCAAACTTTCCTAAGCGTACTTTTACTATTCTCCCTGAACTTGGATCTTGACCAAGAGTACGTTCACCTGATTCTCGCTGAGCATTTTCCTTGACATCCTCTACGGTATTGTGAAATTTACTGTAAAAAACTTTTAACATTTCTGTCCAATCTTTACCCCCTCTTGCAATATCATCAAAGTTTCTTTCCACTTCTGCTGTGAAATTGAAATCAAGAATAGTTTCAAAATTATCAACAAGAAAATCATTTACTATCATTCCTATATCCGTTGGAAGTAATTTCCCTTTATCAGCTCCAAATCTCTCGGCTAAATCCTCTGATTTAATTTTCCCTTTATTTAAAGAAAGCTGAACAAAATTCCTTTCATTACCATCTGACGAACCTTTTTCAACGTATTTTCTATTTTGGATTGTAGTTATTGTTGGAGCATAAGTTGAAGGTCTACCAATACCTAACTCTTCCATTTTTTTGACCAAAGAAGCCTCTGAATATCTAAAAGGAGGTCTAGAAAAACGCTCTGTTGCTGTAATCGAATTTAATTGGAGTTTCTCTCCAATTTCTACCTGAGGTAAAATAGTATTGTCATCATCAACTTCATCATCTACTCCCTCTAAATAAAGTCTTAAAAATCCGTCAAAAGTAATTATCTCACCTTTGGCTGTAAAACTTTCATTATAATTTTCAGTTTTAATTGATATTTGAGATTTTTCAAGTTCCGCATCTCTCATTTGAGAAGCGAGCGCTCTTCGCCATATTAATTCATACAAACGAGCTTGATCATAATCTAGGTTCAAATTTTTCTTTGAGAAATCTGTTGGACGTATTGCTTCGTGAGCCTCCTGAGCACCCTTATTTTTAGTCTTAAATTGCCTTAATTGAAGATACTCATCACCATAAGAAATTTTAATTTGATTTTTTATGTTACTTTTGGCCTCTTCAGATAAGTTTACACTATCAGTTCGCATGTAAGTTATATATCCTGCTTCATAGAGTCTTTGAGCAACATTCATGGTTTTACTTACTGAAAAATATAATTTCCTAGAGGCTTCTTGTTGGAGAGTAGATGTTGTAAAAGGTGGAGCTGGAGCTTTTTTTACAGGTCGTTTTTTGATGTCACTAACATGAAAAATTGAAGATATATTTTTTTTTAAAAATTTATAGGCTTCCTCTTTATTTAATAAAATTTTCTGAAGTTGAGAAGAAATAGTTTTATCGTTATTTGTTTTAAAAATAGCTTTTGTTCTAAAACTACTTTCAGGTAAAAAAGCTCTAATTTCTCTTTCTCTTTCAACCAACAAACGAACTGCAACTGATTGAACCCGCCCTGCTGAAAGACCACCTTTTACTTTTCTCCATAATACTGGTGAGAGCTCATATCCAACCAGTCGATCAAGAATTCTTCTGGCTTGTTGGGCATTAACAAGGTTATAATTTATGTCCCTTGGATTTTTTATAGCATTCCGAATTGCATTTTTTGTTATTTCTGAAAAGACTATTCTTTTAGAATTGGAATCAGTCAATTCTAAAGTATTGGCTAAATGCCATGCTATGGCTTCTCCTTCTCTGTCTTCATCACTTGCTAGCCAAATTGTTTCAGCTTTTTTTGCTAAAATTTTAAGATCATTAACAATTTTTTTCTTGTCATCATTCACAATATATTTTGCTGAAAAATCACCCTTTACATTTACTCCAAGCTCTTTAGATGGTAGATCTGCGATGTGCCCAAAACTTGATGCTACTTTGTAATCTTCGCCCAAAAATTTCTCAATTGTTTTCGCTTTAGCAGGTGACTCTACAATAACTAAATTTTTAGCCATGTCTTAATAACTTTGCTCACAAAAGTATGCAAGTTTTTTCTGATCTTTAAAATTTTTAAATCTTCTTATATAAATTAACATGCATTTATTGAATTCTAAAAATAAATTTTTTATTGTTAGATATATTAAATTTTAAATGGTTTCTTACTAAAGTCCAAATATTAAATCATGAAAGGTGAATTATAAAAAAGTAGTTATAATATCTACAACAATTTAAACATAAGAAACTTACTTTTGTAAAAAAGTATTCTGAAAAAATATCTCCCCATATTAAATTGGCTGCCTGATTATAAAGGCTCAACATTGAAAAGTGACTTTATTGCTGGAATTACTGTTTCAGTCTTGCTAATCCCTCAAGGAATGGCTTATGCGCTTATAGCCGGACTACCGCCAGTATATGGACTATATGCGGCTCTTGCACCCCAGATTATTTATGCTATTTTGGGAACTTCCAGACAACTCGCTGTCGGACCTGTTGCAATGGACTCTCTACTGGTTGCTGCAGGATTGGGAACAATAAGTATTTTAGGACCTGAAAATTATATTCAATCAGCAATATTATTGGCTCTTTTGGTGGGGATAATACAATTTTTATTAGGTCTCCTGAAAATGGGTTTTTTAGTTTCTTTTCTTTCTAAACCATTAATAAGAGGATTTACATCTGGTGCTGCAATAATTATTGGATTGAGTCAAATTAGACACATTCTAGGAGTTCCTTTATTGCAGAGTAATAAGATTCAATTGTTTGCAATTTCAATAGTGAAATCAGAAATGACAATTCATTATCCCACTTTAGTAATTGGTGTAATAAGTATTTTTTTCATTCTAATTCTAAAAAAATGGAATCCAAAAGTTCCATCTGCATTGGTTGTGGTTATTTTAAGCTCATTATGGGTTTATTTTGGAAAACAAGACCAAGTGGGAGTTTCGGTAGTCGGTTTTGTTCCTAGTGGACTACCATCATTTAATATTCCTCATTTTGAATTTGAGACTATTAAAAATTTGATCCCAATTTCATTAACATTAGCAATTATCGGATATATGGAGTCCATTTCAATATCAAAAACAGTTGCAGAGAATCATAAATATTATAAACTAGACCCGAACCAGGAACTTATCGCTTTAGGTACTTCAAATATTTTTGGTTCTTTTTTCCAGTCATACCCAACAACAGGTGGATTTTCGAGAACAGCTGTAAACGATCAATCTGGAGCAAAGACTGGAGTTGCCTCACTAGTTTGCGCACTAATTGTTGCAATTATACTTAGCTTTTTTACTCATTGGTTTTTTTACTTGCCAAAAGCTGTACTAGGAGCTATAATTATTGTAGCTGTAATTCAATTAATTGATATTAAATATGCAATTAGACTCTACAATTCAAGAAAGGATGAATTCGCTGTTTTATTACTTACTTTTATTTTAACTTTATTTGTTGGAATTACCCAAGGAATTCTTTTTGGAATAATATTATCTCTTCTCCTTCTTGTTTACAGGGTATCAAAACCCCACTACGCTTTTCTTGGCAGAATTAGAGACACAAATTATTTTCAAAACATTGAGAGGTTCCCTGATGAAATTACTGTAAGAGAAGATTTGATCATACTAAAATTCGACGCACAACTATTTTTTGGGAATATTGAATTTTTTAAAAAATTAGTTTTTGAAGCCGTTGAAAAAAATTCAAATAAAATCAAAGGTTTTATAATAAATGCCCGATCAATAAATTACATAGATAGTACAGCTGCTGAAGAATTAGTGCTAATAATTAAAAAACTTCAAAAAAAAGATATACGAGTAATGGTAGTAGGGGCAATAGACCCTTCAAGAGACATTATAATAAATAGTAAACTGATAGATATATTAAAAAAACAAAATTTGTTTGTCACTTCTGGAGATGCAACTGACAGCTTTGATGGTGTTTCTAAAAAAACTGCACTACAGAAAAAACTCAGTAGACAATACAATCCAATGGATTAAAAAATTAAAATTAAATTTGATAATGATTATTGAACAAATCTACACAGGATGTTTATCTCAAGGGGCCTACTATATTCAAAGTGCTAATGAAGCAGCCATCATTGATCCTTTAAGAGAAACAAAACCCTACATCCAAAAAGCTAAAAAAGCTAACGTCAAAATAAAATTTATTTTTGAGACTCATTTTCATGCCGACTTCGTAAGTGGTCATTTAACTCTTGCAAAAGAGACTGGTGCTAAAATTATTTTTGGCCCAAGTGCTAATACTAAATATGATTCACTTACAGCAGAAGACGAACAAGAGTTTAGAATTGGTGAAATTACAATTAAAGCTTTACATACTCCTGGTCATACAATGGAAAGCACAACTTATTTATTGACTGATTCTTCTAAAAAAGATATTGCAATCTTTAGTGGAGATACACTTTTTATTGGAGATGTAGGGCGTCCTGATCTAGCACAAAAATCTAACGATATAAGTCAAGAGGACCTTGCTGGAATTCTTTATGATAGCCTTAGGAAAAAAATTATGCCTTTGGATGATGATGTTTTGGTTTATCCAGCACACGGCGCAGGTTCTGCATGCGGGAAAAATTTAAGTAGCAAAACTGTAAGCACAATCGGTGAGCAGAAGAAAACTAATTATGCTCTCCGTGAAAATATGTCCAAGGATGAATTTATAAGAGAAGTAACCCAAGGGCTAACCCCACCACCAAATTATTTCCCTTTAAATGTAAAAATGAATAAAGAGGGTTATGATGATATAGACAAAATTATCGCATGTGGAACAACTCCTTTAGACCCAGATTCATTTGAAAATTTTGCTAAAATGAAAAACGTTTTGATACTTGATGTTAGGCATCAGGACGATTTTGCTAAAGAACACATCCCAAATTCAATATTTATTGGTATTGATGGAAGCTTTGCTCCTTGGGTTGGAACGATTATAGAAGACGTTACAAAGCCTATTTTGTTAGTAACACCTGAAGATAGAGTTGAAGAGACTGTTACAAGATTAGCCCGCGTAGGTTTTGATAATTGTCTTGGATTCCTGAAAGGAGGCATAAAAACTTGGATGATGCATGGTAAATTGACAGCAAATGTAAATGTAATTGACTCAGCTGTTTTTAAAAAATTAACTAAAAATGAAGACTTAAAAGTGTTTGATTTGCGCAAATCAGATGAATATATTTCTGGATATATTCCAAATGCTCAAAATATTCCACTTGACTTTATTAATCAAAAAATAAGTAGTTTCCGTTTAAAAGATACATTTTATATGCATTGTGCAGGAGGTTATAGAAGTATGATAGCTGCATCAATATTAAAAAGTAACGGAATTCACAATTTTACAGACATTAAAGGTGGATTTAATGCATTAAAAAGAAAAGGTTTGGAAATTTCTGGGAAATAAATTTTAAAAACCTAAAAAGTTAAAGTCTATATTAATATCACTTACTATTATACCGACTTAGTTATGTTACCTTAACGAAGACATTAATTTCTAGTCATTTTCAGATAAAAGACTGACAAAATGACAATATGATAGTCTTTTTTGTAATTTTGTTTTTTATAAACTTATAATTACATCTCAGCTGTTTATGGGTGCAGACAAATTTAAATCTTTGGACAATAATATTGTATCGGAAATTCCCAACAATCACAATTCAAATAAGTCGATAAATAAAATTCCGAAAAGAGCTTATATTGAAAGCTATGGTTGCCAAATGAATTTTGCTGATAGCGAAATAGTGGCCTCTATTTTGATCAAAGATGGTTATAGTGTAACTAAAAAGTTAGATGAAGCTTCTTTGATTCTTGTAAATACTTGCTCAATTAGAGAGAAAGCTGAAAAAACAGTTCGCAAAAGATTAGAATATTTTGAATCTATCAAAGAAAAGAATTCTAAAATTAAAGTTGGTGTGATGGGATGTATGGCTGAACGATTAAAAAAGAAATTTCTTGAAGAGGAGAAAATTGTTGATTTAGTGGTAGGTCCTGACGCTTATAAAGACATTCCTAGACTTTTACAAGAGGTTGAAAACGAAAATGAGGCTGTAAATGTCCTTCTGTCAAAAGACGAAACATATGGAGATATATCCCCTGTAAGATTAAATTCAAATGGAATATCTGCATTTGTTTCCATTACACGTGGTTGTGACAATATGTGTACCTTTTGCGTTGTTCCATTTACTAGAGGTAGGGAAAGAAGTCGTGATCCTAAAAGTATCTTAAATGAGATTGAAGACCTTAAATGTAGGGGATATAAAGAAGTTACATTGCTAGGACAAAATGTGGACAGTTATCTTTGGTATGGCGGTGGCCTAAAAAAAGACTTTAAAAAGGCCTCTAGCATTCAACGTAAAACTGCATTAAGATTCCACAACTTATTGAGTATAGTTGCCGAAGCATATCCTAAAATTAGGATTCGCTTTTCCACATCTAATCCTCAAGATATGTCAATTGAAGTCTTAAAAATAATGGCCAAAAACGAAAATATTTGTAATTATATTCACCTCCCAGTTCAATCAGGAAGTAATAAAATTCTGAGAAAAATGAACCGCCAACATACAGTAAAAGAATATTTTCAGCTTATAGATTCAATTCGTGAAATTCTTCCTGAATGTGGAATATCTCATGATATGATCGCAGGTTTTCCAACAGAAACAGTTCAAGATCATCAAGACACTCTAAAGTTAATGGATTATGTAAAGTATGACTTTGGATTCATGTTTGCTTATTCTGAACGCCCTGGAACTTTGGCAGCGAAAAGAATAAATGATGATGTTGATGAAAATATAAAAAAGAAGCGTTTAAATGAAATTATTAAAAAACAGCAAAAACACAGCCTATATAGAACTCAACAATATTTAGATAAAATAGTTTGTGTTTTAATTGAAAAGGTTTCTAAAAGATCAGAACATTTTTGGAGTGGTAGAACTCAACAAAACACAGTAGTAGTTTTCCCAAAGGAAAATTATAAACCAGGCGATTTTGTTGATGTTAAAATTAAGAGTTGTACATCTGCAACACTAATCGGTAAAGCAATTAAAATCTCAAACCGAATTTAATATGGATTCATTACAATCAGTTAAACAACGTTTTGGTATTATTGGAAACAATCTGGGGCTAAACCGTGCTTTAGAAAAGAGTTTACGTGTTTCTAATACTGATATCTCAGTTCTAGTAATAGGTGAAAGTGGGGTAGGTAAAGAAAGCATTCCGAAAATTATACATCAATATTCACACAGAAAACATAACAAATATATAGCCGTTAACTGTGGTGCCATACCAGAGGGTACAATAGATAGTGAACTTTTTGGTCATGAAAAAGGAGCATTTACGGGAGCATCTCAAACAAGAGCTGGATATTTTGAAGTTGCAGATGGTGGTACTATTTTCCTTGATGAAGTAGGTGAATTACCAATGCAAACTCAAGTACGATTACTTAGAATTCTTGAAAGTGGAGAATTTTTAAAGGTGGGATCCTCGAAAGTCCAAAAGACAAATGTTCGCATAGTAGCAGCAACTAACGTTAACATTTCTGAAGCCATTTCAAAAGAAAAATTCCGAGAAGATTTATATTACAGGTTAAGTACAGTAGAAATAAGCCTGCCTCCTCTTAGAGAGAGAAAGGAAGATATTGTTTTACTTTTTAGAAAATTTGCATCTGATTTCGCTCAAAAATATCACATGCCTTCAATAAAACTTGATGAAAACTCCCAAGAACTGTTAATGAACTATAGATGGAGTGGAAATATAAGGCAACTTCGCAATGTTGCTGAACAGATTTCAGTATTGGAAAAGGAAAGAGAAATTAATGCTGCATGTTTGAGTACCTATCTTCCTGACCGCAAGTCCCAGCTACCTGCATTAATCGAGAAAAAAAATAGAAACAGTGATTTTGGCTCTGAGAGGGAAATACTTTACAAAGTACTTTTTGACATGAAAAGTGATCTACATGATTTGAAAAAACTAACACTTGATTTAATAAAAAATGGAAGTCAGAGTGAAATAAATGAAAAAAATCAAAGTCTGATTGAAAAAATTTATGGTAAAGAGACTGCTCCAGAAAAAAGTACACTAGATTCCGTATCCATAGATACCAACTCCCATGAAATTAATAAAGTGGAGTCATTAGATAAATATTCCTATGCTGAAACTATTGAAGAAGAAGAGCCTCTTTCCTTACACGAAAAAGAATTAAAGATGATTAAGCAGGCATTGATAAGAAGCAAAGGCAAGCGAAAATTAGCAGCTCAAGAATTGGGTATTTCTGAAAGAACATTATACAGAAAAATTAAACAATTTGATCTTAATGAAGCTGAAAAAATTTAAATTTTTCGTTTTATTTCCATTATTTTTATTACAGTATAAATGTGGTATTTATTCTTTCACGGGAGCTTCTATTCCTCCTGGAGTAACTACTTTTCAAGTTAATTTTTTCGAAAACCTAGCCGGTAATCGCCCTGGTTCAATTGTAGAGCCTGGATTGGATAATGATTTTACTAATGCTCTTCAAGATATTATTATGAATCAGACAAACTTGAACTTAGTAAGTAAAGAGGGGGAGCTGATCTACGAAGGAGAAATAACAGAATATAGCGTTACTCCTATGTCTGCAACCGCTGAAAATACTGCCGCACAAAATCGGTTGAGAATGGCAGTAACATTTCGTTTTTTTAATGTAAAAAAAGAAGACGATAATTTCGAAAGGACATATTCATTTTTTTATGATTTCCCTGCTGAACTACAGGTTTATGATGTTATTGACTCAGCCCATAAAGAAATTTTTGATAGAATCACACAAGATATTTTCAATGATACACTAGCTAAATGGTAATAAAAGATTCTAAAAGTCTATTTTCTTTAATTGAGCAATTTGATCCAAATAATAAGGATCATTTATCACAGTTTGAAGAACTTTCTAAGATTTATCCAAACTTTCATCTATTAAGAATGTATTATCTTAAAGCTCTTCAACACCAAGAAGTTTCAAAATTTGATAAAAGCCTATCACAAACTTCAATTGCAACCTATGATAGAGAATTATTATATCAATTCATTGAATCTAATTTAACCTCAAAAAAAATCTCTAAAAAGAAAAGACCAACTAGAAAAGACAAGCCTAAAAGAAATACGAGTAACCACATTGATAAAGAAAAAAATGTTGGTGAAAAGATGAAAAGCAATGATCTTTTATCCAAAACTCTTAAATTTTCCGAGTGGGCTATCTATCTAAATTCAAAAAATGAATCTTCTAAAAAAAATAATCTTGATAATTTTCAACTATTTGATGATTTCCTAGAAATAACGGAAAGAATTATTCCAGACAAAAACTTTAAAAACAAAGAAGATCTTAGTAAAAAAAGTTGGTCCTCAAATTACGAGCTTATGACTGAAACACTAGCAAAAGTATTTGTTAAACAAAAAAAATTTAGAAAGGCTATCGAAGCTTATGAAATATTAGGCTTGAAATATCCAGAAAAAAATAGTTTATTTGCAAACCAAATTAGAGAAATTAAAAAATTAAAAAAAACAAAAAAATAGTTAATGAGTACATTTTCGATATTTGTCGCTTTAATTATGTTAGTTTGCTTTTTGCTTGTGCTAGTAATTATGGTTCAAAATCCTAAGGGCGGAGGTTTGTCCTCATCCTTTGGAGGCGGATCACAGCAAATGGGTGGCGTTCAAAAAACCTCAGATTTTTTAGATCGGAGTACTTGGATCTTGGCAACTTTGCTTCTGGCTCTGATATTGGTGTCAAACATTACATTATCTTCAGGTAATGATGTTCTGGATTCCAAATTATTGGATGACTCCAGCACTCCTGAAAATTTTGAAAATCCAATCGAACAACCTGTACAAGAAATCCCGGAAACTGACACGAATCAAAATTTAATCCCAGAAATTCCTGAGGCAGGAAAATAACTATTTTATATAAAATACTGACAAGCTGACATTTTATTAAAAAATTAAAGACTAATGAAGGCGTTGGCATAATTTGTGAAAACTAAATTTTAAAATTAAATATTTGAATGATATGAGTATTAAACCATTAGCAGATCGTGTTCTTGTAGAACCCGCTGCAGCTGAAACGAAAACGTCATCTGGGATAATAATCCCAGACAGTGCAAAAGAAAAGCCACAAAAAGGAACCGTTGTTGCAGTTGGTTCAGGAACAAAAGAAAACCCAATGACTGTCAAAGTTGGAGATAATGTCCTTTATGGAAAGTATTCTGGAACTGAGCTTCAACATGATGGCAAAGATTATTTAATAATGAAAGAGAGCGATATTTTCGCTATCGTTTAACAACTAAAAATTGAAAAATGGCAAAAAAAATAGAATTTGATCTAGAAGCAAGAGATGGAGTCAAACGAGGAGTTGACGCCCTAGCAAATGCTGTAAAAGTAACACTCGGCCCAAAGGGGAGAAATGTTATTATTGGTAAAGCATTCGGTGCACCTCAAGTTACAAAAGACGGAGTTACTGTTGCTAAAGAAATAGAGCTTGAAGACGCGCTTGAAAATATGGGAGCTCAAATGGTGAAAGAAGTTGCATCCAAAACAAACGACCTAGCAGGTGATGGAACGACCACAGCTACGATTTTAGCACAGGCAGTGGTCAAAGAAGGACTTAAAAACGTTGCTGCTGGAGCAAACCCTCTTGATTTAAAAAGAGGAATTGATAAAGCAGTAGAATCAATTGTTAATTCTCTCGAAAAACAATCTGTTGAAGTAGGTGACTCATCCGAAAAAATCCAGCAAGTAGCAAGTATTTCGGCTAATAATGATTCGAATATTGGGAGCTTAATTACCGAAGCATTTGAAAAGGTAGGTAAAGAAGGTGTCATTACAGTCGAAGAGGCAAAAGGTACAGATACATATGTAGATGTTGTTGAGGGTATGCAATTTGACCGCGGATACTTATCTCCGTATTTTGTTACTGACTCTGAGAAAATGGAGGCAGACCTTGAATCACCCTACATTTTGTTATATGACAAAAAAATTTCAACTATGAAGGACCTTCTTCCCATACTAGAACCAGTTTCTCAAACAGGGAAACCCCTGCTTGTTATAGCTGAGGACGTTGACGGGGAAGCTTTAGCTACTCTAGTTGTAAACAAACTTAGAGGAGCCTTAAAAATAGCAGCAGTAAAAGCTCCTGGATTTGGAGACAGAAGAAAAGCAATGTTAGAAGATATAGCGATTCTTACAGGAGGAACTGTAATTTCTGAGGAAAGAGGATTTACTCTTGAGAATACCACAATCGAAATGTTAGGCACTACAGAACGGGTCACAATTGATAAAGATAATACAACAATTGTAAATGGTAATGGTGCAAAAAAAGACATTCAGGCCAGAGTAAATCAAATTAAATCTCAAATTGAAACAACAACTTCAGACTATGATAAGGAAAAACTACAAGAACGCTTAGCAAAACTCTCGGGTGGAGTTGCAGTCTTATACGTAGGTGCTCCTTCTGAAGTAGAAATGAAAGAGAAAAAAGATAGAGTAGATGATGCTTTACATGCAACTCGTGCAGCTGTTGAAGAAGGAATCGTTACAGGAGGAGGTGTTGCTCTTTTGAATGCTCAAAATGAGTTGAAAAAAATCAAGCCAGATAACTCCGACGAGGCAACTGGTGTTCAGATTATAAATAAAGCTGTTGAATCACCACTAAGAACAATCGTTGAAAATTCTGGAGGTGAGGGTTCTGTTGTGGTTTCAAAGGTTTCTGAAGGTAACGAAAATTTTGGATTCAATGCTAAGGACGGAACTTATGTAGACATGTTAAAAGAGGGAATCATTGATCCAAAAAAAGTTACTCGAGTTGCACTTGAAAATGCAGCATCAGTAGCTGGAATGATTCTCACCACAGAATGTGCTTTAATTGACATCAAAGAGGAAGCTCCGCCAGCACCTCCAATGGGAGGAGGCGGAATGCCAGGCATGATGTAATATACACTTTAAAAGGCCCTTATTTTAGGGCCTTTTTTATTTAGTTTCTTTCGTAAATACAACACATCGGAAGCTCGTTATATACATTATCAGGTGCCTTAAATGGTGGGGTATCGTGGCCAACATTGGCAATAGCACTTTGAATTTGATCTGGCACTATTTTGTTTGAATTATAGATAACAGAGAGAATATTTGATGGAATATCCCATGTAGCCATTTTTACACCTTTTAAAGACAAAGCTGCTTTTTCGATTCGTTTTTTACAAATTTCACAATTCCCAATTACTTCGAAATTTGATTTTTTATTCTTTTGGTTTTGACCATTAACAGATATCGAAACAATAAACAAAAAAAGTAGAAGAATTTTTTTCATCATTTTTATAACAAAGTTAATTATAAATTTAAACGTAAACCAATATAAATCATTCTACCAAAAATTGGTGCATAAACCTGTGCAGAATCAAAATTTATTCCAAATGGATCATCAGCTGCAATAATTGGATTCAATTGTCTAAAATTTCCTAAATTTTCAACCCCACTATAAACTTCAAATTTATTAGTAAAAGCATAGGTTATTTGACTATTCCAAAGTCCATAAGATGGAGAGTAGCTCCCTTCAGGATCTCTAATAGTTGACACTAATCGTTGTTGCCCTAAATAATGGTAAGTTAAATCCCATCGCCATTGATCTCCCCTAGTTTTTCGTTTTGTTTCCCATGCAAAATTTGCAAAAAATCTGTTTTGAGCTTGTAATGGTCTTTGCAGAAAACCTGAATTATATGTTGTTTTTACATCATAATTTTTATAAGCAAAACGAAGACTTATCAGCTCGAAAAGATTGTAATCGATTGATAATTGAAAACTATTCGCACGGCTTAAACCCTCTAAATTATAAAATGAGATTTGACCTTCTGATTCCCAATCTACTACAACTTGATCGGTAAAGTTGGTAAGATAATAATCCACCATTATATCTCCACCCCTTCCAAAAAGTTTGAAAATCTGACGTGCACTAATTCCATAATTCCATGCTTTCTCAGGATTCAAGCCATAAATAGATCCCCCATTCTCTAGAATATTTATCCTGCGATTTGTACCAAAAAGAGTTTGATTTTCGGCAAAAATATTTGCTGCTTTTCTTCCACTTCCTCCTGAAATTCTAAATATCGTAGTCTCATTAGGAAGATATCTCAGGTGCAATCGAGGAGTAACAAAAGTTCCCAAACGATTATGGGAATCAATTCTAATACCAGCTACTAAATTAAAATCTTCCAAACTATCATAGCTGTATTCGAAGAAACTACCAACCGAAATATCATTTCTATTGAAATAAAAAGCATCTACCGTTTCTTTATAACGGTCATATGAAAAATTAAATCCTAATTTGAATTTGTTTTTGGTATTCCCAATAATTGAGTTATACAAAAGGTTACTATAAAAACTCTGATGCTCAATATCGTAGTTTCTAAAGCCATAAAAAGCCTCTTGTATGTGATTACTATACGCAGATTGAAAACCAAAACTTTTATAAGATAATTCAGGAAATACATATCCGATTTTCAAAGAAGCATCTATTCTATTGGTCTTAATCTGACTTCCCCAAAAGATATTTTCGTATATATCACCTTCTGGTATAAAACTTAATTCACCAACTTGCTTTTCATCTTGCATTAAACGTATACTCCCAAAACCAACCCATCCTTTTTTTAAATCAGTGTATTGCCAACGATTCAAAATATTCACCTGTTCACCAAGTGGTACATCTAAAAACGAGTCACCATTATTATCCATCTCTCGATTGCGTAAATTACCATGAATAAATAGACCCGTACTCCATTTATTATTTAGTTTCAAACTGCCATGAAAATTTGCTTCTCGTCTGCCCATATTAGAACTGAAAAGATTAAAAAATAGTGGGTCACTTGAAAAAGGTTTTTTTATTTCAGTATTTATTTGGCCAGCAATACTCTCGAATCCATTGATTACACTTCCTGTTCCTTTAGTTATTTGAATACTTTCAATCCATGTTCCTGGTGTAAAAGTAAGACCATAAGCTTGAGAAGCTCCGCGAACCATAGGAATATTTTCTTCACTAATCAACAAATATGGGCTGGTTAGTCCTAACATTTGTATTTGCTTAGTGCCAGTGAGTGCATCTGAAAAATTAACATCAATTGAAGGATTAGTCTCGAAGCTTTCTGAGAGATTGCAACATGCTGCTTTTAATAATTCTTCACTATTTATGTTTATTATGTTTTGAGCCTCGAAATAGGCTTTCTGTACTGCTTTTCTCCTTTGAAAAATTGTTACTTCTTCCAGTGATTCTGTATCGCTAGACTTCATAAATCTGATTAACATTTTGTTATTTTGAACACTCAATGTATCTGATTTAAATCCAATGTAACTAAGTACAAGTTTTCCTTCGGGACCCAAATAAGGAATTGTAAATTTACCCTCTTGATCAGTTACAGTTCCTGTTTTGGTATTTAACCAAAAAACATTTGCGCCAATAAGAGGTAATGTTTCACTACCGTCTTTAGTTAGTAATCTTCCTTGAAGATTTTCCTGACCTGACAGTTTTAGGCCTAATAGGCTTAATAGTATTAAAATATATTTTTTCACTTTAAATTTTTATGAATTATCTTATCCTTTTTGATTTGAAAGGTCAGATTAGCCATAAAATATAAATGAATTGTTCTTAAGAAACAGTTTACAAGTTTTGGTGGGAGGTGAAAGTGAATTAAATAGATATGCCTCAGAAAACAAGTTTAATTTTAGAGTTTTGAAATTCGAATCTCTAAAAAATACATCCTCAACAATTGTAATTTTTAAAAAGTTCTCTTGATCTATTTTTTGGGGTTCATGGTTTTGAAATAGTTGAATGTCATCTTCACAACAAGACTTTTTTGTAAATTCATTTCTTGGATAAGCCTTGGAATCAAAATTGGACTCCATATTACAGTTTGAAGAGTTATATGCCAATGAAATCTTGGCAATTTTATCTTCACAATAATGAACATTGAGAGCATAACCAACTCTAGTAGCCAAAATGGTTAGGGTTAAAAATAAACTTACTAAACTTTTAATTTTCATTATTCAAAGATACTTTTTTTAAATGAAATAAGAGATCAAAAGAATACATGACATCCCTAGCATTATTATATTTTCAATTAATGTTGCTTCTGTCATTGGGAGTTTCAACAAAGTTCCTAAACAGGCACAATTAATCTCAGTTTTATTAACTAAAGTCTTAATTACACCTAAAGAAGTAATAGATAAAACCAATAATGTGATCGTAAGAACTATTGGGAGATTCCATTCGATTAAGAAAGCAATACCTAAGGCTGTCTCAAGAAAAGGATACAAATTTGCATAAAATGGAATTTTTTTTGCTAAAGGATCGTAACGTTTAAATGAGGTAGGGAAACTATCATAATCTAGGAATTTGAATAAGCTAAATATTATAAAAAATAATCCCATAAAAACTTGCATAGATCTTTCATAGCTGGCATTAATTTGACTAGAAATATAAAAAGTCCCCATAATTAGATAAGAAAATATCAAAAACAGAGGAGTCAATTGTCTTAATTTTGACTTTGTTTCTTTTTTGGATAAGGATATGTCACCTTTAACAATATATTTTGACCCTAAAAGCTTTGAAATTTCATAAACCTCAAGATTTTGTTTTGAATCAATTTCTGCAAGGCCTGATTCCAAGCTTACTTTTACTCCCATTACACCCTCATATTCTTTGATTTTATCGGAAACTGTCTTTTGACAATTCGAGCATGTCATACCAGAAATGTAGAATTTACTTTTCATAAGGCTTTAGCTGATAAACAATAATATTTGATTTTAAAATTTTAAATTCCAAACAAAGTTAATTACATTTTTGTATATAAATGATAAACGAAATTTAAGTTTGTAAGTAACATATTACTTAATTTTGTTTAACATGTTAGAATCCACTTACTCTTCAATATTTAAAAAAATTAAAACTTCTCTGAAACCCCATAAAAAAGAAGAATTAATGGGTTTAAAGACTTGCTGTAAGGTCCTTAGAAATAATATTGCTCATTACGATTGGGTGGGCTTTTACTTTTCAAATTTCAATACTAAAACACTTCAGCTGAAAGCTTTTTCTGGAGATCCAACAGAACATGTAACTATACCTTTTGGAAAAGGAATATGTGGCCAGGTTGCATTGACTAATCAAAACTTTATTGTACCCGATGTTAAAGAAGAAGATAATTATATATCATGTAATATTAATGTACGCTCAGAATTAGTTGTCCCATTGTTTTTCGGAGGAAGAAATATTGGTCAAATTGATATTGACTCTAATAAAATTGATGCTTTTTCGAAAGAAGATGAAAATTTATTAGTATTATGTTGCGATTTCATTTCAAAAACTTATGGATCAAGACTATTAGAAATATAGATTATCATGCAAAATAAAAAAATTACCTCAGCCTTAATTTCTGTATTTGATAAAGATAATCTTGAACCATTAGTAAAAGAATTAATCCACAACGATGTTACACTTTATTCAACGGGAGGAACAAAGGATTTTATTCAAGATTTAGGATACGAAGTGTTAGCTGTTGAGAACTTAACAGGCTACCCTTCAATTCTTGGGGGAAGAGTTAAAACGTTGCACCCGAAAATTTTTGGAGGAATTCTAGGAAGATCAAATAATAAAAGTGACTCCATTGAAATGGAAAAATTTCAAATACCTTCATTTGATTTAGTTGTGGTAGATTTATATCCATTTGAAAAAACTGTAGCAGAAAACGCCTCAGAGACTGATATTATTGAAAAAATCGATATTGGTGGAATTGCATTAATCAGGGCTGCAGCGAAAAACTTTAATGATGTTTTCTGTATCTCAGATAAAGACGATTATACAAATTTTATTTCGCTTTACAGGAAATCTAATGGTTCACCTTCAATTGAAGAGAGAAAAGAGTTTTCTATTAAGGCTTTTCATATATCATCAAATTACGATACTGCTATTTTTAATCATTTTAATAAAGACAAAAATCGATTAAAGTTAAGTATTAGTGATCCTAAGGTTCTTCGTTATGGAGAAAACCCTCACCAAAAGGGATATTTTTATGGGTCGTTTTCAGATTTACTAGACCATATTCATGGTAAAGAAATATCATATAATAACCTACTTGATATTGATTCAGCAATAAATTTAATGTCAGAATTTTATGACGGCAGGTCTGCCTTCGGAATCTTTAAACATAACAATGCATGTGGTTTTGCTGTTAGAAATAAATTAAATGAAGCTTATCTTGCATCTTTAGATGGAGATCCAATATCTGCTTTTGGAGGTGTTTTAATAAGTAATAAAATAATTGATTTAATTACAGCAACAGAAATGAACAAGCTGTTTTTTGAAATAGTAATTGCACCAGGTTATGATTCTAAAGCCCTTAGATTGCTAAAGGCTAAAAAGAATCGAATTATTCTTGTCCAAAAAGAAAACATACATTCAAATCAAGTATTAAGAAGTTGCTTAAATGGAGTTTTGGTGCAAGACAAAGACCTTAAAACCGATGAAAAAAATGATTTAAAGTATGTTACAAAGAAATCGCCTCTGCCAAATGAGATTGAAGATTTGTTATTCGCATCAAAAATTTGCAAACACACAAAATCAAACACAATTGTACTTGCAAAAAATAGTCAACTTATTGGATCTGGCACTGGCCAAACTTCACGAGTGGATGCATTAAACCAAGCAATTAAAAAAGCTAAAAGCTTTGGTTTTGAATTAAAAAGTGCCGTTATGGCGAGTGATGCTTTTTTTCCATTCCCAGATTGTGTTGAAATTGCTAATAATGAGGGTATCAATTCTGTAATACAACCTGGAGGTTCTATAAAAGATAATTTATCTGTAGATTACTGTGATAAAAACGAAATGAGTATGGTTTTAACAGGAATACGTCATTTTAAACATTAATTCTTAATTTTGCAAAATATCATTAAGTATGGGTTTATTCTCTGAAGACATAGCGATAGATTTAGGAACTGCAAACACTCTTATTATTCACAATGATAAAGTTGTTGTTAATAGTCCCTCTATTGTTGCTATAGACAGAACTACTAATAAAGTAATAGCTATTGGTGAAGAAGCAAATATGATGCAGGGTAAGACACATGAAAACATTAGAACCGTTCGTCCCCTAAAAGATGGAGTGATTGCAGACTTTAATGCTTCAGAGCAAATGATTAATCGCTTAATCAAAAGTATACCAACATTGCACCGCAAGTTTTTTTCACCCTCCCTTAGAATGGTAATATGTATTCCTTCAGGTATTACTGAGGTAGAAATGCGAGCAGTAAAAGAATCTGCAGAAAGAGTTAATGGAAAGGAAGTCTATCTTATTCACGAACCTATGGCAGCAGCAATTGGTATTGGAATAGATATTATGCAACCTAAAGGAAATATGGTTGTTGACATTGGTGGAGGTACAACAGAAATTGCAGTAATTGCACTTTCTGGAATTGTGTGTGACAAATCAATTAAAATTGCAGGTGATGTTTTTACTGGAGATATAATAAACTATATGAGGAGTAAACATAATTTATATATTGGTGACAGGACTGCAGAAAAAATTAAAATTCTTGTAGGCAGTGTTATTGAAGACTTGGATAATCCTCCCGAGGAAATGTCAGTTCAAGGAAGAGATTTGTTATCGGGTAAACCCAAACAGGTAATTATTAGTCACGCAGAAGTAGCTAAAGCATTAGACAAGTCAATTATACGTATCGAGGACGCTATTATGGATGCTCTTTCTCAAACTCCACCTGAATTATCTGCAGATATTTATAATACTGGGATTTACCTAGCCGGTGGCGGTGCACTTTTGCGAGGATTAGACAAAAGATTATCTCAAAAAACTGATTTGCCAATCTATGTAGCAGAAGATCCTCTACAAGCTGTTGTCAGAGGTACAGGTATAGCGCTTAAAAACACTGAACGTTTTAAAACTGTTTTAATTAAATAATATGGTATGCAGCGAATAATTAATGCGCTCATACAATATAGAAATCCAATTTTATACTTTTTTTTATTAGGTTGTTCAATTCTGTTTTTAATTAAAAAAAGTAAATATCACAAGACTCAATTAGATGCTTATGGTATGTATGCAACAAAAGAGCTCTATAATCTCAATTATGAATTGTTAAATTATTTTAAGTTGAAAAGTAAAAATGAAGAGTTACTTAAAGAGAACCGAAAGTTAAAAGAACTAAATCTCAAATCTAAAAGTTTAGCTCTTTATCCAAATTCTTTTTCAGAAAAAAAACGATTCCCCTTCAAAATTAAACAAGCTAACGTAATAAAAAATAGCTTTTTGAATCAAAGAAATAACCTAATTATTGATAAAGGTTCTGGTCATGGAATTAAAAATGACATGGGTGTAATTTCAAAAAATGGAATTATCGGTATCGTAAACTCAGTTTCTAATAACTATTCAAAGGTCATTTCAATTTTAAATCAGGACATTAAAATAAATATCCGCTTAAAAAAAAGCCATGCATTGGGTTCCATGTTTTGGAAAGGATTAAATCCATTAGAGTTTAAAATTGAAGATGTTATTAATAATGTTTCGTTAAAAAAAGGAGATACAATAATTACAGGTGGAATGTCTTCGTACTTTCCGTATGGGATTCCGTTAGGAGAGGTAGTAGATTTTGAAAGTAATTCGCAAAACGGATACTATACTATTAATGCAAAACTATTTGAAGATCCCTCTTTAGTAAACTACGTTTACGTTTTAATTAATGAGGATAAAGAAGAAATCGAGCAACTAAAAGAAAATTTTTCAAAATGAATAGAAAAAGCTTTATCCTTTTAATTTCTTTTATTGCGCTTTTATTTTTTCAAACTTTTGTCTTCAATAACATGAATATTTTTGGGTTTATAAATCCAATGATTTACCTCGTTTTTTTAGTAATCTATAATTTTGATAGTGATCAAACGCTCTTCATTTTAGTTTGTTTTCTTTTAGGCTTTTTAACTGATTTTTTTTCTCAATCTGGAGGAGCACATACTATTGCTACACTTACAGCATCTTTTCTTAGACCAATTTTGATAAGAAATTCTTTTGGAGTCACATCAGAAATTCCTGTTAGTTTTCAAGTTGATAAAAGGAAAATAAATAAATATACATTTTTATCACTGGTATTAATTTTACATCACCTAATTTATTTTTCAGTTGTATTTTTTAATTGGAGTGCAATATATCTGATTTTAAAGAATACAATTTTGACATTTATATTTTCTTTAATTTTAAGTGTGATGGTATTGAATTTTTTTAATAAATCCAATGATTCGTAAAAATATTTTATTTTATTTCTCTCTTGCAGTTTCAGCAATATTTATTTGTCAATTGATAATATTACAATTATTTAAACCTGAGTATTCTAAGCGGTCTCTTAGTAATGCTACTCTAGAACAAACAGTTTATCCTCCTCGAGGACTTATATATGACAGAAACGGTAAGCTTTGGGTTAGCAACAAACCTGCATATGATTTGATGGTAGTCCCCGAAAATTTGAGACAATTTGATACTCTTGAACTCACTCAAGATTTAAAAATATCAAAGAAAGAGCTAATTGAGAAAATTGGGAATGCTGAAGAATTTTCAAAAAAATTACCCTCTATCATTGAACGTCAGCTATCATTTTCTGAAATATCTATTTTTCAAGAAAAAATGTGGAAGTTCCCAGGTTTTTATTTTCAAAAAAAAACAACTAGAGATTACATACTACCAATCGGAGGAAATATTTTGGGTTATATCAGCGAAACAAATAAGAGAGAGTTAAAAATGAAAACCGATTATGACCCAGGAGAAATGATAGGTAGACAAGGAATTGAAAAAACATATGAAAAAAATCTTCGAGGTAAAAAGGGTATGAAAATTTTCCAAAAAGATCGTTTTAACAGAATAATAGGTCCCTATGAAGGTGGTAATTATGACATAGCTCCTAAATCTGCTGAAAATTTAACTCTAACTCTGGACTCTGATTTACAAAATTATGGTGAATCTTTAATGCAAAATAAAAGAGGTGGAATAGTTGCCATAGAACCAAAAAGCGGTGATGTACTTGCTCTTGTTACTGCGCCTAATTACAATCCTAATATTCTTATAGGAAGAGATAGATCAAAATTCTTCAATAAACTGGTAACTGACACCATTTCTAAACCCCTTTTTGATAGAAGTTTACAAGCAGAATATTCTCCTGGATCACCATTTAAAATATTAAACGCTCTTATTGGTCTTCAAGAGAATGTTATAACACCAGAAACAGTTTTTTCCTGTAATAAAGGGCATTATTATGCAAAGGGGGCTTTTATGAAATGTCACAACGGAATTGGTACAAAAAGTAATCTAATTAAAGGTATCTACAAATCTTGCAATAGCTATTTTGCAAAGACTTTTGTTAGAATAATTGAGAGTCAATCAAGTCCAGAGAAAGGCATAGATTTATGGAAAAACCACTTAACTAGGTTTGGATTAGGAAATTATTTAGGGTATGACTTACCAATTGGAAAACCAGGATTTATTCCTGGCAGCAGTTATTACAATAGTTGGTATCCCGAAAAAAATTGGAGCTCAACAACAGTAGTATCTAATGCGATAGGACAAGGAGAGATTCTTACAACACCTATCCAAATGGCAAATTTTACTGCTGCTATCGCAAATCGTGGATTTTATAGAAGGCCACATTTTAAAAAATCCTTTGATAGTAAAATTAATGACTCATTATACCCAGTCAAAAGAACATTGATTGATTCCAAACATTTTGAAACGGTTATTGAGGGAATGCATCAAGTAGTTGAAAGAGGTACTGCCCGTTTAGCGAAAATAAGTGGACTTGAAATTTGTGGTAAAACTGGAACTGTAGAAAACTTTATCCGCCTAAATAATGAAAAAACTCAGCTCACCGATCATTCAATTTTTATAGCTTTTGCGCCCAAGGAAAATCCTAAAATTGCTCTAGCTGTTTTTGTAGAGAATGGATATTGGGGGGCTAGATGGGCAGCTCCAATTGGAAGTTTGATGATAGAAAAGTATCTTAGAAAAGAAGTTAAACGGAAATGGCTTGAAAAAAGAATGACTGAGGGAAGCCTAATTGCAGAGTATGAAAAACCTTTACTTGGTAAACCATTTAATATAAATGAATAAAAAAATTCTTTCAAGATTAGATTGGCTAAGTATTTTTATTTTTTTCATACTTATAATTTTTGGCATTATGAATATTTATTCAGCTACATATTCCGAATACTCTATTTCAATTTTTAATCTGGGAAATCCTGCGGGTAAACAATTTTGGATATTTATAATATCATTATTCATCCTGCCATTTATTTTATTTGTCAACACAAGTTTTTTTGAACATTTATCAAATGTATTTTATGGAATTTCATTAATTAGTTTAATTGGCTTGTTATTTTTTGGACAAAAAATTTCAGGAGCAACATCCTGGTACTCATTTGGAGGATTTAGCTTTCAGCCTTCTGAATTTGCTAAAGTAACAACTGCTTTATTAATTGCAACGAACTTAAGCTCTATACAGACAGATATTAAAAGAGTTAAAGATATTTTGAAGTTATTTAGTATAATTTTATTACCAATGATTCTAATAATCCTTCAGTCTGACGCAGGATCATCTATAGTCTTTCTAGGAATAGTTTTTGCTTTTTTAAGAGAAGGTTTAGATATGAAATTTCTTTATTTTAGTCTTTTATCATCCCTGATTTTCGTATTTACTTTAGTGCTTAAACCATTGCTTTTAAGCATTATTTTAATATTGATCTCTATTACAATTTATATTTATCTGATGCGTAAGTTTCCTAAAATAAATAAATCACCTTTTTTGATAATTTTAATTACATCTATTATTTTTTCATTTTCAGTTGACTTTATTTTTAATACCATTTTCGAGCAAAGGCATCGTGATCGATTTAATATAATTCTTGGAATTGAAACTGATTTTAAAGGTATAGGATACAACATAAACCAATCTAAAATTGCTATAGGATCAGGGGGTTTAAATGGAAAGGGATTTCTGAACGGAACTCAGACTAAGGGAGGTTTTGTCCCAGAGCAACACACCGACTACATATTTAGTACAGTTGGAGAAGAATGGGGCTTTGTAGGAAGTAGCTGTCTAATTATTTTTTATACATTTTTAATTCTCCGGGTGTTACATCGATCTGAAAAACATACTCAACCCTTCCCAAGGATTTTCTCCTATTGCTTTATTGGCATGCTATTTATTCACTTTTTTATAAATATAGGTATGACTTTAGGTTTATTTCCAACCGTAGGAATTCCACTTCCTTTTATTAGTTACGGCGGAACAAACCTTTTAGCTTTTAGTTTGATGTTTTTTATATATTTAAACTTGGATGCAAATAGATTGAATTAATCTTTTACATATAATGCATCACGAAGACTGTTCCCCAATGTCATAAATGATAAAACTAAACTCATAATTGCTAAACCAGGTAAGATAGTTAAATATGGCTTACCAAGTAGTAAATAATTGAAGTGATTTTTTACCATTCCCCCCCAACTTGGCATTGGCGGCTGAGCTCCAATACCTAAAAATCCAAGTCCACTCTCCATTAATATTGCACTTGCAAAATTAGCAGCTGAAATAATAATAAGGGGCCCTATAGTCATGGGAAGTATATGATATAACAGGATTCTCATTCTTGAAAATCCTAAAACTACTCCTGCTTTGACGTAATATTCTTCTTTAATAGATTTTACCAATCCTCTTACTAGCCTTGCTACTTCAACCCACATGGTAATCCCTACAGCGACAAAAACTTGCCAAAACCCTTTGCCAAGTGCTAAAGTTATAGCTATAACCATTAAAAGAGTTGGAACTGACCAGACTACATTAATGAGCCAAACTATAATTTTATCAATACAACCTCCATAAAATCCAGCAATTGATCCAAAAAAAACACCTAAAATTAGGGAAATAATAACTGCAACAAAGCCTATAGAAATTGATACTCTAGAGCCAATAATTAGCCGGCTTAATAAATCCCTGCCAAATTTATCTGTTCCTAAAATAAAAAATTTTTTTTTTAAATACTTTCTTTCTATCTCATTCCTGCCTATTTCACCTGGGAAATTTTTGTAGTCAACTTTTTCAAAGTAATCTGTAGCGTTACCGTATCTTTTGAATAAAATCGCATCATTTATCCAACTTATCTCTTTAACAGGAATTTCATCATTGGTACTAATATTACCATTAAAAAAACTTTTCCTAAGGGCTAAAGTGTCTCTTGGAACTATTAGGAATAAGCTAGAAAAACCTGGCCCTTTAGAATGGATAGATAGATGCATTTGATTTGCATTTTTAGTTTTATCAGGTGACAACTGGTATGCAAAAGTTGCAACTAGAATTACTAAGAATATATAAAAAGCACTAATTTTAGCCCAGACGTCTTTTCTTAGATATTTTAAAGTCCGTTTTAACTCCAACTTTAATTCTTAATTTTTACTTTTTCGCGATAGAATGATTAGGCCCTATTGTAGTAAGATCTTTAAGAATCCTAACTGCTTCTGAAATATAAAAATCTTTTTTTAGAGATTCAACTCCTCTATTTCTTTTTTCAATAGTCGTTTCGTTTGGTGGGGTTTTTTGTCCTGCTTCAGGGAGCCATTGAAATTCGAAAGGCGCAACAAACTCTAACAATTTATCAAAACGCTCAGCATATTTTTTCTTAGTTTCCAATTCCAATTTAAAAGAATCATAATCTAAAAAATATGAGAAGTCACTTTGTTGACTTTTTACCCATAAGGCCTGTTCATCGATTAATGATACTATAGGATTTTCTTTTAATCTTTTTTTACTCTCTTCTACTGCATAATCATAATTATTCATGACTGATGGTTTATAATTTGCAGGTGTTATACGATCCCAAGATAATGGATTTTCTTGATCTTTTTCTCCCATTTCAACGTAAGCATAACGATCTGGAAAAATTATATCACTTTTTACACCTTCGAGTTGTGTCGACTTACCATTCACACGGTAAAATTTATCAGTCGTTACCTTTAGAGCTCCTAAGTCACCATATGTTCCTCCAGTTATCATTTTATTCAAATCAATAACGTTTTGAACTGTTCCCTTGCCAAAGGTCTGCTTACTGCCTAAAACAATTGCTCTTTTGTAATCTTGTAGGGCTGCAGCAATAATTTCAGATGCAGATGCTGAAAACTCATTAACTAACACAACCAATGGACCGTTCCAAATTATTGATGGATCAAGGTCTCTAAGAACTTCTTTTCTACCCCCAGTACTTTTTACTTGAACAACTGGTCCTTTGTCAATAAAATAACCTGTCATATCAACAACTGTTTTCAAAGAGCCCCCACCATTATTTCTCAAATCAAGGATAATCCCTTTTACATTTTTTTCTTTAAGCTGCTGTAATTCTTTTTTAACATCTATTGCTGCATTTCGTTCATTATAATTTTCAAAATTGATATAGAATTTTGGTAATTCAATTAATCCATATTCCCCCGAAACATCTTTAATTAGTGTTGATTTTGCATAAGTTTCTTCAAGCTCAACAACATCTCTTACAATGGATATTTCTTCAATATTTCCCTCAACTCTTTTAATGGTGAGAAAAACTTTTGTCCCTTTAGGACCTTTAATAAGCTTTACGGCTTCATCAATGACCATTGCCGAAATATCAACAGCTTCAAGTTGGTCATCCTGTCTAACTTTTAAAATTACATCTCCAACCTCAAGATTATCTTGCCTCCAAACAGGGCCTCCAGAAATAATCTCAACAACTTTTATTTGTTGATTCCTTTTACTAAGCCTGGCTCCAATACCTTCAAATTTTCCTGACATAGACATATCAAACCGATCTTTGTCTCTTGGAGCAAAATAATACGTATGAGGATCAAATTGTAGCACTATAGAGTTTAAATAAATTGAAAACCAATCTTTTCTTTTCTGATCGTTATAAATTTCAAATAAATTATTTATGTTTTCCTTAATATCTTTTCTAGCAATCTTTTCTATTTCTATGTCAGAAATAATTGTGTGGGTATTGTCTAGCTTCTTTTTTTCAATTTCTTCATCTTTTTTTGCCGTAAATGCCTCAAGTGCAGTTAGTTTAAATCTTTTCCTCCAAAAAGTCTTTAGTTCGCCCAGATTTTTTGCATAAGGTATCGTTTTGAAGTCTAAATTAATTTCCTCTTTTACATTGAAATCAAATGGTTTATTCAATATTTCTGAATAAAACCCTTCTACTTGTTCCATTCGCTCCTTGAGCTTTGAAAAAGTAAGATTAAAAAAGTTGATTTGTGCATTTCTTATCTCGTCATCAATTTTAAAACGGAATGATTCAAATAAGCTTATATCAGATTGAAGGAAGAATCTGTGTTGGCCATCTAAGCTTTCCAAATAATTCGTGAAGACGTTTTCAGAAAAGGAATCGTTTATTTCTCTTGGATCATAATGTCCTCGTTTAATTACATAAGAAATTATCTCAATAAGTAACTTGTCTTTATTTGGATCTTGATCTTTTAAAGCAACTCCATAAATTAAGGCACTACAAAAAATAAAACCCAATAACCAAAAGTGTTTTCGAAAAATTGTGATCTTGAATATCTTTTTCATTGCGAGCAAATATAAGGATATTATAAGATACTTTTATTTGTGTTATATAAAAGAAAGCGGATAAAGATTTGCTAAATTTGACATGAAAATTATTTATGAATAAAAAACCACTCATTCTAGTTACAAATGATGATGGAATTAATGCACCTGGGCTTCGAGCACTTATAAAAATAATGAGTGATATTGGAGAGGTTTTTGTTGTAGCACCGGATTCGCCAAGATCAGCCATGGGGCACGCCATCACAATAAACTCTATACTACAATGCAAAAAAATAAAATCAGACAACATTAACATAATTGAGTATAGCTGTTCTGGAACACCTGCCGATTGCGTTAAACTAGCTATAAATGAAATCTTAGATCGAAAACCTGATATTTGTGTTTCAGGGATTAATCATGGGTCAAATTCATCAATAAATGTAGTTTATTCAGGTACAATGAGTGCAGCTATTGAGGCGGGGATTCAGGGAGTTCCTGCAATTGGTTTTTCGTTATTGGATTTTAAATGGGATGCTGATTTTGACCCATTTAAAAATTATATTAAAAAGATAACTCTTGAAGTCATAAATAATCCCACACCAAAAAACTTAATACTAAACGTAAATTTGCCAAAACTAAAGGAAAATCAAATTAGAGGAATTAAAATTTGTAGACAGGCTAATACGACTTGGTTAGAAAAATTTGATAAGCGTTCGAACCCCATGGGAGAAAAATATTATTGGTTGACAGGAACTTTTTTAAATAACGATAATGGTATAGATACAGATGAATGGGCTCTAGATAATAGCTATATTTCGATTGTGCCTACACAATTCGATTTAACTGATCACAATATGATTATGACACTGAAAAAATGGAATTTGTAAAAAGTAAATATTTTTTCTGGGGACTATTTGCGGGATTATTATGGACAAGTTTTGGTTTAATAATATTATTATTTTTCTTATCTGACATTCCGCTTGATGAAAGTATTTTAAAATTATACAAAAAACAAAAATTGGGGGGGGTGATTTCACTTGCAGCACTTATTAATTTACCCATTTTTTTTATTGCACTCAGAAAAAATAAATTTGATTTTGCAACTGGGTTAGTTGCAATTTCTTTAATCCTAGTTTTTGTGATAGTAATTTTAAAAATAACCTTTTAAAAAACTTTAACCTGTGAAATATTATATTATTTCAGGAGAAGCATCAGGTGATCTATACGGTTCACTATTAATTAAAGCACTTAAATCTTTTGATAAAAAAGCAAAATTTCGAGCATGGGGAGGTGATTTAATGAAAAAGGAGGGTTCAATTGTTGTAAAGCACCATCAGGAACTTGCATTCATGGGATTCGCAGATATTTTTCTCAATATTTCAAAAATCATTAAGTATATAAAGTTTTGTAAAAAGGATATTAAAAAATTTAATCCGGATACAATAATTTACATTGATTATCCTGGTTTTAACTTAAGAATAGCCAAATGGGCTAAGAAAAAGGGGTTTAAGAACCATTATTATATAAGTCCGAAAATTTGGGCTTGGAAAGAGTGGAGGATTAAACAGATGAAAAAAAATTTAGATGCGCTTTATGTAATTCTTGAATTTGAGAAAAAATTTTTTGAAAAAAAACATAATTTCCCTGTTCATTTTGTTGGGCATCCTCAATTAGATCTTCAAAAAAATTTTATTGAAAACACTCTTTTTAAAAAGAAATATAATTTAAATCAGGAAAAAATTATTGCCCTATTACCAGGTAGCAGACTAGAGGAGATAAATAAAATTTTACCTGTCTTCATTAATGTTGCAAAAAAATTTAATGGATATCAATTTGTAATAGCTGGAGCTCCCGGAATACCTACTGATAAGTATGACTCTTTCATTGAAAATTCAAATATTAAGATTATTTACAATCAAACTTACGACCTTTTAAACTGCAGTACATTTGCCTTAGTAGCGAGTGGTACAGCGACTCTAGAAGCAGCTCTTTTTAATATCCCTCAGATTGTTTGCTACAAAACTAAACCCATAAATTACTGGGTTGCTAGGAAATTTGTTAAAGTTAAATATGTATCCCTTGTAAACCTGATTTTGAATAAAAAAAGTTTGGTTGAACTTATTCAAAAAGAATTAAATTTTGAAAACCTCACTTTGAGCTTAACCAATTTACTAAAAGAAAGAGAATTAGAAAACATGAAAAATGATTACATAAAATTGAAATTGATGTTAGGTAAACCAGGAGCTAGCAATAGAACTGCCAGATTGATTTTTAATTCAATAAAATCTAATTGAATAATTACCCTCTAAAACGCGGTACAAACTTATTCTTGTAATTTTCAAAGTCTTCAGGTTTTGAAAAAACTTGGTAGTCGCCTTGTTTTATCATTTTCAAATAAAGTTCAATTTGTTTTGGTTTGTAATAACCAACCAATGGCATAATTGGATCTCCATCTTCGCTAAAAAAAACCATTGTTGGATATCCCCTTACCCCAAGAAATTGTGTAAACTGATGAGTTGCATTTCTTCCATTTCTGTTAGGATCGTAATTTGGGTTTGTAAATTTTTGATTATAAAAGGTTATTTCTTCTGTCCCTTCAGCATTAAATTTTACTGCATAAAAATGCTCACTAATATAACGAGACACATCTGGATTTTGGAAAGTGTTTTTATCTAATAGCTTACAAGGGCCACACCAGTTAGTGTAAACATCCATAAAAATTTTCTTGGGCTCTTTTTTTTGAGCTGCTCTTGCTTCATCTAAAGTCATCCAATTAATCTTTTGAGAGCATAAATCAATTGAGTGAACCAGGAAAATTAATGTGAATATTGTACGAATCAAAACTTAAAACTTATAAAATCACTATAAAGTTACAAAACAATTAAATTTTCTGTAGTTCTTCAGCCCCATGTGTAAGTTTTTTCAACTGTTTAAGAAGTAAAATAACTAATAAACCAATAAGTGTACAGAAAATAAATATCCCTGTGAAGATTTGCTTTTCTCCTGCTTGTTCAGCAAAACCTCCAATTGCAGCAGCAAGTTTATTGCCTAAGCCAGTAGCTGCCCAATATAGACCCATTATTGATGAAGAATACTTCAATGGAGCTAATTTGGTTATAAACGACAAGGATACAGGCGAGGCACACAATTCCCCAATGGTATGAAACAAATAGGCTAATATTAGCCAGTACATGGCAGATTTACCATAAACTTCGTAATCTGACGAAGCAAAACGCATAAACATAAAACCAAATCCCATAATCAAAATTCCAATTGCAATTTTGTACAATGATGATGCTTCTTTACCTTTTAATTTCCATCGCATCCAAAATCCTCCAATAGAAACAGCAAGAGTAATTATAAAAAATGAATTTAAAGATTGAAACCATGAAGCTGGAATTTCAATCCCTAAAAGCATCCGATCTGTTTTTTGTTTTGCATAAAGATTCATTAAACCACCTGCTTGTTCAAAAGCACCCCAAAAAATAATTATTAATAAAAAAGAGATTAGTAAAATTTTTATCCTGTCCCTCTCAACTTGAGTAAGTTTGTGCTTTATTAATTTATTATCGGGATGAGAACTTTTACCAACAAAATCTCCTACTCCTACTAAATATCTCTGCCCGTAAAAATAGGTTAGTTGTCCAAAAAACATTCCAATCGCTGCCAAACCAAAACCATAATGCCAATTGTATGTCTCTCCAACCCACCCACATAAAATGGGTGCCGCAAATCCACCAATATTAATCCCCATGTAAAAAATATAAAATCCTAGGTCCCTTCTCTCGTCTCCTTTTTGATATAGACCCCCCACCATACTAGAAATATTTGGTTTGAGACCTCCTACACCTAAAATGACAAAAAAACAACCTAAATAAAAACTAAGCTCGTTATCAAAAGCCAAAATTGTATGTCCAATACAAAGTAAAATACCACCTAACATTACCGTTTTCTTTTGACCTAATATTTTATCCGCAATCCATCCACCAGGCAAAGATGCTAGGTAAACCAACATAGTATACCATCCATAAAGAGCAATAGCTTCTGAATTGGTCCATCCAAATCCTGGATTTTCAGAATCTGTTTTAGCTACAAGAAAGAGAGTAAATAAAGCTCTCATGCCATAATAAGAAAATCGCTCCCACAATTCAGTAAAAAATAAAACATAAAGTCCGGGAGGATGTCCAAACATTGACTTAGGTTCTATTAATTTTTTATTTTCTACCATAATTTGAGTAGGTATTATATTATAGGTTTTGAAGAATAAATTTTGTCATCTTTTTGTAAAGGTGCTTTCTGGTATTCCCACCATATATACCATGATTTTTATCTGGATAAATCATCCATTCAAACTGTTTATCTGATTGTATTAATTCCTCAACCATACGCATAGTGTTTTGAACATGAACATTATCATCCCCTGAACCATGGATAATAAGAAATTTACCCTCTAATTGATCAGCATAATTTAGGGGAGAATTCAAATCATACCCTTCTGGGTTTTCTTGCGGTGTTCTTAAAAATCTTTCTGTATATATAGTGTCATAAAAGCGCCAGTTTGTAACTGGTGCAACAGCTATAGCAAGAGAAAATATTTCTTTTCCTGTTAACAAACAATGTGCTGCCATATGTCCACCAAAACTCCATCCCCATATTCCTATTCTTTTATTGTCAATATAAGGTAAAGAACCAAAATATTTAGCAACATCAATTTGATCTAATGCCTCAAGTTTAACTAAATTTAAGTAAGTAGATTTTTTAAATTTAGCTCCTTTATAACCTGTTCCTATTCCATCAACACATGCTATTACATATCCCTGATTTGCGAGATATTTGTGCCAAAGTGTTCTCGGATCTCCCCACCTATTTGCAACCTGTTGAGAGCCTGGTCCAGAGTATTGGAACATAAGTAATGGGTATTTCTTTTTTGGATTAAAATTTCTAGGTTTAATAATCCATGCATTTAATTCATTCCCATTAATTTCAATTTTTGAAAATTCTTTATTAGAAAAATTAAAAGGTTTCAAAGTGTTTAGAAGTTGAGAGTTTTCAAGTAAATCTCTAACAACTTTGTTGTTTTTTGTCTTATATAATGAATACAAAGGAGGTGTCTTTTCATCGGAATATGAATGTATGTAATAGGTGCCTTGTTTACTGAACGTAGCTCCATTAGTCCCTTTACTAGGCTGTAGTTTTCTTTTACCCTCTCCTGAGAGTTTAATAGCATAAATCCCCCTTTCAATTGAACTTCCTTCTACTGACTGATAATAAACTTCTTTAGTATTTGGATTAAATGTATATAATGATGTTACTTCCCAATTACCATTAGTAAGTTGTTTTAGTAATTTTCCATTTTTATCATAATGATAAATGTGTTTGTAGCCATCCCGCTCACTTGTCCATAAAAAGCTATTATCTTCCAAAAAAATAAAGTCGTCATAAATACTTACATAGGCTTTATCCTGCTCCCTTAATAAAAGTTGAAACTCTTTTTTTTCTAAATCCCATCGCCATAGTTTTAGATCATTTTGATGTCTATTTAATGTCTGTATAATTAAACTTTTTTCTCCACCTTCAAATTTAATTCTCGGTATATAGTAAGGCTCGTCTTGAAAATAAATTGTTTCTTTTGAGCCACTCTCCAAGTTAAAAGTATACAGTGTTATAGTTGAATTTTCTTCTCCAGCTTTTGGATATCTGAACATGTATGGAAAAGGATAAGTTTCTCTTCCGTAAACATCCATTGAAAATAATGGAACTTTTGATTCATCAAATCGCATATATGCAATATGATTTGAATCCTTACTCCAATCAAATGCTCTTACAAAACCAAACTCCTCCTCATACACCCAATCAGTAATTCCATTTATTGTTTGATAGTCACCATCAAAGGTTATTTGTGAAATTTTTTGAGTATTTAAATTTTTTACAAAAAGATTTCTTTTAAATACAAAAGCAACTTTAACTCCATCAGGAGAGAGAAGTGGCTCTTGAATTTTCTCTTTGAATACTTTATCTAATTTTTTAGTTTTTAGGTTATAAACCCAATAAAATGCTTGTTTTGACCTTCTATAAATCTGATCTTTATTTGTTTCAAGTAAAATCTTATTTTCATCTTTAGAAAAGGAGTAATCTGAAATTTCTAATATCTCTGAAAACTGATTTGAATCAAAAACTATATTTTTTTCTTTTGCCTTTTCATATGAGTAGGAAACTATTTTTGTTGAATTTTTTTCCTGTTCTATTACTGTGTAATGCTCTCCATCATTCATAGATCTAATCATTTCTAACCTTTCAGGTTCGAACTTTCCTTGCCACAATTCCCCGAAATCTAGAATCGAATTTTGTGCATTAACAAAAAAAAAGTTGATTAAGAAAATTAGCAAATATTGAGGATTACAATTGATGAAAATCTCATAAATTTTTTCAGAATATAATTTCAATAAAGAATGATTAGTTCTCATAATTTTTTCAAGCAATTTATGAAAAATGCTGTAACCTTAATCTTAGAAGGGATTGAAATTCAGTATCTTTATTAAAAAGTTTTTAATGGGCAAAGTTATCGAAGGCTTTTCTAAACTATCAAAATCTGAAAAAATAGATTGGATTACTAAAACTCATTTTAAAGATCCGAAACTGGCCAAGAAAAGACTTGAACAATATTGGAATAACAACTCAGAATTACAAAAAAGCCACGATGAATTTATAGAAAATACCATTTCTAATTTCTATATACCTCTTGGTGTTGCTCCAAATTTTTTAATAAATAAGAAAATTTACTCATTGCCAATGGCAATCGAAGAAAGTTCAGTAGTAGCTGCAGCTGGAAATTCAGCAAAATTTTGGAGTACACGTGGAGGATTTAAAACAGAAATAATTGAAACTATAAAAGTGGGCCAAGTGCATTTTTTATTTTATGGTGACTCAAAAAAGCTATATGATTTTTTTATTGATAAAAAAGAAGAATTATTAGGAAGTACTGAGAGTCTAACAAAAAAGATGGACAGTCGTGGTGGAGGGATTCAGAGTATTGAACTTGTTGATAAAACCAATAGAATGAATAACTACTTTCAGCTCCATTTGCGTTTTAAAACTGATAATGCGATGGGTGCTAACTTTATTAATTCTTGTCTTGAACATGTTGCTAAAAAATTTCTTGCCCTTTCTGAAAAAGAGAACCTTTCTAAAAAAACTAATAAAAGATTGGAGATAATAATGAGTATACTTTCAAATTATACTCCTGAATGTATCGTGCGCGCATCAATAAATTGTAAGGTTGAAAATTTTATACTTCAGAAAAATGGTAACAATGGAATTGATTATGCAAAGCGTTTTATTAATGCTGTTGAAATTGCAAATATTGAACCATATAGGGCTGTTACTCACAATAAGGGTATAATGAATGGAGTTGATGCATTGATAATTGCTACCGGTAACGATTTTAGAGCTATTGAAGCAGGAGTACACGCGTATGCTGCTCGCTCAGGCGAATATAAATCATTAAGTAACGCTTACATAAAGGATGAAAAATTTTGTATGGAACTTACCCTACCAATTTCATTAGGTACTGTCGGTGGACTTACAAAACTTCATCCAATGGCTAATTGGTGTCTAGAGTTGTTAGGTAATCCTGGTGCAGAAGAATTAATGGAAATAGTCGCTGTAGCAGGTTTAGCTCAAAATTTTGCTGCTCTTCGTTCTCTAATTACATCTGGCATACAAAAAGGCCATATGAAAATGCATTTAACTAACATACTAAATCAGCTTCATGCGAATGAAAATCAAAAATTGGCTGCTTTAAAATATTTTGAAAAAAAATCAATATCTGTAGATGCAGTTGAAAAATTTTTAGGTAAAAACATCTTTAAATGAGTTCATATTTTAGTAATGGTAAATTATTACTTACATCTGAATATGGAGTTTTGGGAGGTGCTAAAGCATTAGCATTACCATGCAAAAAAGGACAAAATCTAGAATTTAAAAAAAATAATACAAGAATTTTATCTTGGAAAAGTTATGATTATCAAAATTCTTTATGGTTTGAAGCGACTTTTATCGTCCCTGAAATAAAAATAAAAGATACTTCAGACTCTGTAATTGCTAAACGCCTTCAAAATATTCTGAATATTGCGAAAAGTCTAAATAAGTCATTTTTAAATTTTGGGGGTGAAGTAAAAACTTCTCTTGAATTTGATTTTAAGTGGGGCCTTGGGAGTTCCTCAACACTTATTTCAAACATAGCATTGTGGGCTAAAATAAATCCTTATAGTTTGGGTGAGTCTTCATTTGGTGGAAGTGGATACGATATAGCATGTGGCCTGGCTAAAGGTCCGATTTTTTTTACCCGCAATTATAACAACCCTATCATTCAAAAAGTTAATTTTTCACCACCTTTCACTGATAAATTATATTTTGTAAATCTTAAAAAGAAAATGAATAGCCAGAATGCCGTTAAAAATTTTGATTTAAAATTAGTTACCCATTCTATCATTTCTAAATTAAATACTCTAACTGATAAAATTGCACAAACAAAAAAACTAAGTGACTTTGAGGAATTAATAACTAAGCATGAATTTTTGATAGGAAAATTACTCAAAAAGAGTCCCATCAAGAAAGACTTATTTCCTGACTTTAATGGCGGTATTAAAAGTTTGGGAGCTTGGGGCGGTGATTTTTTCTTAGCTACAGGAGATAGATCAGAAATGAAATATTTCTATGATAGGGGATTCACAACTATTATTCCTTACCGTCAAATGTGTCTCTAATAATACTGTGCCCTATTATCTTCGATATTAGCTACTGACTTTAGGGCGGTAAATATATTTTCAGCTAAATTTTGGCTTGAATTTTTAAGAATTAGTTTGGAATAACTAGAATAATCATCCAAATCGGGTACAATATTCTTTTTTAATAAGACAACCATATAAACTCCTTTCTCACCAGCAATAAGACTAGAGGTTTTCCCCTCATTTAAAGCAAACGCAGTTCCAACTATAAATGGCTCATTACCAGTACCTGGAATGGTTGGATTTTTTTGATTAATAGCTGAAGCTGTTTCGATAATTACTTTATCCTCTTTGGCAAAAGAATCTAAATTTTGTATGTCTTTATAACGTTTCTTTATTATTGCCTCTTTCTTTTTTTTGGAAATAATTTTTCTTACTTCTTCCCCCACATTCTCAATTGATGAAAGTCCCTTATCTATTTTTTCGGTAATCTGAACAACAACATACCCTCCACTATTTAATGTAAATCTTTTTACATCTCCAATACTTGAGTCCTCTTCAAAGGTCCAACGGACAATATTTCGCTGCTTGGGTAATCCTGGCAAGTTTTCCTCCAACTCACTTATTTGACTTACGGTACGAATTTCGTAATTATTATTTTGGGCAATTTTGGCAAAATCTTTATCATTTTTGCTCTCCATTTCAAATTGAGTTGCTTTTCTAAATACTTCATTTGATGTTTTGTCAGAAGGTACCGCTTTAATAACAACATCGGCAATTAAAGCTAAATCATCTTTATCAGTAATTTCAATTATGTGATATCCAAATTCTGTTTTTACGATTCCTAGTTTTCCAACTCTATTTGTATTTGCGAAAGTGAAGAATTCCTCTGCCATTTGTCCCTGTTGAAAAAATCCTAGATCACCTCCACTATTTTTAGTTGGACCATCAGAATATTTCATTGCAAGTTCTGCAAAGTCAGTTGAAGACCTTCTTGCTTCTCTATAAACACGATTAGCCAAATTCTTAGCTTCTTTTTCTGTCCTAGAAACATTTGTATTTGCTCTAGTTGCACCTTCGTAGGAAATTAAAATGTGACTAGCTCTAATTGAGGCATTTTTTTTAATGTCAATAAGCTTTGAAAGCTTGAAATCGTTATTATCTCTGTATGGTCCAAACACCTCCCCCTTTTCCAAGCCAAATAAAATATCAGCGTATTCATTATTAAATCTTCCTCGAGGTTTATATACAGAATCAAAGGGAACCTCTGAATATAGATCAATAAATTCAACAATATCATCAATCTGTTTGAATCCTTCTATAGTGTCAGTCAATTTTGAAACTTCATTATAAACAATTTGTTTTGTTTTTAATGCGTCTAATCGTGATCTTATTTCTTGTAAATCGTCTTCAGTAGGTACGTCTTCAAAAGTAACAACTTGGATGCTCGTACTCTTGTCTTTTTCATATTTTAATTTATTATCTCTTATATACTTAGAAACTTCACTGTCATTTATTTTTATAACACTATCATCTATGATATCATAAGGTATATAAGCATACTTGATGTTTACATTGTCATTTTCTAGATGATAATGGTCTTTTGCTTCGGCAATAGTCATAGATGTGCTTGCCTTAATTAAATCTAGATAAATTCTCTGTTTCGCAACACCTATTATACTTTTCTCCTGAAATTTCCAGTTTTCGTATGCTGAGGGGTTTTGAGTTTTCAGTTGAGCAATATAATCTGAGAATATTTGGAAGTCAAAAAAACCTGCGTCATTTTGAAAATTTGGATTATTTATTAAGTTATCATCTGACGAAATAATCTGCTCTAACTGATCCTTTCCAGCGTCTATTCCAAGTTTTTCAAATTCTTGTTCAAAAATTGTATTTCTTAAAGTTTGATTCCATACAAGGTTTAAGGATTTAATAGTTGAGAAATTGTATGTTCTTTCAGTTTGCTCTACCATTTGACGAAAAAAATCAGAATCAATCTTATCATCATTAACAATACCAACAGGGTCAGAAGGTCCGACATTTTGAGAACTACCATCAATTACCCCAGAGATGACAAATGCAAAAAGCGCCATTCCAATAACTAGAATTAAAAAAATAGAACGCTGTCTAATTTTTCCTAAAATGGCCATATGATAATATATAAATGGTGCGTGAAATTAGTCTTTTCCATTGAATTAAGAAAGCCTCTTAATATAATTTTAAGGGTGTTTAAAATTGAATCTTCTTCAAATCTCTTTCATCTCAGTAATAATTACTTCCTCAATTTTGGTCGCAGATACTTTTTTTATGGTCAAAGTGTAAGGTGAAATATGAATTTGCTCACCTTTTTTGGGAATCTCACCTGTATTGTACGCGACTAATCCGCCTATAGTTTCATAGAATTCTGTCTCTGGGAGAGATAAACCATATTTCTGATTTATGTAATCTACTTCTAAACGAGCAGAAAAATTAAACGTAGAGTTATTTAATTTTTTTTCAACATGATTTATAGAATCATACTCATCTTCAATTTCACCAAAAAGTTCTTCCACGATGTCCTCAACAGTAATTATACCACAAATGCCTCCATATTCATCAATTACAACAGATATACTCTTTTGCTGGCGGGTTAAAATCTTTAAAACATCGTTAATAAGCATGGTTTCAGGCACATAGGCTAAAGGCAAAAGTATATTTTGAAGTGATTTTGGGTTCTTCAACATATCAAAAACATGAACATACCCCGAAATTTTATCAATTGTATTTTTGTAAACAGGTATTTTAGAAAAACCTGTTTCAATAAAAAGATCCTTGATCTCATTAATTGGCGTATTTTCTTCTACTGCTACAAGTTCAGCTCTAGGGACCATAGCTTCCTTTGACTTAACTTCTGAAAAATCTAAAGCATTTTGAAAAATCTGAATCTCAGAATCTAAACTCTCCTTATCATCAGTTGACTCTAGTTGTTCTTCAATATAGTTCCCTAATTCTACTTTTGAAAAAGAAAGTTGAATTTGATCGGATTCTGTTTTCAAAAACCTTTTTAGGATGATATCAGTAAATTTTATAATAAAATAAGTTATTGGAGAAAATACATGATAAAAAAAAGCTACTGGGATAGCAAAAATTTTTACACTTAAATTTGCATAAATTTGGAAGAAAACCTTAGGTAAAAACTCTGCTGTAAGAAGTATAATAATAGTTGATATCAACGTTTGGTAAAAAACAATTAAAATACCAGGATCTTGTCCGATAAATACTCTATCTGAAAAAAAGAATTGTAAAATTCTTTCTCCTGAAAAAATTCCATAAACAACAAGTGCAATATTATTGCCTAGAAGCATTGTTGCTATAAATCTAGAAGGCTTTTGGGTTATATTTTTCAATACTCTAGAGGTAAAGCTACTCTGAGATTTTTCAATTTCTAAGTAAATACGGTTTGAAGAAACAAAGGCAATTTCCATTCCAGAAAAAAAAGCTGAAAATATTAAACATGTTAAAATTACTATGTCAGATAAAATCATTAAGAAATATTGTTGCGATTGTTAAATTTTTTTCTGAAATGTCTTCGGAAAAGTGCCATTAAAACAGACAAAATTGCAAATCCCAAAAAGTAATATGCTCGTGTGTTATTTATATTCCAAAGTGAGATTGTCTTGAAAATTGAAATCCCAGCAATAACCCAATATAATATTTCAGATATTTTGTAAGTTCTCATTCTTTATTTGATAAATTTTCTTGCTCATCTGAAACAGAAACTGTACCGATGAGGTTTCCGGTTAAAAATTTGCTGAAATCTTTATTACCATCTAATCTCTTAGCATTAAAATCATATTTTTCGTCCTGAAATGTAAATTCCTCCTCGGTAAATAGCCATTCATTTTCAGAATCCCAGTAAAGTTGGTTTGTTTTTAATAATGATCCATTATAAGATTTTAGCTCTACATTACCTTTTAAATTGATTAGTTTGGTTTCTGTGTATAAAATTCCATAATCAGCAACAACTTTATTTTGATTTCCTAATTTATCAAAAAATAATACCTCTAGACCTGCTGGAAATTCTGCAAATTTAAATTCTAAATTAGAATAATCTACGTGCTTTGGAGCTTTTAAGATAGCCTGTATTTTTAAAGAGTCACTATAGACCATCCGAATGTTTGACGCTATCCCCAAAGGATCCTGTCTACTAGAGTTAATCTCCTTTAGTGCCTTAGTGTTATCTTCACAAGAGAGCAACATGACACAAAAAAATTTAAATAGCCTAAAAAAAAAATTGGTTTTCAACTTAACTTAAAGCTTTGGTACTGTAATAGATCTATTGATCCAACAATCAAATTTAATTGTAGTCCCTTCGTTCCCCTCTGTGAAAATATCAGTTTTACTAGGAGCTCTGCCTTTGTAACTATCAGCTGTTTTTTTTGCAATTTTAGAGAGGGCATTATCTACAGTGGCAGCTTTTTTTGCAATATCTGCAGCCAACCAATAAACTGCTCTTTTATTAAATTGAGAATCTCCACAGTCATTTGCACTATCAGCATACATATTAGCTATTAATAGGTAAGCTCTTCCTAGAGAGGGCTGGAAACCAAGGGCTTTATAAGCATAGTTTCTTGCAGAGGTTTTTCTACCAGCTAACTTAAACTTATTGGCAATTTTAAGTAAGATTTTTGCTTTTTTGTAGTTGTCAGTTTCTAACGAAATTGATTCTTCATAATATTTAAGAGCCTCATTAGCATTTCCTCTTTTATCATTCAAAAGACCAAGGTAATATGCTGAATCTGCAGATGGATCAAGCGAATGTAATGCCTCTACAAGAGTGACAAAAAAAGGATCGTCTGAACATTCTTTACTATCCATACGGCTTGCTGCACGCTTCAGCCAAACTGAATCTTCTTTAAATTCTTGAAAATTTCTTTTGTATAGAGGTATTAAATTTTCACAAGTTGCTTCTTTGGCGATGATTGCATCTAAGTTGGATAAATAAGTTCCTATTGCTTTAGAATTTATATTATAAATTCGTTTTCTTCTTTGCTCCCTACTTGTTAAGGGTTTACCCTCGTCTTCTTTTTTCAATATTACATCAAGTTTTTTTGCCAATGAAACTGTTTCTAAATCAAATTTCTCCGAGACTTCTTCATATTTATTTATCAGCATCTCCATGCTAACTTGATTATCGCCAGATTTATATAAATCGTAAAGTGTTTTAAAATAGTTGTATAAAAACTTTGGGTTTGTAAAACTTGTTGCATCTTTAGTAAAAGCTTCATCAAATGTTGAATAGATTTTCTTTAAATCAGCCATTTTGTAGTCAAGTAGTGCTTGGGCTTTTTTACCTAACACATCACCAATAATAGTTTTATTTTTATTTTTTGGAAAATATTGAATCCATTCGTCATACAGTTTTATTAATTCTTTTTTGGAAGATTCAACAAGATCAACATTGCCATTCTTGATATTATTTTTTATGATGCGCTCGCCATAAGTATAAATTGCAGCATTAAGGTCTGGACAATTTTCTCTTACTTTAATCCAAGGCTCAATCGCTGCATCATAATTTTTTACTTTAACATATTCGGCAAAGATTGATAAATCTTGCATACAAGCCGAACTATCTTGAGAGTATGATAATTGAAATATACATAGTCCAATAAGTAAAGTTGATAAAAATGGTAGTTTGTTCATTTTAATAAAGTTTTAGCAAATATAAAACCTCTTGAAAAAATTATATACAATCTCTTTAAATCTTAGTAAAATTTAGTGACTTCGCAAGAATTTATCATTATAAATACAAAAAATTTAAATTTATTAATAATTTTAATTATACCTTCTTTTTACAAACCATATATCATTTAATGACAGCCCTATTCTTAATGAGGCAATCGATTCTTTAACCATTCCCAATTCTTTTGTTCCTCTTTGGCTTAATTCAAACCCAACATTTGCATTGGATAAACCTGCTAATGGTAAACCGAGTCCAAAAGAAATCCCAGTTTCCCTCATTGGTAAATTATTAACGATTGTCCTCATTTGTTCAGTTCTAAAACCAAAGCGATATACTACTCTTTTCCAAAAACTAGTGAATGAAGAATGGTTTGGAATAAAATAGCCCCCTAATATCCATTTTTGTCCATCTTTGTAAGATATATTTCTCCTTTCAAAAAATAAATTTTTGAAATCTGAAGATTTTGTGTATTCGTATTGAATACCTAAAAACCATTTTTTATTTCTGCCAAAGCCAATTCCTGCACTAGTTTTTGGGGAAACATCTAAATTAGTTTTTTCAAGCCCAAAAGAAGACAAATTAACTTCAGTGAATTCAATGATTGTTTGTCTGGAGAGAGACTGAGTGTAATAAATTTTACTATTTTGAGAATCTAGAGATCCCAATGGTTGATAAGAAAACATAAATTGAGTACCATATTTCTTACCTACAGGAATTATAGCTTGAGCAGAGAACTGATAACTAAATCCTGAAACGCTTGAGTCATGTGACACAAAAGTTCCGTTGTCAACTTCGTCAATGTATTGGCCTGTTCTATAAAATAAATTCCCAAAATTATAATTTACTGTGGACCCCAAAGCAAAATACTTTGTAATAGGAATACCTACAGAAAAGTATGCTCTATTGAGTCCTCCTGAACCTTCATATCTATTAAAAATATTTTGATTTTCATTTTCCGTAATTGCTTGGATACGATATCCCACTGACGAAAAAGGAACAATCCCAAAACCAAAACTAAAATTTTTGGTTGGAATACTTACTGATAAATAATCTAAAGCTGCTAATTCAATGTTTTTAGACTCTGATGCCGATGCCAGATTATTATTCGTATAGTTTACTCCAACTGAATAAGTGGTAAACTTTAAAAATGCATAGCTAGCGGGATTTAGAAGATTTGCATGAATTGAGTCAGTGAAAACATCTAGCCCTCCCATGTGCCTTGAAGCCTGCGTCCCGTTAAAACTGTCTTCTCCTAACCCAGCTGACGAATAGGGGGATGCTGAATTATTCTGCCCAATTATATCGGTCGAAATCAGAATAAATAATAATAATGTTTTTCGAATCATCAACTTAAATTACTTACTAAAATGGAATTCAATCCTTTAGCTAGAAAATTTGTGTCTGCAAATATCTCATTTTTAAATGGTTTTGACAACCTAAGAGCGTCTCCTCCTGAAAATATCACAATAAGGTCCTTAAAGTTTTTTTTATGATAGCAGATACGCTCATTAATTTCAGCAATAATTCCATTTGTAACTCCTGCATGAATAGAGCTTTTAGTGGAATCCCCTAAAAATTTATCACTAATTTTTGGATTCAATAATGGTAAACTTCCTGTGAAAAAATTTAAAGATTTGTAACGCATTATAAATCCAGGACTAATTGCACCTCCATGATGAAGTCTTTTGTTATCAATTAAGTCATAAGTAATACAAGTCCCTAAATCAATCACTAAAACATTTTTGTTAGGATAATCCAAAATACATGCTGATAGTAAAGCAATTCGGTCTGCACCTAATTGTTTTTTTGGTTTATACATTGTCCTGAATGGAAGTTTTAGCCTAGAAGAACAAAAAAGAACTGAAATTAATCCTAGGCTATTTTTGAGGTCATCTGTAATTGAGCCATTAACATCAGATATTATACAATTTGAAATAGCAGGATATTTTTTTCGTATTTGTCTTAGAGTATTTTCCCATTCAATAATAGGCTGAAATGCTCTATATAAAATTCTATTTTCTTGGAATACAAAAAATTTGATCTTACTATTACCTAGGTCTATAACCAAATGCATTATTAGTAATTTCTTTGCATAAAATTACAAAGAAAATTAGTGAAATGTTTTTGTGAGAATTTAAAAGCCTTTTATATTTGCTTGAATTCTATAAATGGTACCTTAGCTCAGTTGGTAGAGCAAAGGACTGAAAATCCTTGTGTCCCTGGTTCGATTCCTGGAGGTACCACTTTGAACCCCAAATCTTTTTGGGGTTTCACATTTAGAAAAAACTTCAATGTTTTTTTAAATATTTAGATGACTATTTATCCTTTAAATCAATGTAATTACTGGTTGACTCTTCTTCTGAGTTATTTTCTTTGAGCTGTTCAACATTTTTAAGTTTGGATTGCATAATTCTTGTTCTAGTACCAACTAATGTTTCAATTTCTTGGTTTGCCTCATTAATTTTCTTTTGCGCCTTCTCCAAAACTCCTCCAAAAGAATTAAATTCTTTTTTTACTGCTGCAAGTACGTTCCAAACTTCACTACTTCTTTTTTGAATTGCCAGAGTTTTGAAACCCATTTGTAGACTATTTAGCATAGCCGCAAGAGTTGTGGGCCCGGTAACAACAATTTTATACTCTCTTTGAAGCAAAGCAATCATATCTGGTTGTCTTACTACTTCTGCAAACAAACCTTCAATTGGTAGAAACATTATTCCAAAATCGGTAGTGTTTGGGGGATCGATGTATTTCGTAGAAATATCTTTAGCAAATTTTTTTACTGACTGAAGAATAGCTTTCAAGGATAATTCAACTGCAACAGTATCACCTGCCTCATAAGCATTTTGAAGTCTTATATAGTCTTCCTGCGGAAACTTGGCATCAATAGGTAAATAGACAGGCTCATCAGTTTTGTTTCGGCCAGGTAATTTTATAGCAAATTCAACTTGGTAGTCAGATCCTTTTTTTGTTTTTACATTTTTATCATACTGATCAGGAGTCATAATTTCTTCCAAAATATTTCCTAATTGAATTTCACCCAAAACTCCTCGCGTTTTTACATTACTCAACACTTTTTTCAGATCTCCAACTCCTGAAGCAATATTTTGCATCTCTCCTAATCCCTTTTGGACAACTAATAATTGTTTAGTGACTATTTCAAATGATTTCCCGAGTCGCTCTTCAAGTGTTTTATGAAGCTTTTCATCAACTGTTTCGCGCATTCTTTCCAAACGAATTTCAGTCGTTTTAATCATTTCGTCTTGTTTCAATTTCATCTGATCGAATTTCTCTTTTTGGATTCTATTAAATGTGTCAACATTTTTTACAAAGCTGGATTCAAATTCCTTCAATGTATTTTTCAATTCTTCACGATCATCTTTTGCTTTTTTCAAAATAGTATCATTCAATCTTTGAAGACTTTGAGTAAACTCAATTCTGTTATCATGCAAATTTTTTGAAAGTTCTTCTCTGTTATACAAAAACTCTTTTTGAAGTTGCCCTCTTAATTTATCAAGTAAATATTTACTTAACGAATTTCTATTCACATAAAGAAAGAAAACCAAGAAAGCTAAAGCAACAAAGAATAAAACAAAAGGTATGTTTTCCATTAGTTAAAATTAATGTTTAAAATTGAAGAAAATAAAAATAGATTATTGAATTTTTATTGTTTTCTCATACAAAATCCTTCCATCAATATCATAGATTTGTAAAGCAATATTTCTAGTATCCCAATTCCACTTAATCATCCCAAAATTTTTTGATGTAATTAATGGACTAATTCTTTTAGGATTAAATTCATCTTCCAACTCTTCATATGAATGGGTTAAACCGCTTGAAGTTATATCGTAGAGGCTGTAATTTGGAAAAAGTTCAATTACAGAAACCTCTGCAAAATGACGGTCACCGCTCAAATATATCGGGTTTTTTATTTTATTTTTTTTTAGCAAGTCAAATAGGCGCTTCCTGGCTTTAGGAAAGTTTGACCATTTCTCGTATGCATGTTGAGAGGAAATTAACTGTATTCCTCCTGCGAGTAAATTTACCTCTGCACTATTTTTCAATAATTCATTCTCCAACCATTGCCATTGTTTTTCTCCTAGTAAACTCCCATTATTTTTTTTGTAGCGCTGTTTTGAACCTAAATCTTTTTCATATTCCTCTTTAAAATATCTTACATCTAAAAGGTACAGGCATACTTTATGTCTTTCAACTCCAAAACAATAACTTTGGTATGCACCATTTCTTAACCTGGCAGGGTGATTGGTTGGTAGATCTAAAAAATCAAATAACAAATCTCTACTTTGATGTTTTTTTCTAAATTCACATCCCCCATCGTTTTTCCCAAAATCGTGATCATCCCAAACCCCAAATATATTTGTATTGGAAGATAATTTTCTATAGGCCGGTAGTGATTTTTGAATTGAATATTTTAAAGCAAGATCTTGCATATTCTCTTCTTCAGCGTAGACTATATCTCCTAACCAAACCCAAGCGTTCATAGACTGGTTTGCTATTACATCCCAAATTTTCTGGTCTAAATCTGTACGATTACAAGATCCAAATCCAAGAGACTTGATTGCGTTTGAAAAATGAATATCCTGGCAATTAAGTTTTAGTGAGCAAATAAACAAGAGAATGAAAAAGAATCTCATGCTATTATTACTTTATTATTTTTCTTAGAGTTGGAGAGCTGGTACCCCAAAGTAAAAATCCACTAACAACTGTAAATAATCCAAAAAGTGAAAAAATCCTAAGTAATAAATTATTAAAATTATCTCTCCCTTTGTAATCCATTGTATGTCCCATCCAAAGGAAATCAAACCAACGCCAACTTTCATGACGTATTTTTTTAAAGATTCCACTCTTTGCATCTACGTATGCAACTAATAGATCAGGATGATCATAATGGATGGCATAAACAGGTAATTTCTGACCTCTATACTCGTGATGAGAATCAGTAGCTTTTAATAATTCCACATGGTCCACTTTGAGACCCTCAATCAAATTTTGTTTTGCAATACCTATGGCTTCTTTTTCTGAAATATTTTTTTTTAAAGATCCAGTCTGAGCGTTATAAAGTCCTTGACCATTGATCCAATAATATGGTTGATTGTCAATTAGCACCAAATCAAGCTTTTCAACATCTACTGGTATACTATCGAATGAAATCAGGTTAGAAAATAATCCCTTTTTTGATAAGGACTTTCTTTTAAACTGATCTCCATGAATTTCATCGATATCAGTCCAACTAAAATAAAGCCCTGATACGGTCCATGCTAAAAACTGTAATCCTATAAACAACCCCAAATATCGATGTGTCTTTCTGATTTTTAAGCTAAGTTCTCGTTTTGCACCCATGCAATTTTATTAATTTTTTGTTGCTAACAATTTATTATAAAAATTTTGTTTTACGCAATTATGACTAAATAGAAATTATTCAGATTCTATCTTAATACGAAATAAACTTGGTGTTTTTTGTTCTTCGCTTTCAGAACTTACCCAAAACTCATTTTGATTAATTATTTTTATAGCTTCAATCTGGGTATTTTCAATTGGTATTTTATATCGGTCAAGCTTCAAGTTTTTATAACCATTACCCTTAAAATTATTTATTTTAAAAAGAAATTGATCTCCTTTCAAACTATATCCTGTTAAGACCATAAGATCATTGACATAGTCATAATCTGCACTTGTAACAAGAGCTTTAGTATTAATTATTGCCTTTGGTTCTAGACTATAATTACCCTTTTTTTTTGGAAAAGCATATATTTCCGATTTCAATGTTTTCCTGTTTTTTGAAAACAAGACCAATTCATCTCCCACAACAGCTAAACTTTCAGCATCAAATTCACTTTTTTTATTTTTTATATAACTTGTTTGTTTGGAATATGTAATTCCTGTAATTCCCTTCAGTATAAAATTTTTATTTAGGATATAGATTTTTAAATTTTCTCTTGTCCCATAATTATTTCCAGTATCAGCAATGTAAAAGTGGTCTGAATCTGAAGTAATATCCTCCCAGTCATTATTCTCTATATTATTGATTTTTATCTCAATTATTTTTTTGCCATTACTGGAAATTACGTAAAGCTTAGGTTTATCACCCGAATCATTATGGGTAATAAGATGGTCACCGTAGGACTCAAGTCCAGATGTTTCAGAGACCGATTCAGGCAGTTTAAGCGATCTAAAGGAAATCTGAGCAGATCCAACAGAATAAATCACGGTAGCCAAAAAAAAATAATATATTCTCAAATTCAAATATAGATTGTACAAGTTGTGATAAGATTATATACCCATTTTTCCATAATCACGGTTATTAAAAAAAGCCTTTGAGAATTATTCCCAAAGGCTATAACCATAAACCAATTCATTATCGAAGAATTGATATTACTAATTTAACAAAATATTGACAAGAATTTGATTTTTTAATTATGTTTTTAGCAAAAAATAGTATAAATAATTAACAAGTTATTAAAAATCCGGTATTAAAATACTAATTATAAGGCCACACTCCCAAAACTTTTAAATTTTTAGAAAAAATAAAAATTGAATTTTATAACTGTAAATAGGTTGATATAAAATGTTAATTTTTCTAAGTATTATTAAAAATAGATCATTGGGTAGCTTCATATTCATGCTCCCAATTTGGATTTTTCAGTTTATTAATTATATACTTAACTGTAATTTCTTCTCCCTTGTTTATTTTTTTAGAAGTTATTATTCTTATGTGTTTAAGCTTGCCTATTTCCGAATCAAAATCTGAAAAAACAGCTTCACAATTTGGTATTTCGTGATGATTTATAAAAGCTCCCAGAGGGAGTCGAATATATTGGTCTTTAAATCTTGTATCAAAAATATGAGTCATCCCTAAATCTTTACCCTCAGGCAGATCTTTTAATGCAAATAGTCCTAATCCCTCAATCTTACTGTTGCCAATTGTTAAATAATCAGGCAATGGTCTCCACGCGCTATCTTTTATCATGATTTAAGTATTTAATTAAAAATAAAAAAATCTTTTCTTAATAATTTAAAATATGAAAGCAAACCTAATTACTTCGATAAAAATTACTTAAAAGTTGATCTATAAAGTTAATCTTCCCTAAATTTTATAAAATATTATGGTATTCCATAATCTATTAATCAAGTAGTTACTAGAAGGTTTAAGAATAGTATTTTTTTGAAAGCCTGTAAGAACATTCAATTTATTATTAAATTTTATGTTAAAGCCCAAAAACGTCCAGTTTTGATTAAATTTATAAGGAATACCCTGATTATTTAATAATGAAAATATCTCATCGTAAATAAGAAGTTTCCAAACTGTTTTAGCATCTTCTTTAGATAAATTTTTTAAATAAGTCAATCTAAATCTTAGTCTACTAGAAAAGTCGAAACTCTTTAGATTTCTATTTTTTTGAAGTGGCAAATTCTCTTGAAAGCGGTGCTCAAGGCGAATCCAAGTCCTAAATGATGATTTACTTAGTGGGGCAGTAAATTCAACCTGCTCCCAAATGTTGTGCTCTCTCCTTAACCTTGGATCAGCAGTTTTATCTTGATCAAAGTTTTTAATAAAAGTATATCCTGCTCTCCACGAAATATTTTTTGATGATTTGTATGAAAATTGAGGCCTTATAAGCTGTTGATCCCAAATATCAAAATAAGATATGGTTCTCGAATGAAATTCAGTTCTAAAACTTATTTTTTTTGAAATTGGCATATCTACAAAAGTTGCATTCCATAATCCATTAACCTTTTCATATTCTTGTGAAATGGATTTATTAATAAAGCATATACTGAGGAAAAAAATTAAAAAACTAACTAGTTTCATCTTTATTTATATTTACGCATAAGTCCTTCTTGAGTTACAGAAGCAATCATTTTTCCTTTTTGGTCAAAAATACTACCTTTTGAAAAACCTCGAGCGTTAGAAGCGCTTGGACTCTCTATTGCATAAAGTAACCAATCATCAATCTTAAAATCGCGGTGAAACCATAATGCGTGGTCCAAACTTGCATAATACATTTTTGAATCCACAATTTTCTGTCTATGTGGTAAAGTTGCTGTTAATAAAAGGCTATAATCAGAAGCAAACGCTAAAATCTGCTGTTGAAGAGGTATATCTGCAGTGATTTTATCTTTGATTCTAAACCAAATATGAGCTAATGGTAGTGAATTTCTAGTTTGTAGATAAATGGCTTTATTAACAGGTTTAAATTCGAAAATTTGTGGGTGTGCTTTCATTAATCTTTGAAAACGTATTGGATCTTTTTTTTGTAATGCTTCAGCTTGCTGAATATCTGTTAATAGTAAATCAGGTGTAAGTACATTTGGCATCTGTATTTGATGGTTTTCACCATCTTCTTTTATATGAAATGAAGCTGCCATATTAAAAATGGCTTTCCCTTCTTGAAATGCTACTACACGTCTTGTTGTAAAACTCCTTCCATCTCGAATATCGTCAACATGATAATCAATCGGTATATTAACATCTCCTCCCAGAATGAAGTAACCATGCATAGAATGCGCTATTCGATCATTTGGAACTGTTTGATAGGCTGCATGAAGTGATTGCCCAAGAACCTGACCCCCAAAAACTCGGCCCCAAGCGGTTTTATAATTTTGACCTACAAAATGATACTTTTCTTTCCTATCAATCGTTAAAAGATCTATTAATTCTTGACTGGATATCATGGCTGTTTTAAAAGGGATTGTGATTTAAATATTTCTTCAAAGGTATATTTTTATTAAAGAATTAATCTATTCGCTTAGTCCATATTTCATAAATAGGATTTCCCTTGCTGCTCTTCCCTGAATGATGCCAATCAACACCTTTAAGGCTGTAATTAAATGGCAAAATCCTGCCAACACTACTATTATTTCGCGAAAAGAACTGAATATTTTCTTTATAAATTCCATTTTTGGCAGAGTAGGTACCCCCACCTGAACCAAAGAATTGAAAGGTTTCAGTGTTAAATGCAATCCATTGAAAATTACCATCTTTCAAAAATTTCATTGTTTTTCTTGATCTTGAAATGTCTCTTCTTTTTTCTCCCTCTTCGGTAATTCTTCCCGCCATTAACCATTTCCCATTTAAATCAATTGGCTTTCCAAAAGATTTTGTCCATGAATCTTTTTTTTCAATCTCGAATAACTTAATACTGTCTTTAAAAAAA
>CEOK01068182.1_pt1 | contig 67840 bp, 56 predicted proteins | sample 427001 | NCBI WGS metagenome assembly CEOK01 (sample SAMEA2591108, study PRJEB7988) | marine metagenome | isolation source: saline water (ENVO:00002010), including | reverse complement strand
CGTTTGCAATGGCAACTGCATTTTCTATTACAGTTTTGTTTTGTACATTTTGAATGGCGTTCCATTTCTTCAATAAAAATCTATTTTCAACTGTTGGCTTGACATTATCAAAATAACGTAACTTGACAACTTCTCTAAAGGCTGTCCTAAATGCTACTTTAGGATCTTCAGCGAACGTGGTTTTACCTGCCAACATATCAACACTCTCATGGGGAGATGCAAGTGTGAAATCAATTTGATTTTCGGGTGTTTCGATACATAATTTTTTGTTCATTAAAACAATACTTTGGTGGCCATATGCATGTCCTATGGCTGAATTAAAACACTTGAAAATATAATGTCTTGGTGATTTGAAAATGTCAGGCACATATTTAAAGGTAAAAAAATTATCAACTTCAAGTTTTGCTGGCACATAATAAAAATAGTTTGTACCACTGACTCTTGCCGCTTCTTTTTTAGCATTTGTCCTGCCTTTGACACCATCGACACGTTTAATGTTCAACTGAAGATTAAAATTTATATTTTGATTTTGTAATAATTCAAAATTTCTTTCTGCTTGTGGCTCATTGTTGCTGACAAATACAACATCAAATTTTGGAAAGTAATCAACGCCAGGTTGCCTATAGATCAAATTGTATTCGTATATTTCTTTCTTCATACTGAATTTTGGTATAAGACAGTTGGCCTTATTGTGTCCGTTTGCGTAAACCTTTACATCATCCCATAATGAAGGAAATATCCTTTCGTATTCATCTATGTAATAATGATTGTAAAAAGTTTTTTGTGTCTTTACATGATCGGTCAACGTGTCTATTTCTATTTTTGTTTTTGGCCATTCGTACACATCCAGATTGTGCTTTTTATAATTGATATCTTTAAAATCTCGTAGAAACTTTAAATTTTGCATTTGCTCAATATATTTTTTCCTCGGAATAAGAAACACATCACCCTCTTCTTGTCCAGGGGCGGCCCATGTATGGATTTGGCCAGTTTGAAACTGTTCGGGTAGGAAGTCAAAGTCAAATTGTGTGTAATCCAAAAGAGAACTTACCACCCATACGTATTCTGTTTTGCAGTCACCTACAAACGCATCTATCATTTTATGGTATGAGCCAATAAAAGTTGTGCAAATGGCTTTTGGAAATTTCTTTTTTAAGAATGCAACGTTATCTTTGTTGCCATGATCAATTATTAAACAGTCGAACGCCATTTGTTATACCAATCTAAATAATTTTTAAGACCTTGTTCTAGATCTGTTTCAGGCTGATATCCTAATAGGTCTCTTGCTCTGCTTATATCTAGTGTGCCACGTGTTGGGTACAATGGATGATCCCCTGTGTCATCGATATCTGACTCGCTTCCGCTCACTGTACATATTTTTCCTGCAAGGTCACGCAAACTTACTGCGTTTCCATTTGTGATGTTAAAACTTACGTTTGACACTTGAGACATTGCGGCTTTTATTATTCCAAAAGCGGCATCATCAATATAAGTACAATCTATTTTGTTATCACCGTTATGCACCGTGATTGTTTTGTTTTGTAGTGCCAGTTCAAAAAATTTTGTGACTACCCTGTCAGGCAAATCTCCCGGACCATAGACTCCACTAGGTCTTATAATTGCGTAATTAAGACCATGCCTTTTTGAAAATAGTTTAGTAAACCGCTCGCCGGCTAATTTGGCTTCCCCATATATGTTGATAGGTTTAGTTTTGCTGTCTTCCTTGGCTCCATCTTTGAAATGGCCATATATCATAGACGAACTAACATAAAGAAATTTTTGAACATTAAACTTCACACAATGCCAAAGTAAATTTGTTGTGGTGTCTATTATTTTAGGCACTGCCGAAATAGGATCGTCCTCTACAATCTTTGCTCTCGGATAAGTTGCCAAATGAATAACTATGTCTGGCCTATGAGAAAAAGCCTTAAGACACACTCCCCTATCACACACATCGCCAACTATCTCAATTACGTTTTTCCATTGCCAATTTTTAGTGCGCCATTCATGTAATCTATGCAGTTCTTGTTTTGAAACAAGACCGTAAGTTTCATAATTGTCTATGACATATACAGAATGATCCTTTGATAATATTTCTACAATCCGCGAGCCTATGAAACCTCTCCCGCCTGTGACTAGTATTTTCATCCTATAACTTTGACTCCGTATTTGTTGGTAAATGCTTTACCATCTTCCCGATTGTTTACAATTGGCTGGCCTTTTATGTTGAGGCTGGTGTTTAAAAGTATAGGACATCCGGTCTGTTTTTTCCACTCCGTTAACAGTGCATGAAACCCTGGATTATCCGTCTTACGCACCGTTTGAACCCTAGAAGTATAATCATGGTGTATTATAGCAGGAAACTCTTTACCATGCGTACACGCCGCTGTATATTGCATATACGGGGTGTTTTTGACGCCGGAAGGCAGTTCAAAATACTCGTTTACGTCCTCTTCTAATATGGCCGGAGCGAACGGTCTGAACTTCTGTCTTTTCTTTATTGAGTTTACCAAATCTTTTATTTCAGGTCCTCGAGGATCGGCTAGTAATGATCTATTACCAAGTGCCCTGGGACCGAACTCTGCCCTGCCACTTGCCACACCCACCATCTTGTTTTCTTTTAATTCTTTGATAAGACTGTCTACTGGATACTCGCCATCTATGTTATGTCCTAAAAAAGGATGTTGCCAATCTATGTATTTTTTCTCGTGGGCGGCTATACAACCTATACTTGATCCTGCGTCACCAGGATTTGGTATTATCCACACGTTATCAAAAAGTCCAAGGTTTGCGAGTTTGCGATTGGCGGCACAATTCAAAGCAACGCCTCCTGCATAGACCAAATTCCGAGAACCGTATTTTGATGCCTTTGTCCATAACTGTGCAAGGCATTCTTCCGTGACTTCTTGTATGCTGGCCGCTATGTCCATCACATCGGCATTCGGTTCCCATTCACTTAATCCTCTATGAAGATTTTGTTTCAACCTAAATGGTTCTGTGCTTTCAATAAAGTCGTCATAAATTTTTTGTTTGTATATCGGTTTGCCGTAAGCGGCCATACCCATTAAAATGTATTCTTCTTCTGCAGGCTTTAGCCGGCATCTGTGTGTGAATGCGGAGTACAATACACCGATGCTGTGCGGATAATTGACTGTTTCCATTACTTCTATTTCTGTGCCATTTGCACGTGATATAGAGCAAGTGTTCCATTCACCTATGGCATCTACTGTTAATATTGTTGCATCTGTAAATGTTGACGTGAAATACCCGGCCGCCGCGTGCGAGTCATGATGTTTTACGTATTCATCGATTTGGATGTTAAAATGGTCAAGGTGCCACTGTGGCATCTCTGTATAACTTAAAGCAAGTTCGTACTGTCCTGCGTAAAATTGCCTAGTCTTTTTCAATAAAGGTTTTTCATAGTAAACCACCTTGTTAAAAGGACCGAATGTGTTTGCTTCGTTGACAATCCCCCAATTCAGGTAGTGATCATTTTTAACTTTTGAATATCTTTCTGAGTGTGCCGCCCAAAGTATTTTTCCTTTGCCCTCAGTGTATTCGACCACTGCCATTGCGGCGTCATGATTCATGCAATTGATTCCTAGAACTCTCATAACGTTTGTATGTACCTTTTCAATTCTTTGTCCTGCACATCGTCTGGAATAGTATTCAAGTAAAATATTTTGTAACTATCGCTTCCGTACTTGCCAATGCCATGCAGGTCTTTGGCGTCTCTTTGATCCCATGTGAGAAACTGTTCAGTCATCTTTCTCAGTCTTTTTGCTCTCACAGACCACATGCCTAAAGGCTTCAACATGTTCTCCTGGGTCTTGAGTCTGCCTCTCAGATATGCTTCTGGCGTTGGGTATCTTTTAAACAACTTTGGCAGTACTTCTTTTACCTGCTTCCTGTATGTCAAGTTCAGGCACATGACTCCAACCATGTGTTGCCATTTGCTTTTTACTTGTTGTTGCACCATTAGGTCCTCTCTCATCTGTGTGGTCCTAGGTTGCCGTGTTTGTCTAAAATATCTTGCTTGATTAAAAATGCCCACATACTTGCGTCCATGTGTCCTACTTTGAAATCATATTTGGTTGGTTGTTCAAACATCTTATTTGTGTCATCAAACCTGCCCTCTTTAATAGTGTCCATCCATATTGTGTAGTCAGCATTGAATTGCTTTCTTGTTTCTTCGGTTGGACACACAAAGTCTGCAATCACTGTTCTATTTCTATCAATGGCCTCTTCGGCAAGTGTCCACATACGTAAAGATTGTCTTTTCCTTCCTTCTACTGAGAAATCCCAATCGTCTGCTTGTTTCCTAACTTCGTCTGCATTGATCCAAACAGCATTAAACATTGGCACAAGATTTTTTGCGAGAGTAGTTTTACCCGATCCCGGTAGTCCCATTATCAATATTTTCATTTGCCTATTTCCCAACCTAATACTAATCCAAAATTTTCTTCGCCATTGTGTTTTTCGTACGCAGGTGCAAGAAAGAATCCACCAGCCTTATACCTCACCATGGGAAGAACATCTGCTGTTTTGTAACCTGTAATAAGTCCTATTTCTAAATTCCAATACTCATCTAATTCAAACTCTCTGCCAATATATCCACTAATACGATCTTCTGAATTGTAAAAAACTCCTGCAATTTTGTTGTCCACTGTGCATCTTGCATGAGGGTGTATATTATTGTAATTTGCTTCGAGACCCACATGCATTGACATGGCTAAAAATAATCCTAGACAACTCATTTTATTTTAAAAAACTTTTTTGCCCTTTCCAAATACGCTTCCCATTGTTCTAACTCTATGTCATATTCAAAATTTTGTGATGTATCGTTGACTTGAAGTTCTTTGGCACCATTTTTTAGATGGAAGTTTCGAGCCATTGTCGTAAGTGGACTTAATGTTACTAACCTATTCAAGTGATTTGATTTTTTTATCATTTTGTAAACCTCATCAACGATTGCTCTTCCGCCGCCTTTCTTCCTTGCCCAGACAGTATAGGCTATGGCAATATTTCCTTGCAATCCTGCCCTCATTACTGCCTGGATGTGTGCATCTTTGCTTAACCTATCCATCTCTGCGACACTTCTTGGTACATCGTGCGTAAAAGCAAAACACATTATGGCCGCTATGTCACCGGCCTCATCCTTAAGTCCGTATATTTTCCTGCCATGTTCTGTACGGAACTTGAGGTCCAACTCAGGTCGCACAGGATCTTCTTTACAATCTATGTCGTAAAGTTCGATCAGTTGGTACTTTGGTTTCTTCTCAAGCACCTTTTTAGTTTTCTCTATTACTCTTTGAATTGGCTCTCTGAATTTAATTCTTTGTTTTACTGCCATATCCTATTTGTAAATAAAAGGATCTTTTTTCTTAAGTTCCTTGAGTCTTTTTCTATATTGTATTTCTTGCTTGATTTTTGCAATAATACTTTTGATCCATGATATCATATTTTTCTCCTCATTGTTATAATATATTGTTCCGTTAGATTAGTCAATGTCAATACAATTACCAAAAGGTTATTTGTACAAATAAGGTTCCTTTCTTTGTTTCTTAATCTCACGCATTCGAGATCTATAGGCAATTTTGTTTTTAATCTTTTTCCAAATGTTTAAACACCATTTTATCATACTGATAGGCCAGATAGTTGCATCGCTTCTTTGAATTTAGTCATCATCAGTGTCTTACCATCGATGTGTGCTTGGTCTAATGGGTGGGTGGTGCCTCTCTTATAATCATTCAACAACGCCCATTGATTGAATCCCATAAATCTTTCTCCAAACCAATGCCAGTGTCTCATGTCAATTTCTCTCCATAGGGTATCCATCAACACGTCTTTATACCTCATAAAATCTAATTTTTCATAAAACAATGTGTTGTCGGCGAGAGTAAAAAAGAATGGCACACCGTTCTGTCTACAAAAATTTTGCAAACAAATAATGTTCATCCATGACTGATAAATCTCGAAATAATAATTAGCGGCGTGTGTGTATAGAGCATCTGCAAATTTGTTCAATCCAGTTTCCTGCATCATTTGTTGTCTGCGTATGAAATCATCGAACTGAGGTTCACTGTCTTTGACCGCATTCTCAACTTCCTTGCGATTATGGCTAGTATCCCATGGTGTAATCGTAGTCCAACGGCTATCATCTAAATTTTTGTGCCTAGGAAACGCCCAGTCATATCTTGAAGGGAAGGTCCACATGGCTAAAACAACAGGTGCACCATCTCGCAATGTACCTACTTTTTCTATAACCCTCCTTGTAATTGATCCATTGCCTCCTCCAGGTTTTGCAACGCAATGATAATTGGCGTTTATTTCCTTGGCTATAAGAGCCGCCCAAGTCTTTTCACTTGGCGTTTTTCCATTAGTATCGTCTGATAGTTCGTTTCCAAAAGTAAAACTGCAACCACCAGCAACTACGTCCCATTTTAATTTTTTGTATTTCTTATGCATAAATTTTATACAAATTATTTAATGTTGGATATGTTTTTTTAAAATTTTCATTCCTATACAAATCAGTTTGCAATATTTTACTCCTTCTTTGTTCCGCAATCTCAACTGTATACTTGTCTTCACTGTTCATAAAGTTTATTATTTGTTGAAAGTCTTTAATATTGCCATACCTATCTGTCGCTATGTCCTTTACTTGTCGTGGTAGCGTTTGTATGTTGAAACATAATGGTTCAAAACACGTATTCACATAAAAATATTTAGGATCAAATTGTTTCACCCAATACACTAATTTGGCCAGGCTAAAGATATTGAAAGCATTCACCGTACTGCAAATCTGGAAGGTTACGTTTGAAGGCGCCATGGCTTTGAACCTCACTAAATTTTCGTTTACTTCTTTCCATTTTGCAGGATGCCTTTGATATTCAAACTGCTCGCCCACGTCATCAATGCTGAAAGCAATTTCAACATGCTTAAACTTGCTCCATAATTCAAAAATTTCATCGGCTGGCATCTGTGTGCCGTTTGTGTTGTAGTGTATGTCTTGTTTTTCACTTACGCCTTCTTCAACGCAATGTTTTAATATGTTAAAATGTTTTTTAATCATAAAAGGTTCGCCGCCTGTGAATTCAAAATATTCAACGTCAGGTAAAACTGTTTTAATGTCATCAAAAAACTGCGGGTTGCGTTTTGGCCAACCGCCTTCATGCAACTGCTTTTTGGCTAGGTCGTTGTGTCCGTAATCTAATTCTTCTTGTGCCCACTTGGATGAACTCCACGACCCACATATTCTACATTTTAAATTACAAACGTTACCTAATTTAAAGTCAATGAATTTCAGTTTCGGCTCGCTGTTAGGATCCCAATCTGTCAAACTTTTTTTCATTTTGTACATCGAGTTCATTCTTTTTGAAACTTTTCCTGCGTCTTCTTCCATCCAGCAATTTTCACAACCCGTTGGACGTTCGTTGTTTATGAACTGTTGTCTGAGATCCTGCATAAACTTTGATTGCTGTATTTCTTTTAAATTTGTATCATACACCTTGTAATTTTCTATCGTGCCTTTGTACAAACAACAAGGCGATGCCGATCCGTTGACGTCTATTTCAAGATGCGTCCATGGCAGGACACACATATTGCTTTTTAAATATTTTTCCACCAATCCAAAATCCTTTTATCTTTGCTTAATATTTTTGTAATATCTTGTTTACGAATTTTATCCAAGTATTGTTGTCTTTTTTTACCTTTCGCAGTTGGAGTAAAAGTTTCTCTTGTTTTTAAATTTTTTATGACATCAATAAGTGCCTTTTGTTTACGTGTTGCACGTGGTTCCATGTATTCTAATGCTTCATCAATTATAGTGTGTAAGAGTTCTTTTGGCAAAGACAGAGGACTTAATATTTCATCATTGCTGAATGTAAACATTATTTTTGTTAGAATTTCTGTGTTAAGTTCTATGCTTAAATCAAACATGTTTTTCAGTTCTAATAATCCGGGCATGGTTATTGTGTAATCTAATCTCATCTGTCGAGAATTGGTTGCGACAGATAACCCTTCTTTGAAGTTACGAAGCCATTGTTCATAATCTAGTCCGTCTCTAATATATTCTCCCACTTCTCCTGTCCCGTCTATTGATGCACATACTTGCCAGTCGTTAAAATATCCTAACAGGTCAAACAAATTTGATTTCCTAAAAGACGTCCGGCTCAAATTTGTGTTGTATCTCACATATACGTCCTCAGCAAAACCTAATTCGATTATTCTCTCCATTGACTTCCAGTGCATATCCCACATAAGTGGTTCTCCTCCACACCAGTATATTTCACGCACTTGTTTTGTTTCTATTGAGTCTACAAATTCTTGTACAACTTGTTTGTCTTGGAAAGTTTTAATTTGTTCTCGAAGAGGAGACGCCATCCATGGTTGTGTATCTTTGTTCCATGTTTTGTGTTTTCTCGATTCGGCCTCCCAACTAGAACTTAACATATCACCACACATCCTGCATTTAAAGTTGCATAAGTTATTGAACCTATAATCAAAACTTATAGTGGGCATTGTTGTGGCACCCGAGGCATCTGTCTTTTCAAATGCTTCATCAATCCTATTTGCAAAAAGTTTGTTCCAATATGATCTATAAACATCTGTGTTCAAAAGTTTATGATCACACACTTGGCATTCCGGTAGTTCTTTGCCAGCCATCATACGTAATCTCACTGATTTCATATGATCCGAATTCCAATGTTCTTTAAGGGACAAAGGCTTATACTCTTTTGCTTTGTTATCTGTGTCTATGTATTGCTTAAAACTCTGTGCAGGCTCTCTAGAAGCACAGCACATACGCCTTTCTGTTTGAGGAGATAGGTATGTGTGTGTCCATGGGGCCATGCAAAAAGTTTTATTTCCGTCCTTTGGTTTGATCCTCTTATCCATTTTGGACACAATGCCATTTCTTGGCCATCTTTCGTCTGCTGTTGGAAATCTATCTGCCATTTTCGGTCTCCAGTGTGTCTGCCATTTCATGATTGGCCTGTGAGTGTCCCCTTTCGTCTTCACGCACTGCTACTATTATATCACTTAATTTGGCATCTTTGTTCAATCCATAATAATTGATTGCAATTTTCGGAGCATCGATGTTTTCGATCTTTCCTAATTCAATCGCTTTTAGGTATGATGTATAACTTATCACTGCCTGTTCCTCGAAATAACCAACCATCCTGTGTGCAACTTTTGGAAAGAAAATATACAAGAACATATAGAAATGCCAGAATAAAAATTGTGCTGTGATTATCATCCAACGCTCAAACCAATTGGGTTTTGCTATCTCTATGAATATCATCAGATGCATACGTTCATTTTCTGCTTCTTCTAAAAGCGTCCTGATCCAACCTCGGTCATCAGGTTTCATTTTCCTTAGACTACGCAGATGATTCCACATGCCTGCCACCATGCCTGGCACTCCTGCAACTGTTTCTAAAACAACCGCCCTGTGTCCATAACGTTTTGCAAAGAATGTGTCGGCAAACCAACGCAGTTGCATTGTGAACCACAATGCACATTTATCTCCAAAATTTTTAGGCCTTCTGTGTCTCATATAACTCCTTCAACTCTGGGAAAGTCATCAATATATCCTCATTCCTAATTTTGTCAATTTTAGCCATGCCGTCTTTAAACTGATCGAGATCCTTACTGTTGTCACGTCGCATCATGTAATCTAACGCAGACTCAAATCCTTTGGTTGCTCTTGTCAATGGATCTAATGGTCTCAACCATTCGAGGTGTGTTTGATATTTTTGTGTTATCCTATCTTTGAACCAAGAAGGTGCTAGGTCTATACGTTGCCAATGTGGGAACTGTAACAAATTAAAATTAAAATCTGCAGGCTTGATGTACCCAAGGTCGCACCATTCTTTATGAAAGTCTGCTACGTGGATTGCATTTATCAGTCCCACAGTTGCACTAATATAGAAGTCAACGTGTGGACACACTTCAAGCATCCTTTTCCTATTTGCTATTGTCTCATGCCATTTTGTTCCTTTACGCATGAACTCAGCACGACCGCCGCTCGCATCAAGACTTGCACCAACGCTGACGGAATCAAATTTTTTCCATAACTCAAGCACGTCTAGGTCTTTGAACTTTAATCTGCTGAAGTTTGTGTTGTAAATTAATTTTACGTGATACATCTTACGCCTATCTAATTCCTTGAGTATCCTATAATGCTCTTCCATTATCATAGGTTCCCCACCTGCAAAATAAAACTGTTCTACATAATCAAAGTGTTCCAACATCTGTTCCCAGATGTCATTTTCGTATCTTCCTGCTCTAATAATTTTTGCGTGTCTTGGTGGCTCGCCGTGCAATTTCTTATGATCCTCATACCAGTTGGAACTGAACCACGTACCACAACTCCTGCAGGCCATGTTGCACAGATTTGAGAATCTTATGTCCCAATACTTTATCATAAAATCTGCTTGTCCATCTGGTTGTGTGTTTTCTATCAAACCTATGTTGTGTCCAAAATGCTTGTTTGCACTCATTCTCATACTGAAAAATCCTGATTTCTCTTGGTCGTAGCATTTCACACATTCCTTGCAAGGCTTGTTGTCCAACATGTTAAGACGCATTTTTTTCATTTGTTCGCCATTGAACACATCTTTCATTGTGTCTTTTCCTAGCCAACCCACGTGATGCTTGTCCAGTGCGAAGCAACAAGGGTACGCCCTACCGTCAGGAAATGCGTGTAAATGCAACCACGGTAACATGCAAAACGTCTCGCTGTCTATAAGCAACTCTTTCTGCCTATCCGTCATGTCTTTTATTTTTAATTTTTCAGGCTCTTTGGCCCCGTACTCATATGCCACGATACCATTCTCCTATAATTGGGAAAGTTTTTACAAAATCTTTATCCCTACGTTTGTCATACTGTGTGTAAAATGTTTTAAAATCTTGTTGTAATTTTTGTTGCTCGGCCGCACCCGCATGCGGAGTCTTGACCACGTCAAGATAATCAATTAGCCTTTGCGTGTGATTAATTTCCATACCAGTTAACCATTTCTCATTAGTAGTTAAGAATTTTTGTATGTTGCTTTTAAATTTATTTCTCAGTTCGTCTGGCAACACAAGCGGTGATTGAAAACTAGGAAAACGCAATATATTTAAGGTGTAACTTATTTTTGGACCATACACCTTTCCAGCATTTTTAAACCACACAATTTTGTCTAACAACTCTGGCAACGACTCAAGACTCAAAGCATTTATTGTACACATGTTATGAATCTCTGACGGAACTTTATCCACCATCATATGCAACACCCTACTGAACCATTCGTTGTAATCTAAACCATCCCTTATGTATTCTGCTTGACGGAAAGTGGCCTCGTTGCTGGTGTAAAGATGGAAATTTTTAAATCCTTTAAGTTTTGTCTTAAAATTATCAATTATACTTTGTTTTGCTCCAAGATTAGAGTTAATAGCAATACGCATGTTTGGATTCATTTTATCGCCTTGTGTTTCTATCCAATCCAGCAATCTAAAAAGATGTGGAGACATCATTGGTTCACCACCTGTAATACGTAATTCGTCTAACGTTTTGTGTAGGTCGCTTTCCCACCAATCAAAAAATGCTTCCACATATGGATTGGTTTCTTCTAGTTTGTACAACTGTGCTGAGTCGTGTGGGTGAGTAAAATGATTGCGACCATCCGACATCAAACCGTTGTATGGACCGTTTTGTTTGATATCTCTCACCCACGTTGTACTAAAGGCAGGATTGCAATATGAACATGCAAAATTGCAAGTCCTGTCAAACGCAATTTCTAAAGTTTTTAAATTAAAGTCATCCGTGATTTTACTTTTACTTGCGGTGACTAGATCTTGTTTTTCGTAAATTTTACTCTTGTATACCCTGTCGCTTACTGCGTCCTTGCCCATGTCTTCTATTTTCCAGCAATATTCACAACCTGCAGGACGTTCGCCTGCTATCATTAATGCTCTATCATGTTTTTTCTTAGGTGTGTTATGCAATAGTTTCGGGTTTGCTTTTACTTTTGCTATATCAACTTTGTGAGCAGGGGGATGATGACAACTTGTAGTCATTCCTGATCCTAACCATATAGTAGCGTTGTACCATTTCGCGGCACAGAAACTAGGTGAAATTTTATCTAGGATTTCCTTCTTATAATTTTTATCGGAGTTTTCCATTTTTCAATTCGTTAGTCCTATTAATTAATTTTTGTTTTTCATTTTCAGGCAACTCAAGTTTGCTATCAAATATAATTTCTTTACACCACATGTAATGAGTGTATGGACATGGGTGATTGTCTTTTTCATTTGCAAAATGTTCGGCAAATTTTTCGTTGGCATATTCCCATAATCCACCTTTGTCATTATAAAATTTAAATTTGCTCCAATCGATTTGCTTGTAGATGGCCCTCTCCGCATTTGACAAATCATTGTGTTTGATACTGTCTTTTTTGTAAACCATCATTGTGTAATCTATATTATGTTTATTAAGCATGACCTGTGTGTAAAGTATTCTCTCTAGCGTCTTAAACCAATTGTGTTTTTCATTAAGGAAGTTTTTTTGATAGTATTCGTGTTTATCTTTTTCTTTGTGTCCGCCAAACCAAACAGTCCAATTGTAATCAGGATCATATCTTGAATATGTTGCTTGTTCCTGTCCTTGAACATTCCCGTCTTCAACAACCTCATATCTATCTGCTCCGGACCACATGATATACATCTTCTTGATGTTTTTGAATTTGAATATAGAATTAATTGCTCCTCTACCAATAGTTTCATTACCGCTGGCACTGAATCCTAAATTTTTGACATCACCTGTGTCCTCAAACCATGACAAATACTTAGGCCACGTTTCCCACTTATATCTTGTAAAACTGCAACCGTGCGTTATAGTAATCATAAGTTTTTACACTCCTGCCAAAATTCTTCCATCTCAGGAAAACTATTAATAAAGTTTGTGTTACGTCTGCGATCGTGTTCGTTAAAAAATGCGTAAAAGTTCTTTTTTTGCTCTTTATCGTCAGCGTAATTTTTTTTCCAGTACGCAAGATTGCGTTGCATTTTTTGGATCTCAAAGTCTTTGAACTGTGTGTATTTTTCCTCACCACAGTTTTCCTGCATCCATCTAATGTTGTTCTCATGAATGTCCTGGTACGCTTCACCGAGCAGTGTGATCTGTTGCCATTTTGGTTGCCTCAACAACGGCACATCGAACCATACCCTTTGGTAGGTGGTGCTGTGTTCACCACGCAATTTCTGTATGTCACGTAGGAGTTTGTCCATTGTGGTCACACTTAGGTTGTTATAGGTTATTATGAACGTGACGCTGTTTCTCACAGGTATGCGTGTCAAGAATTCGTTCACGTTGTCCATGAATTTGTTGTAGTCTAATCCGTTCCTGATGTACTCAGCCTGTGGCCCATGTGCATCTACTGATACGAATTGCATGAAATGTTCTACCTTCTCTTCAATGCATATCTTCTTGACCGTGTCAAAATACTTGTTCTTTAGTTTGTCATCTGGTGGACACATATTGCTGGTTACGTTAAGATGCAGGTCATCCTTTGGATTGGCAAGGATGTAGTCGAACACACGATAGGTATTCTTGTCCATCATTGGCTCTCCGCCTGTCATTCTAAAATGTTTGAGATGCGTATACAGGGTCGGCCACCAACGCCAGAATGCGTCCACGTATGGATTTGACTCCCTATTGGGTATCGGTCTCTTCCTGCCTTGGAAATGTTCAGGTGCGTTGTGAGGTGGAGTAGTTGGATATTCGGCGTACCGATCTACCTCTTGTGCCCATGCAGTCGAGAACTGCGGAGAACAATAACTACACTTGAAGTTACAGGCATTATTGAAGTTGACCTCCACGTACCTTGGCACGTGTGTGTTTGCGAGTGGATCATCTGTGATCTTATCGAAGTCCTGCATCGCCCATGGCTCACCTGACCTGTAGTGGCGATCACTCAATTGTCCTTCATCTTCTAACTTCCAGCAATACGAACATCCGGCCGGGCGTTTGCCCTCCAACATCTGTTTACGCTGTGAGATCTTCTCCTCTGTGTTGTGAAGGGTCGCTGGATTGTCCATCAGTTTAGTTGCATCTATCTCGTGCAGTGGTGGATGATAGCAACTATTGGTCAACCCTGTTGGTAGATGCAAAGAAACCTGATTCCATTTTGCCAAGCACATGGTCCCCGACACACTTTTGAGTTTGGCAAACGCCTGTTCGGCCTGCGATTTATAATCACTTTTGCTCACGGTCTTGGACTCCCTTGTTTCGATGTTGGTTGTTGCAAAATTTAAAAAATCTACTGCTCTCCTCGTCATAATCCGCTAATGGAATTCCCACTCTCTGTCTTAGACTGTGACCATATCTTTCTAGGTCTTCGTCTATGGATCCGGTGCTGTTGTGACTCCAATTTTCTAATGCTTCTAATTCTCTGACCATTTTAGTGTCAAGTCCTTTGATCAAGGTGTTGTAACAACCGATCCTTGCTCCCAACATGGCACTTTTTCCAAACTCAACGTCTGCTCCCACGCTCATCCATGTACACAAGGTTTTTAGATTGGCTGGGTAAACCTCATCCACAAAACTGCTGGGAGAAATCATCTTGCCTCTGTCCAGTGACATTTTTACACCTTCTCGGTAGCCTGCTGTCCAGGCCTGCAACGGAGACTTATTGATGACGGTCTCGCTGTAAACATTGAGTAAATTTTCGTGTGGCACTCCCCAACAGAAATCAATTTCATTCTCTTCGGTGTCTGCATTTTCGTGTGTCTTCATGCGTAGGCAGGTCTCCTTTGGCCAACCCACTAAACCGCCATTACCGTAGACAAGTCCGTTGACGCTGTTCCTTGCCCTCCATCTGTGTACAGCATCTCTGCGTGTTTTTGACCAATCGAGGCTCTCCAACAAAAAGGCATTGTCTATAATGTTGTCCCCGTCAACGCTTATGAAAAAATCCGTCTCTGCTATCTCGGCCGCGGCCTTGTGTGCGTTATCAAACCCTTTTACTCCGTCAACACGCTTTGCCCATGGCACTTTACTTTTAAGGTCCGCCCAGTTTTGTTCTTTGTTTGGTTCTTTGTAACTGATGAACACAAAATCTAAATCTTTTATTCTTGATCTATCTTCCATTCGGTACCTTCAGTGTTCCAAAACACATCATTGTTTGCGTTAGGGGTGTAATAATCTTTTATTGCGGATCTTTTTTTTGTCTTTAAAGCGAAAGTCATCGGACCAGTCCAAACGTATGCATCTTCGCCGTGCTTTTGCACCTCTAGTTTCTTTTCCAAAGAAACAACAATGCTCAGACCTTGTATTGTAACTGTGTGAACTTTCTTCTTTTGTGTTAATCCTTCTAGTGCTTTTTTAAATTCCTCATTCATTAAACATCTCCTTATATTTTTTGTTATGATAATGTACCATGCGATGCTGTCTGTAGTTTCCCAACCAAACGTCACCTGCGTGGAATATAGGATTTAGATAACGCATCGAATCTCTGGCGTCCGGTATGTCATTGATGTGATCCTTGTTATGCACAAACTTGAACCAATCATAATCTATCTTTCTATTTTGCAAAGGGTCTGCAATTTTGCATGCCAAAGAAAACACCATGTCCGTTGTTGCATTTTTATCATGGCATCTTATTAAAATATTTTCTTTTACATATTCCCAATTTTTATAAATGAACTTGCAAATCTCAAAAAATTTCTGTGCTTCTTTACTTTTACGGAAATAAGTTAATCCACTGTATATGTTAGGCAGGTTATTGTATTCCCAAAGTTTACGATAATGACCATTGTTTATTCTTTTGCCCTTGTAATCATAACAATCATGTGAGAAAACCATGTTATGCTGGCAAAGAAAATGCCACCAAAAATCAATATTAGTCGTGGCCAACATGTCTGCCTCAAGTTTTATTGTGTGGGTGTAGGGTGTTAGTGCCAGAGATTTATATTCGTTGCCTAATTTCCATTCTTCATGTTCACTATCATCCTGTTTCATAATACGCACATGATCGGCTATCTTTCTCAAAGATGCAGGCACCTTGTCAGTGTTTGTTATCACGCAAACTGAATTAATCTTGCAATGAGTTTTTATAGATTTAGCCAAGAGGTAACTCATTTGCATATAGTCATGCTTGTCATTGTTGAGTGCATACCAAAGGAAACCTTTAAGCATTGAAAAACTCCTTGTTCAACAGATGGATGTCTTGTTCTACAGTGATCCGTTCACCATTTTTTTCAAACACCACACCGTTATCTTTTACTTCCAATAGCGTTGCCCGTTGGTCTAACTGGCACATTGCGTTAGGTATGTAGAACCCATCATTGACGAATCCATGCATTTGATGTAAAGCAATAGCAAACGCATAGTCGTTGCGGAAATTTTGATTTTTGATTCTGTACATGCGTTTGTAGTATGAATAATTCTCCTTGATAAATTTAATAAATTCAAAAAGTTGCTTGTTTTTATTGCACTTTGTGAAAACACAAACAGTTGCCCAAACCATTGGTATTATTATGTCATGCTTGTCACTGACTGTGTATCCGGCGCAGTCATGTACGTCTTTGTGTACTAAAAAATCACCCGCTGATTCAGATATCTGTTTGATATAATCAGTGTAACAGAAATAATCCACATCCATTAATATGGTTTTGTTGTATGGGGAGAGGTCATATGCCATGTTCCGTTCCATGTTGTACCATTTGACTTTCTTGTCTTTGTATGACCTAACATTCTTTTTATCAGCATCTACAAATACTTTGTCACAATCAAATGTAAATTTGTCAGCAGTGTTTTTGTCCGTGACTACTGTAATAGGAAGTTGTAAGTTTTTAATCGCGTACTGTGAAGATCTGTTCAATATCTTGCTGTAAGAGAAGTCTTCGTTGTCGAAGCAAAAATATAGTATTCCTTTATCCACTCGACTTACCTTGCCATTCTTTATACAAGGCAAGATATTCGTTGACTGACTCCTGATTTCTTTCAATCAGCGTGTCAAGGAACTGGACAGGGTCGTTGATATATGTAGGATTGTTATTGCTATCCAACATACTGAATCCGTGAGGATGTTTTTCTCCCAAACATCTCACGAGATTTATTGTTTCCGGATCTGCCTTGAATAGGTGACCATCATATGCCAAAATCTGGCGAGATTTCAATTTCTCTAACGCATTGCTCTTTGATAACCAAAGATCGTAACTGTCGTTAGATATTTTTTTGAAAGATGATTGGTCCATACATTATTATACAGTAATTATGGATGATTGTAAAGTGGTAATATTTTTATGATGTTGTGTTAGACACACCGGCCGTCGATGCCATATCGTATGCTGTTGACAAACCTTGTGTAGTGTTTGGCGCAACACCTGTCAAGTTAACCCTTGTGACACCTATGAAGTTTTCGTACTGGTCAACACTGCTAGTGTTTCCGCTTGTGTATTCTGAATCACCACTGTCATTGTCTAGAATGCTGGTTTTGACTGTGATTACTGTACCCTTATCGTTGTTTGAACCTTGAGCACCGTTACTTTTCGCTTCCACCTTGATCAAGATGTTACCGCTGTACGTGCCTGAATCTTGTGCCACCTGCAAATATGTCTGGTATGAAGTTGTTAGATCGTAATATCCTAAAGTTCCTGCTGTTACTGTCTCGCCTGATCCTGATCTTGTTGTAGCCTGTGATCCTATGTCGATGTTACCAGCCGCTGTAATGACTTCATCTAATGAACCGTCTTTACCTGTAGCAGAACTTCCACCATTTCCTGTTCTCGAAACAACTATTCTGATCTTTCCGCCTTGATTAAAGAAATATCTGGCATTATCGCCATTCGCAAAAGTCACCGATTGTTCAACAACGTGTGATGTTGTCCAACGCCCTGACGCATCGTCGTTCCTTTTTGACGTCGTTGTCAGTGCAGTTGCCGATGTAGATCCACCTGCGACATCCGCCGCCAAGTTGTTCAAGTCTGTCTGCAAAGCAGATATGGCACTTACTGTGTCACCTGCCAATACTGCACTTGCTGAAGTAATAGATCTGTTTGTGTGATTTGCCACGTTTGTCATGGCAGTGAATAATGAATTCCATTGAGAAGCCTGTACGGTAGCACCAGCAGACGTGCCTGCTAATGTAGATTGTCCTAGTCCGTATTGAGCATCACCTGTGCCCATAATGTGGTTGATGCCAAAAGCACCTGCTGAACTTCCGCTTAAAAAATTGTTGTATTCGTCATCAAGTATCTTTTCGCCGGCTACATATCCCATAAATCTATTTAACTCCTATTACGCACTCGTGCATTTCTGTTTCTTCGTTGTATTTATCCGTGATCAGCCTACCTAGGGTGTTAAAAGCGGTACATTCCTCGAGTTCTGCGGTTCTCGCCACTCCGTTTTTGCCTGAAACTATTCGTGTTCCGGCTTGTCCTTTACCTGACACCTTGACCATTACCCTACCTTTCAGTGTGATCATAGGATGTGAGTCGTTGTTGCCTGCTGTCGCATTCATTAAAAATGCAGGAGATTCACTGACTACACCAAACACTGCCGTGTCCAATTCCTCTGTGCATTTTGTTACTTCTTTTTTTCCACCAAGTATCACAACATCACCCGGTTGGACATGCATGTCACACGCATATCTTTCTGCCAAGTCGGCGTATTGTGCCGATGTTGATGTTGCATGTACTATGTTTGCTCTTACATCAACCAATGTTGCACTTGTTGGTTGGCCGCTGTCAGACGCTGACCTAAATGCTGTGAAGGCCCCGCCCGCGTTTCCGTGTATTGAGGTTCCGTCATCTGCAAAACTTTCGTCCCATACCCAATAAAGATCTTGTTCCGTGTTAGAAGATGCCTCACCTCTGTTGATTTTTAAACCAGTGTAAGTTGGCATTGCAGATGCAACTGAAACATTTCTGTTTAGTTCTATAATGTTGTCTTCGACGGCCAGCGTGACTGTGTTGATAATTGTTTGTGTGCCTTTTACTTCGAGGTCACCGTCTATAATGACTTTTGCGGTTGCTCCGTCAATCATCAACGGCGTCTTTGTCACGCCTCCGTCATTTATTTGAAAATTCATGTCGCCATTTGATGTGGCATTTTTAATTGTGGTGTTTGCTCCCGAAACAGATAGTGTCAAGTCCGAATCTGCACCAATTGTCAATCCTGTGTCGTTCAGTATTCCTAATGTGCCTGTTGTTGTGTCATTTTGATCTGATCTTAAAAATGATGCCGCGGCTACGCCACCTAGTGCGTCTGAATCTGTTGATGTGCCTTGCAATTTGTTGTCAGAAATTGAAGTGGATAAAGTTATACCTTTGTAAACTTGACTGAATCCAGCGGCAACAAGAGCGGCACCTGTGCTTCCTGCTGTGCTCTCAGGTGTGAAGTTCTCTGACGAAACAACAAACACTACGTTGTCGTTTGTTACTGCTTTCAGAATATTTTTGTTTACACCAACATTGTTCGCCACAGTCTCAGGGACGAAGTTTGTTACACCTGATCCTGCAACACTAGTTGGTCCAATTAGGACCCATGTAGAACCGTTGTACACATAAAGTTGGTTGTTTGTAGTGTCAAACCAAAAGTCACCTGTGTTTGAGTTACTCGGGTTTGAAGTTGCGTTTGATGTTGATCCAACTGGCTTGAATTTGCTTCCATTCCAAACCTTGATCTGATTGTCAGAGGCATCATACCATAACTGACCTTTAATTTTGTTTGTTGGTTGTGTTGTGTGTGAAAAGTTTTCTAATAATTTTACAAAGTTCTCATTCAGCCTTTCACCAAACCCTGCATAGCCTTTTCCAAATAATGCTAGATCCGTTGTTGTGGTGTCTATCGTTCCGTCTTTCAACGAAACTAATTTCGTACCTACTGAATTGTTTATTTCGTAAGGCATGTTAGTTTGATTTGTTGTCCCTTACTTCTACTAGAAAACTTACATCACCAACTAATTTGATCAAAATCTCTGCTAATTCTGGATTCAGCATAGCGTCAATTTTGGCCTCTTCTTCGGCAGTCCATGTGCCTTCGTAATTTGCGTTGATAAAGTCTGCGACGTCCTGTTTTGTTGTTGCCATTATAATGTACTCCTTATGCTTATTTATTTCGCTTCTCTATCTGCTCATCGTCGGATATCCAGGTCAAATCATTTTCATATTTGCCGTCGAGATCACGTATAAAAGTCCTGACATCACTCTCCGTCAGCACCATATTGTGGTATTTTTCATACCTTTTTTGCAATGCCTGTTCCTTGGTTGCAGTGTAAATCAACTTCATTCCTTTGGATTTGCCAAGATTTATAAGTTCGTCTATGCAGATACGTAATGCCTGGTGTATCTTCCTGGACTCAGCGTTTTTGTCTGTGACTATCCATTCCATAAAAGCAAATTCTGTGCCCACTCCGATGTACAATCCACCTGCACACAAAGGTTTTCCGTCTTGCTCCACTATTATTCCGTCTGGGGGCAGGCACTCTTTTGGTACAATGCCAAACTCCCATGCTTTCCACCACGACACTAGGGTGTCGTAGTCGTTATTTCTATCCCATTTCCTAACGTGCATTTTTCTGTATCACTATCTTGTTCACATTGAAAGACGATTCGAAACAGTATCTTACTGCATCTGCCACTTCTTCTGAGGTTAACTTTGGTAGATCCTCCCATAGTCCTTTTGTCATATCTGTATCCACCACATCTGGACATATGTCATACACAGATAACGGCTTGGACAACAATTCTTGCTGTAATTCACTAATGTATGCTATCAGTTCTCTTTTGCTTTCACAGTACTGTGAATATTCAAACCTATCCCAAAGTTTAAATTGGTTCAAGTCTGGTTCTTCGTCCATTCCAGAAGTGCTTGTAATTACTGCAACTTTCTTTTTTTCAAAAGAATGACGTCCGTAAATTTTCTTCAGCAAGGTCAACTGACCCCTCAAGAAATGTGCATTTATTACAACGAGATCACAATCCTCGATTTGTTCTAAAATTTTTTCTTGATCGCTGACAATATCATAGCCATTGCTCCTGCTCATTCCTATCACCTTGTAGTCCTTTTTTTGGTATAGGTCAAATATTGCCTTGCCGATGCCTTTGGTATGTCCTATGATTGCGATGCTATTTTTGTTTTTTCCTTGTTTCATACACGTCCACTAAATTTTCCAAACCTTCAAAACATTTAGAATAATGCTGGTAATATTCTTCAAACTTCTCTTTAGTGTATAGTGATTCCTTGTAGAAGTCAATTAGTAATGTTGTTCTTGCACCAGGATTATTGTTAAACCCATTGTGAAGTTGTTTGTCAGGTTGGAATACGTACGCCTCTCCTGTCTTCCATGTCATTAGTTCTTGTTTTTTCGTGTCTATATTCATGACATACATTCCGCTTTTGTCTCCACCACCGTCATCGAGACACATCTGATATCTCCATCCGCCTTCGTTGTCGGTGTGATTTCCAATTTTAGTGTCTGGTCCTACTGTCATAATGGCCACGTTTGTTTTGTATGGAAATTTCCTTAATATAGAATACAGTATTGGATAATCATTGATACTTTGTCCTTCATGATCGCCCGATTGTATTCCAAGTGCCCGCCATTGTCCATGTACGTAATCTCCTGACTTGTCGTCGAAGTCATCGGGCCGTCCCCTTACGCTGTCTGAAAAATCCTCTGGATCTAAGAATACTTTGTTAGGTTGTGAGTCGAACTCATGTTTGATGTTTAGCCAGTGTTTGTCTAACTGCCTAAAACATTCGCCTTGCTGTCCGTGGTAAAAACTTTTATCAAGCATTCAGTATGTTAACATTTTTATCATGTATCTGTCTATCATGATCCTGCCAATTACTGAAAATACCTTCGCCGTGGTTCATCAATTCCTGCTGTTCACTTAATTCGAAGTAGTCTGTGAACTCAGTGCCGTTGATTATTATTCTTCTGTTTTCATTACCAAATACGTAAACGATTACTTCATCGTCACCTAATGGCACTCCTAGTCTGCTGTCTTCTACCCTTACCCACGCACCATCTTCTTTGACCATGTGTGTGCCAGATACCTGTATTCCGTTGTAATCATACAAGTTGTCTATCAAGAACTTACCTGTCGCAAATACTTTGCCACCTACTGATACTGTGTCGCCAATGTCCACTTGCTCTACTGGTTTCAATGAACCATCTGACATTGATATCATGGTGCCTGCAACGAAACAACCACCACCTGAACCACCAGACCCTGATGAACTGCTACCACTCGAGTCACCGAATCCGGCCGCCGTTGTGCTGAAACTTATACCATTGTTGAAAAGTGCTTTCCATACTCCGCCCACTTTGAAATAGGCCGCTGTAATTTCCTTCCATGTTCCAGACACCTTATAAAAGATATTCGTCATGGCTTTCCAATTTCCGGCTACTTTGTAATTTACATTTACTACTGTATTGAATATTAAAACCACACGCGAGTTGCCACCACTTGTACCCGGATTACCGCCCAGTGAATTACTGTTGTAATATGACTCTGATGTACCACCTGGTGTTACGCCTGATCCGTTATCTTCTGTACCACTCGCGGGCACAGTGTTTGAACCGGATCTACCACCGGTACCACCGTTGTCCCCTGATCCACCGCTTCCACCTGTACCGCCATCGGCTCCGCCACCACCTGCGCCACCACCACCACCGTCTCCGCTGTGGTCTGCACCGTCTTCTCCTAGTGTGCCTGGTGAATTTGATGTTGCTGAATTTGTGTTTATACCTGCAGTACCGTTGGAGAACTGGCCTGCGCCGCCTCCACCACCGCCGCCTCCGGCAACGGCTATAACTGCTCCATCGATACTGACCACAGAGGCTCCACCGCCTCCGCCGCCTGCACCCGAATATGGTCGTGGACCTGAGTCTCCACCCTGTCCACCTGAGAATCCTGTCTTGCTTTTTCCGTTAGTTCCACCAGGTGCACCACCTCCTGAACCACCGCCTGCTCCACCACCGCCTACTGCAACTTCTATAGTGGTGTTAATTTGACTGGCAGAAATAGTGTATCCTGTTTTTTTTACGAAATGACCTGCGGCACCAACTCCACCTGGACCTCCAGCGTCAGAGCCTCCGCCACCTCCGCCACCACCCCATACGTACATGTCTATTGACGTAGTGCCCGCTGGTATGGTTGCTAGTTGTAGTGTGCCAGTGTAGTCGAAAATTTTAGTAATGGTGGCCATAAAGGATTAAGCCTCCCTTACGAACCAAAAGTCCCCGTTGGCACCATCACCGCTTGTTGGATTTGCTGTTGATACCGTCTTAGCAGAAGAGCCCCATTTTGGTTGCTCACTGTTGATTAAAGCAACCACGGCACCTGTTGATGCGACGTCGGTCACTGTTGTGTCAGAAGTGGCTATAGAACCTACCGCCGCTAAAGCAAAGTCTGTCGCTACCACCCTTCCATTTGAATCTGTTTTTAAAACTTTTTCTTTACTTGCGTTACCATCTGTAACTGCATCTGCAAGTCTGATGACTTGCGAATAAGATCCACCGTGTCCTGCTGTCCAGAAGTTTTCAGAAACATCGTAAAAAATTCTAGCGTCATCTGAATCCGAAGTCTCCACAATCATACCAGAATCAGTTTCACTGTTACCGTTGTTCAATTTAATAAATGCATCATCGTATGTTGATATTGCCGAAGACGAAGAGTTGTACTCACCTGATATGTTTAAGTTACCAACGATGGTTACATTACCTGTAATTTTTGTTTCGCCTGTGACATCTAGAGGCACAGTAGGAGTTGAATTGAAAATACCAACTCTCGCCTCACTTCCGTCGATCTTTAATGCTGTTTTTGTTGAACCTCCATCATTGACTGTGAAACTTAGATCTTTGTCTTGAGAAGTTTGTGCGACTGTTACATCGTTGCTTGAAACTGTTATGGATAATTCTTGTGCATCACCTATAATCACTCCACCGTCTGCGTCAACTGTGATAGCACCTGTCGTAGTGTCCGCCGCATCTGCTCTTAGGAAGTTTCCACCTGCTATGACCGATGCTGATGTGTTGCTTGTGCTACTGACGTCAACATGTGTTGATGATGTTGTCGATCCCTCAAACACTGCACCTAGTGTAGAATTTAAAGTAAGTCCTGCTTTGATCTGGCTGAAACCAGATTGTGATACAGTAGGAGTGAATGTTTCTTTTGATAAAATTGCTACCCTTGTGTTTCCTGCATACATGGATGACACAACTTTGTCTCCACCTGAACTTGCAAGTGTTTCTATCTTCCAACCTGATAGTGTTTGTCCTTTGGTATACACTGGGCCAACCAACAGCCATGCACTACCTGTGTAAACATACAATTGGTCATCGTCTGAATCTGTCCATAGGTCACCCGCTGATGCGTTGCTAGGCTCTGATGATTGATATTGAGCGCCAGCCAACGGAGTAAAATTTGTGCCGTTATAAACCTTTATTTGATTTGTTGTAGCATCATACCATAATTCACCTTTAAGAGGTGCTGTCGGTGCCGATGTTGATGCCTGATTCTCTAATAATTTTACAAGGTTTTCGTTTAGTAATTCACCAAACCCTGAATAACTCTTTCCGAAGAGTGTTAAACTTGTTGTGTTATCTAGTGTGCCGTCTGTAATTGTGGCAACTACTGTTCCGTCTGTTTTGTTGATTGTGTACGCCATATACCAGTATTTAGTGTTTTCCTACAGATACGTAAATCACGCCTTGGCCTGCATTGCTATGATCTTCCATGGCTTTTCCTATAATAGAACCCAATTTTGGATCAATGGCTTTTTTTGCATGTCCTGGTGTGTTACCGCTTGTGGTCAACAGATCTCCTTTTTTACACATTCCTTCTACCTTGCAAGGTACTTTTCCTACTAACGCTACCTCAACACCTTCTGAGCCTTCGTTCATCAAGTACGCAGGTTTGGTTGATACTATCCCTGCTACTGCTGTGTCATTAGCAAATTGTGATTGTGTTACTTCTTTTGTGCCACCAAATATGACAACTGTTCCCGGCTCGTACTGAGCATCTGATGTGTAAACCTCAGCCAAGTCAGCGTACTGGGCCGACGTCGCTTTTGCATACACTACGTTATACTTTTTAGATGACGATCCTAAATCGTATGTGGCATCTGCACTTGGAAGCACACCCTGTGTGTTTAGTGTGCCGGTCATAGTGTCTCCGGCTTTTAGCAAGTTCAAACTTGCCGCTCCTGTCAATGCACCACTGAATGTTGTTGCAGTAAGTGTACCATCGACGTGCATTAAACTAGACGGAGATGACGTTCCAACTCCGACTCTCGCTGTTGCTCCATCGATTGTCATTACTGTTGTGCTTGAACCACCATCATTTACTTTAAAAATTAAATCAGTGTCAACAACTGTATTAGTGAAATTTACTCCAGACCCATCAACTGTGATGCTTAAATCATTATCAGCACCCACTGTCATACCAGAATCATTAACAATTCCTATTGTACCTGTGGTTGTATCGTTGGCATTAGATCTTAAAAAGTTTGCCGCCGCTATTCCGCCCAACTTGTCTGCGTCAGTGGCCGTGCCTGCAAATTTTATATCACTTATCGCTGTTGAAAGAGTAATACCTTTTGTGATAGTAGCAAATCCGCTTATGGCACTTTTTGGAGTGAACGTGTCTTCCGAAATGATTGCAATTAAATTTCCATCATTAAACAATTTTGTTATGTTTTGAGTTGTATCTGTAGAATCCGCTATCGAGTCAAAAATAAATCCGTTGTTTGTACCAGTGGCGCTAGGTGGACCAACTAATATGTTTGCTGATCCATTGTAGAAATACATCTGTCCTGTGTCGGAATCAATCCATATGTCTCCAGCAGTCTGACCACTAGGTGCATCCGCTTGGTACGCCGCTCCTCCTAAAGGATTGAAGGCACTTCCTGTGTACACTTTCAACCTGTTGTTATCGCTGTCATACCAAAGTTGTCCTTGTATTGGTTTAGATGGAGCATTACTGTTAGAAAAATTCTCAAGTAGGTGTAAAAAGTTTTCAGCGATTAGTTCACCGTAACCAGCATAACCTTTTCCGATCAAACTTAGATCAGTTTCTGTGTTTACGATGTTGTCCTGTACAGTATAACTGTTTGGTGTTGCTGATGCTCTTGTTTTATTGACTGTGTATGCCATCTAACCTTACTCCGTAAAAGTTGTTAAACTTTGTATTCTAATTGTATAATCTATTTGTATCAATCTGTTCAAACTTTTTTGAACTGGGTGGAAAACAACGTGAGTTAAAAGTTTGTTGCTACTTCCGTTCTCTGTACCTTCCCATGATTTTAATCCTAATTCGTCAAACACAAAATCACCATTGAAATCTGTTGTGTTATCGAATGCTTCTTGTCCTGTTGGTTCCCCGTAATCTAATGTCAGCGTACAAACTATGTCAGTGTATTTGTTTCCTGCTGTGTGTCTCACTTCCATCTTGTTTCTCGAAGTGTCCTTGTTTGTAGATGAGTTGTCATCGATTACTTTATAATATGTTTGATTGTACAATGATGCGTTTGTACCTGTAGAATTTGGTGTAAGATACGTGATTACTCCTGTTGTGTCAACGCTCGTACCACCATTTCCTAATGCTAATTCGTGTATGAAACCTGTGCTTTTATTTGCCAAACTGTTAGCGAGAGCAATACTCATATTTTCGTAGTGTATTGCATTTCTCTTGTCAACAATAATCTCACCACTCTCAGGATCCCATATTTTAATATGACCCTGTATCATTACGCCTGATTGGTCGTTTGGTTTCTTGGTTTCTTGTTTGTTATCTTTATCGTTTTCTTGTTGTGTCATGTCGTTGTATTTATTCAGGTGCATTTGTTGGTTCTCCCGCTATGAATTTAGCCTGCTGTGTGCTTGACGCTTGTAAACCTTTACCATCAGCGGCAGTGTTTGTACCGGCCGTATACCATGTTTGGCCTTGTTTTTGTATTATTTTAACCTGTACTCCCGATGCAGGTGTTGAAGTTAATGTGACATTTGCAGTGCTTCCATCAACAGAGTAATTAACCGTGCTTCCATCCTCGCTTGTGAGCAACAATCGTTGGCCACCAATGAATATGTCTAACTCACTAGCAGAAGATGGAGCGGTTTGTGTGGCAAAAACCGTTGTGCTACCATCACCAGTATAGGTTTTGGTGTACACAGTATCGGCATAAGGCACAGTTTGATTTCCGGAAGCGTCTACCACTTTCACTCCAGGTACGTGTACCTTAATTCCTGTTCCTAGGGTTCCCCTACGAATCTGTTTCAAAGTATTGTTTTCTTTAACAAAATACTCAATTCTTTCCTTGTCTATGAATACCACTCCTGGCATTCTAGTAGAGCCATCAACCGGTGCAATCTTGCTTCCGTCTTCTACCTCGATTTGATCGTCACTGTCATTGAGTTGGCTCTTCAATATTGTTGTGTGTGTCTCGCTCACACGTTTGTAAAAACTTCTGTTCAGCATGTCTTTGAATATTCTAAAGCCTGTTGAACTTTCTGCAGATTGAACTGCAAAGTATAAAACATCTAACCTGTCCGACGGAGTCAACGTTTGTCCGGACACAGTAATAGTCTGTCCACTGATGTTCCAATCTGACCCTTGTACCAGTTCGTCCCCGTTGAGGTACACGAACACAAAGTCGCTGTTAAGAGGTGCGAACCGCAATTCGAATATTCCATCAACACGTCCTTCTAAAACTTCTCTCCTTTGTTTCATACCCAAAGCGTTATTGAATGTCGTTATGCGTAATGTGTCATTTGTGCTTAATGAATATCCATCACTTGCAATTTTACTTGTCACTAACACTATGTCGTTTCCGGAGATTGTGTAATGTGTGTCAACAAGAGTTGATATTGCTATAACATCGGAACTAAACGGTGCTGATACCATCTCGATATTTTTGTTAACAAGGTCAACTGTGTAATCAGTGTTTAGGGTTTGTTTGATACCGTTTTTATACACCTCTAAATCAGAAGCACTACTAATTGTTTTAGCAGGATCTACTGTCGATCCATCAGACAGTCCGGCATCGACACTAAAAGAATAAGTGCTTCCATCACCCATGTAATATGTATTATCCGGCCCTCGCAAAATTTTTCCATTTAATTCAACGAACGTCAACCCAGCGAATGGACCAATAGTGCCTGCTGGATATGTTAAAGTATATCTGTTTGTACTGCCATCGTATGTGACATCTTCTGATCTTATTTCTGCGTATGCACGACCTGTGCCTGGTGTTTGATTGAATCCTGCAACTTGCACAGATTGTCCGGCTGTCGGTGCCGAACTAAAAGTAATCGTAATTAGTTTGCCAGTGGATGTTGAAGTGAAACTAGTAGTAGGTTGCCCATCAAGTGTTACAAACAATTGACTTTGACTGCTATCCAGTTGGAAACTTTCTCTGCTTGAAGTTGTGAAAGACGTTGTCGATCCATCCCCAACAAATTTATTGAAAACAAGATAGTTACTACCAGATATTGCAAAACTTCTTACATTAATTTTATCATGTAACACCGGCGCAGTTGTAAATGTGATTGTGCCTGCCGCTGTGTCTACTGTGTAATCTGTACCTAATTTTTTAGTCGCCCCTTCTACGCTTACTACCACACTTGCCTGTGTTCCGGGAGTCTGTCCTATCGAATATGTTCTAGTAGTGCCATCACTTTGATATTGTTTGTTGACGACAAACGGCACTCCCGATTCTGGTGCTGTGTAAACATTGATGTCAAGTGTATCGAATATTGAACCAGGTACGTTTTCTTCAGGAGCAAAACTTGTTTCAGGAGTGATAAAAGCATCTCCTTCTATGATTGTGTCACTTGGCGCAACTCCTAATGCACTTTTGAATAATCCACCGCTCACTAAAGAATCTAAAGTCCTGTCATCTGTTGGTGTCAAAACTTTGTCTTCGTCAAATGGTATCAGTTCGACCTTGACTCCATTTCCAGGTGCACTAGTAAATGTAAAGGTCACTGTTGAACCGTCACCTCTGAACACGTCGTTGGTCTGTCTCACACCATTGAAGTATACAGTGTACACTTGATCTTTTGTCAGGGCAGTAGCGAAAGTGTATGTGGCAGTGCTACCGTCACCATACAATACTTTTGTATTGGTTGAGCCATAATTGTCCCAAGGATTGTTGTACCATCCAGATCTATCCCAACCTTGGTCGTCATTGAACAACAGACCTGTTACCATTACTCCACCATAATCTACACCAGTCATAACTTGATTCAATTCAAGTCCCGGCATATCGTTTTCAGGAGCATAGAAACCTAAAGTTCTTTCTGCCGCTGTTAAGAATGATTCGTCACCACGTAATTTTTGCACATTACCTGACGTGGAATCGAATGTTGATCCTGACGTGTGATAATTTGTAACCCTATATAATTCATTTTTGTACCTCAAAAGGTCACCATAAAAGAATTCAGTACTTGTGGCCCAATCTTTTACAGTTCCGGTTTTGCTAACTCTGTCAAATTTTATGGTCGTATCGAAATCTCTTACAAGATCATTTTCTAAAACTATCGCGGCCTTGGCTGTCGTGCTAGGAGTTGATCCTCCTGTGCCTCCACCTGTCAAAAGAACTGCCGGTGTGGCAGTATAACCTGAACCACTAGTTACCACATTGATCTTTGTTACAGAACCACCTTGAACAATAGCAGTTGCAGTGGCTTCCACAACAGATCCAGGATCATACTCTTTGTATAAATTTGGATTATTTCTTTTAGCATCATTTTTACCTGTGACGGGTATGTAAAAATCTACACCCGGATATCTCTCAAAATTCCTAACTTCTGTCTGTCCACTTCCACCTGCTTGTCTGTCATTTATTTCTGCATTGACTTTGCTGGTAAACAAAGGATAGAACCAACCTGTAGAACCACCGCTTAATCCTGTCGTGCTCTTACCATATATCTGGAAAGGACCAGTACTATTGGTGTGTCCACCAACAATGGTCACCGTTGGTGCAGTGACGTATCCTGAACCTCCCGATGTCACTGTTATAGATTTTACATATTTCTTGTGATTGTCTCTCCAAAATCTGTTTGGATACTCAGTCATCAGTGTTGTTGGTTGGTTAGTGTTGGTCAGTGTTTTTATTGACGACGATGTATCATCATAATATGGTGGTAAGTCAAAATCAGTATTGATACCATCCTGCGTGTCTATTGAAGTATAGGCAAGATTGTATTCACGTAATTTTGTATGGAATGGTTTTACCTCGTTAATATATGACTCGATATAGCCATCTGTACCAGTTGTGTACGTCTTTCTTTGTGCCAATGGACGCAGACTGTTTTTAGCACTTATAAACGAACTTTTGAACGCCCAGTCAACATACATTTGCTCAGATAGAACTCTATGTATACCTGCAAAAAATAATTCATTATAAGCCAGTTTCAGGTCATTAATGAATATGTCGTCACGGATTGCTTGAAGTATTTTTCTTGTCTCTATGGACGGACGTTGATCAAAGAAGTTTTCATCAAACGTGTCGTCGCCTGCAAATCCTGTGTCATCTATGGAATAGTCATATAAACTAGCCTTGAATTCTATTGTGCCATTTTCGGTTGCAACATTTTCCCAACCATCTTTTGTTTTCATGTATATTTTCCAGCCACCTGTGTCAGCAGAAGTCACCTTGACATGACTGTCTATGGGTAAGTCTAATCCGTCTAGTTCGTATTCGAATTTTACCTGTTTGTCGATGTAGGTATTTTCATCATGGCTCATTTCGCCTGATGTTTTGTACCAATCAACTAGGCTGTAATATTCTTTTGTTTTGTAAGTTTGTACTTTGATTCTGTTCCATTCTGTGCCGTTCCATTCATATATTGCCCAAAAATTGTTGCTGTTGGCCTCATCTGTCTCAACTAAGAATTTTGCATTACCGCTGATGTCACGAGTATCAACATATGTCAAGTCTTCATAACTATTAACTTTTTCATCCCACTCACCGGACGTTGAAGTTGGTTGAGATTCTTCACTGTCAAGATTTACGTAAGACACACTGTTTGCCAATTGATGTTTTTTCATTTCAGTGTTAGCACGTTGTATTAATTCTTTAAGAGCCTCATATCTATCGATATACCAAGACTGCCTAGGCCTTACGAGAGTTCCATATCTCCTATTAACAGGTAAATTAGTGTCAGGTACCATCCTGCCGTCTTTGTCTGACCCAATCAAACTGTCCCACCATTTCGACTCCAATTCGGTTGGTATGACACTGTCTTTGTTTCCCTCTGAAACTATCTTCCAAACTGAGTGAGTGTTTTGTGGTTCTTCTCTGACTCCGTAGTCGATATTGACTACAATGTTGTCATTGAACAAGTTTTCTTTTGTGTTAAACAATATAAATTTATTTTTACCGGTGACTGCAAAATATTTCTCCCCCGAAGAGAAAGGAAATTGTATCAAATTGGCCACGTAACTTGTGGTGTTCTTTCTATTGACAACCGAACGTGCCATGTCTGGCAAATTGACACTGTCTTTGACCCAGTAGTAGTAATAATTTTGGAAACTATTTGTAATCGAGTTGTATCTTTGTTTAATAGTAAATTTAGTGTTGTCACCATCTAGAGGCGAACCAGATACACCTGCAAGTTGTCCTTGCTGTGTGTTTGATTGATCCAAGTATTCCGTTGGAAGCAAAGTGGTTTCTACCCATTCGAAAACATCAACGGAACTTCCCGGAAATAGTTTACCCCAATTTTTTAATTTAAATTCTTGATCTCCTTGCTCGTACCATACATATTTTACTTTTGAAAGATCCCACCAAACTTCTCCTACGTGTTCTTCTGCCCATGGATTGTCTGATACAGTGCCTGTTGTGTTGTAATTGTAAAGAGCAGGGTCAAAAGGAGTTTTATAATTAATTTCTCTATCTGCTAGACCTAAAATCCGTCCTTTCATAGGATCATAATAATTTAGGTAACTTATAATCGAACTTGCCGATCTATCATACAAGAAAGACGAAATGATCTTTCTTTCGTCTACGAGATCTGGTTGTGTACGTAATTCTTTCCAACTGTAAGTGCTTGTTGTGTTAGTCTCAAACAAAGTGACACTACCATCATTGCTTGAAATTGTTGACCCATCTGCCTTCACGTTAATATCATCGTCTGGAGCACCAACTAAAACCATTTGATCTGTGATTGTGACACCTCTACCAAAATCATCATCGCTTGAAGATTTGCTACTGATGAGTTTGCCATCCACGACAAATTTAGCATCATACATAGTGGCCGTGAACGCTCCTCCGCTTCCAACATGAATATCTACTATTTCAGTATCTTGTAAATCAAATGTAGTAGCACCTAAATCAAACTTCATGTCTCTAGTGTTTGCAAATTTTTCCGCACCTATAACAACACGGTTTCCTGCTTGATTGATTGCCACGCTAGAACCAAACTTCATGTTTGTGTTGGTCTCAGGACTGACCAAAGTCTGTTTCAATGTGTAAGTCAACGTACTTCCGTCGTCGTTCCATTTGTAATAGTACATAACACCAGCGTCGTCTTGTGTCCCGTTATCGTAGCCAGGAGCAGTGACCACAAGTGTGGTACCATCCTTACTCATCGACAATCCTTCGCCAAATTCTAAATTGATACTTGATCCATCTGCACTGACACCCGTTAAAGTTTGTCGTAAAGTAAAATTATCAGTGGTGCTGTCGTTTGTTGTGTCTGACGATCTTGTGAAGATGTACACCTTTCCTGCCGTGCCCGGACTTTTGGCGCTTACCGCTAATATGTCTCCATTGTGATTGATGGCCATTCTATGACCGAATCTTTCATTTGATCTACCAGGATAGATAGGAGACTCCAGTGTTTGTGTATTTGACCACGTGGAGAGAGTAGATCCGTCTGCTCCTGCGACCCATCTATAGATATAAACTTTGCCTCTATCGTTTTCTGTTCCTGGAGCAGATACTAATAGGTACTTGTCGTTTGCACTAGGTTCGGCACAGGCATGTGCCCATCCAAAATTTTGAGACGCGGCATCCACCGGCGAAGTTATCTGCTCAAGTCGATTGTATTTTAATTGAGTGGTGCTCCATTGGAATATATCAACCAATCCGCTATCATTAAATCTTGTGCTACCATCCAGTCCTATCGAATTGTTTAATGGCGCTCCTACAATAACAAAATTTTCATCACTGCTAATAGACATGCTGTCGCCGTATCTGGAAGTAGTGTCATTGTTGGCTGTGTTGGTGTACTGTAGAGTAATTCCATATTCAGTGGTGTTAGGTGTCCTAGTAAGAAAACTTACAACACCTTGTCCTCTAGTAGGACTTGACACTGCTATTGTTCTACTATCATTACGTGCAACTATCCTATGTCCAAACTCTTGGTTGTCTGCTACGTCTGGTGCATTAATCAAAGAACGTGTGTAAGGATAAGATTTTTCAAACACTTTCCATTTGCCGTTAAGGTCGTCTACAAAAACTTTGTCTCCGTCTACGTTGTTTACGGTATCTAATTCTCTGTATTGATTGTATGATACATTGGTGTTGACATCATCTATTGACGCTAATCTCACGCTGACCATCTTGTACAAGTTTCCGTATGTGGAGAGCGTTGATTCGTCTTGCAACACAGCAACTCCTGTGAATGTCGTACCATCAAACTCAACGGTCAACACTGTGGAATTGACCACAGATTGAACTTGATAAACACCGTCGATACTTACGAACTGGCTTTCTTTGAGTATGAAATAATCATCAGCGGCTAAACCATGAGGTTTGTTAAACACTATTCTAAGTTGCGTATTTTCATTTTCCGTTTTCAGTGCAATAACTTTAATCTCAGTGGAAGATATTCTTAACACGTCCCAATCTTTTGATTCGTTGTTTGCGATCCAAATTCTATCTTTATTTTGTATTTCTCCTACTGCAAGATTTTTTAGATCGACAATGTCAAACGCAGTGTGGTCTACATCGTCTTCTCTCACATATCCCGCTGTCTTTAATTTAGATACGCTGTCTACCGACAAACCTTGCTTACTGAGATCATACATTTCGAATGTGCTACTCGCAGTGTATTCCAAAGGCGTTTCATACATGTCTTCTTGATTTACAGAAACAGATCTTAAATATGATTTCTCTGTCGTTATACCGTCTAGTATTTCTATGCTCTGAGGATTTTGGTTATATACGCTATCATCAAGTTTTAATTGTATATTCTTGTGGCCATCTATGTCACCGAACTCGCCTACTCTAAACATCCAATCACTAAACAGAGAAAGGTCGGCATTTTCCTGATTGAATTGTGCTTTCAATAATTTGTCTATGGCATTTTGCGTGCCTTTCTCTCTAATATACCCCTGGTAAAATTTGTATTGAGAGACGTCATTCACTAATAAATTTTCTAGATAATCTCTTTTTTGGTAACCAATCAAATGTTGTGCAAGTGATTGTTGTGATTCATCAAAATTGTTTGTCTCTAGATCGTAGAAATCATTGAACTGAGAAATTTTGTAGTCAAAGTTTGGTATTAATTGGGGTCGAGGTTTTTCATCTTTCAATGTCCATTGATTGTTATCAAATTGTGACCCGCTGTTATGATTACGTTTTGCAACATAAAATTTTGCATTGTATTCAACATTGGCACCAATTTGATAGTCAGTGTTTGCTGACCAAAGATTGACTCTGGCTTCGTCAAAAATAAAACCGGGAGAATAATAATCACCGTTCCAGTTTGCCGTTTTCCAACCTATTAACTTTAATCTTTTTTGTCTGAAACCTGTTGCTAAATCAAATATTATATCGTTGAATGCTGTTTTGTTATCAAATAATATAATGTGTTCTTTTTGCACAGTAGTCAAAGCAATGTTGTATATGCCTGACTCTCCTGTGGTCTCTATGCTAAACGCTTTTCCTTGTCGTTTGGTTGAAATGTCTTTGTTGTTAATCTTTCTGCCACCTGCGTCAAGCACAGTGTAATTGCCGAGAATATTTCTTAGTTGTCCTACAACGCTGTTTTCAGTTTCAACGTTGAATCCTGTCGCTCCGGGAGACAACGCAATCACAGATCCTGGTGCCCATCCTTGGGTAGTCCAATATAAAAATTCCTTTATGCTGGTCTGCCAATTCGCAACTTCATTTAATTCATTACTGAACATGTCAAACGAAAATTTTTGATCATTTAGGTACTCGCCATAACCGTTCAAGAAGTCCACGATTTGTTGTTTGGTTTTGTAAAGCGTTCCGTAAGGAATTTTCTTCTTGGTTCTCACAAAGTTTTTATACACTTCGCCCACAGCACCTTCAACATTAAGCACAGTTTTTTGATTGTTCTCAATCGGTGTGTAAACATTGAAATAAGGTTTGCTGGTGCTGTAACCAAAAACTCTATAACCACCCTCAATAGTGGAACCATCTGTGTCTATCGAACTATTGAATTCAATAACGACACCACTATATTCTTTTATGTCTACTGCGTTACTTGAACGGAAAATTATTTTATAGTTTTCTTCTGGTATAAACTGACTGCCGCTAGTTGAACCAGGACTAACACTATCTGTCAAAATCTTAATGTTGTTTTTGTCAGTGAAACCTCCCAACTTATATGCAAGTTGGACATTTAGATTTTTCATTTTATCATAATAATATACTGCTGGATCGAGACCTTGTTGTATCAACCAGTTAACTACGTAAGGTTGATAACCTGCAGTTTGATATCTAGTTGTTACTCCGGTGGTTGTATTTGTTCGTGTTTCTAAATGATATACGCTATCAGCAAGAGTTTGTCTCACTCCTGTTTCCGTGCTCACTAAATTTCCAGACACATTGGTTTTAAGCCTACTGTTATCAAAAAACACACCAAAAAATTTAGCCGGTTTTGTTAACACCAATAATTTACAAAGCGTGAAACCAAAAGCCGAGGATCTTCGCCATGCTGTCTCTGACGGTGCATGGTCTCCAAACTTCCATTGTTTCTGTACACCAATTGTTGTGAAACCGTCGACTAGTCCGATGGTGATAGGGTCACGTAGGTTTCCGTTCTCGTCAACTGGCAAGTAATCAAGCAAACCTGCCATTGCATATTTTGAATTTACTTTCTTAGTGTTCTTGTTTAATCCATTTTTAATGTCTGTCCACATCGGCAAGTTTCCAGATGTGTAAGGTGCAGGTCCATAAGTTGATTCCCACCAAGTTGGCTTTTCAGAGAACCCTAGCATCTCCCATGGATTAGTGTGTGGTTTGTCTGTATCGTAATGCAGTTTGAAAATACCCCTCCAGTATCCTGGTAATTTTTCTCCTGTGACTGTTCCTTTGCTATCTCCATAGTTGTATGTGAACTTATCAGAAGCCTCATACGTTTTGTTGTCTCGATACTGAATGCTGTACCTACCTGCCCACTCGTAAAAATCATAACCTAATATCTCGTTGACCTCTGAGATGTTGTAATCAGTGGAACGGAAAGCACTCGGAATAACGTCATGTGCGTCAAGTAATTCCTCATCAAATGAAATTTTTATGTTGTTGTATATTCTCTTTTCAAGTTCTAAAAGAATGTCGTCACGGAAGTCGTCAAACACAGGAGTAATGCTTCCGTCGTGTCCTATGAGCACTCTCTTACTTGTTCTATATGTGTTATCTGTTACAATCTCAGGTTTATGTTTTTTTAACATTCCTAGTTTTACAGGAGTTGGTGGTACACAACTTCCTATAGTATTTTCATAATCTCTAATCACTAACTCGTCGCCTGCTGTCAAAGTCGTTTTGATTGCCACGCTGTCATCAGAATTGAAAGTATAGTCTGCGCCGTTTATCAACTGCTCATTGTTTAGATGAATGTATACTGCTCTATTAGATAAAGTGCTTGTTGAAAACACGCTATCTATTGCGTATTCAGTGTCGGTAGAGTCTTGAACCGTATAAGTTCTCACGCTGACATTCTCTCCGTGCCCTATCATGTCCTCATAATAGAATGGAAAACTATTTGTTTTTGATTCTGTTAATTTTTTTATTATCTCGTCTACCTGTGCAACCGGGTCTCCGTTGTAAGATTTGGCTGTTGAAAGGGTAAGAAAATTTGATTTAAACTTCTCGTATTCTTTACGTGCATAATCCAACCCACTTAAAAAGTTGGCTTTATCGTCTATCATGTTGAAAGTTGCTGGCACACTTCCACCATTGTGTTGTATTATTGTGCCACCTAATGTCCTTGCGTCTGGATTATCTCGCAATGTGCTAACTCCAGGAAACTTACCCGTAATTACATTATTCTTTTCAACAATGTCTTTAACATGATGTGAAATCTGGCCAAATGTAAAACTGCTTAAATTTGCGTTAAGAGGATTCACAGATAAGTTTTCAGCCACTTCATAGTAACCTTTACCTGCCACTTTATCTGTTGCTGATTTTGTTTTGATAACCACTACATCATCTAAATCTAGTTGCTCCACAAAACTTACGTAGGCATTTGTAGTCCCTTTCACCACATTGTAGTCCGTACCTTGACTTTGTCTAACAGTGTTAACGTCCACGTTTACTTCTAAGTCTGTGAGACTTGCACTTTCCTTGTACACGTCTATTGGAAACAATTTCCTTTCATCTGCTGTTACTACGTAATTCCTAATTACACGTTGATAGGATTCGATGTCTCGCCTGATCCAACCCGCCCTACTGTTGTGTGTTGTCAATCCGGTAGTGTAATGCAGATGTCCTGATCCTAGAGATTGAGTTACAAACTCATTACCTACTTTGTATTTGAAGGTACCACTTGATAGGTCAGTGTCAAATACAATGTCGCCGACATTGTTGATGGTATTATATTTTACTTTTAATCCCAAAACTGAGTCTGTGGTAGCGGTATCAGTTGTTTTAAATCCAAAAACTTTTGCACCAAAAAAGTCGCTGTTTGGATACACTGTTGCGTCATCTAGACTAACATGATTCTCGTCAAACACGCCAAACAACGGTTGCTGGTTTAATTTTGTTTTTTCTTGCGCCTCTATGTATGCATTCGTTGTGCCATCATAATAAAAGGTTTTTCCTTGATTTGTAGTTCCTAGTTCTATGAAAATGCTTTCACCGGCTGAGGCACTCGAGTCGGATTCTTCCGTAAGATTTATTCTATCAGTGCCAGCGATTGACACTAACGATACTTTAAATATTTTATTTTTATACAATACGTCTGTGTCATTTGTAAACACAACTCTCATTCCGTCCTGTAAAGATATACCATCAACTATGTATCCAGTAGCATTAACAACTTGAGATCCAACATCTGTAGTTTTTGAATCATACACTGTTATACTTTTCTTGGCCACTGTTCCATGATTATAGAGAGCAAGTCCACTGTCAAATTCTATGATTGGTCTTTTTGCCCTGTCAGTTTCCAAAAGTTCTGCTGTGTAACCGTTGGCAGTCCCTGTGGCTTCTATAACACTTCTATGAAACCATCTGTTGTATCTCGACCATGCGTTTTTATCAAGACTATCTCTCTTTATTGTAATGTAGTCTGGAGTCTCTGGTCGATAAAATGCTTTCGCATATGGTCTGGAATCGTATAGAGCAGAGTCGTATAGAATTGTAGTTTCCGTGGCATAGGACTCTGGAGTCAACAAATCATCTATGTTAGTTAAAGTTATAGACGATCCTACTCCTTCCACGTAGAATTCTTGGCGTGAAAAATTTGTTGTGTCAGTCACATTGGTTCCAAACTTTATCTTCATTCCATTTGAAAGCACAACGCCACTGCTTGTTGTGTAGTTTCTTGCACCTGTTATAAAATTTTCAACATCTATTTTTGTAGTCTCTGTTACAGTTTTAATTTGAAATGTGCCTGCCATTTTTTGATGATTTCCACATTGATAAAACAATTGATTAGGAGCGTCAGTAGGAACCACAAAAGTTACAGTGCCTTGATCTGTGCCTGCATTTGTGACGCCCGACGTGTACCTTACAGATGTACTGTCGTCCTGTGCTAATCCATCCACGCTTGTTTCTGTCTGTATGTAGAAAGGATGACCTTCTGCATTAATCTTGAACTTGTAAGTGTTTCCCCTAAACAATGTGATCACAGGATTGGTGGCAGTGCCATGAGTGCTGAATTGATATCCACCAATTAAATTATTTTTTATCTCTATTTCAGTGATTGCTCCTTTGCCCACATCAGACACCAGTATGGCATTTGGTCCTTCAGGCATCCAATAATATTCTCTGTAATTGATCAATTTGTCAAAATCGATAGCAGGATTCCAAGCATACACAGATTCCTTGTTTAACCTATCATGATTAGCAACGTGTCCGCCACTTGTCTTTATAGAATTAATAAAATCATCATATGTGCCAAGGAACTGAACTTGGTCTTCAGGATTAATGCTTGTTGTGTCTTGATTTGTGTATGTTACTGTTGGCTCAAGTTGATAATTTTGTCTATCATCTGATGTTGCTTTTATGTAAGTATCCGCCGCCTCTCTAGTGTAGGCGTCTTGCCTTCCAATAAATCCGTCTAGTCTCTCCAACGAACCAGGTTGTATAAGTGCATCTAATGTGCTTCCTAGAAAACGTTGATTGGCATCAGTTCTATAAAAAGAAGGAAGATGCTGAACGGATCTTCTGTAACTTGTGTCACCGTCTTTTACTACGAAATCGTTTCTTCTTGAATCAATGGGAGCGTCTGCCATCTTTAGTATCCTGACCCACTACTGCCTGAACCGGACGATCCTGATGATCCTGATGATCCTGATGATGAGGATGATGAGGATGACGAAGACGTATATCCGGATCCGGACGTGCTAGAAGTCACCGATGATACTGCTGATGTTGATCTCTGATTGTTAGTAGTATCAGTGGTTGATGTTACTACTGTGCCAGAGGCGGCAAGTTGATTTGCTCCCAAGGCATCTATTATTTCTACATCATCAACGGTGGCCCCACTGATAAAAATTTCATCCGCCGCTGAACTAATCTGGAACAGTGATCCAAAACCTTGTCCTGTCTCATTTGGTACTATTACAACTGTAAGCAAATCAGGTGCTAATTTATTGTGTATATACGCGGCTAATTCTGTAAAGTAAAAAGTGTCACCAAAATCAAAATTTTCAAGTGCAAAAAATTCGTTTATGGATTGGATTACTTTTGTTTTAATGATACTGTTTGTAGTGTTCGTGGCTGTATTTTTTACAACTTTAAAAGTTGCTTGAAATTGCTGATCCGATTTGTCTCCAAACAAAATTTTGTATTTCACTGGATGGTATACTATTTGATCTGATAAACCTTTGATAGGGTTCAAATCAGTTGAATAAAGTATACGCAGTTGATCAGACGTGCTAGGTGAAGGTAAAGTTGTGGCGTTCTGTAGATAAGATCTAAACAGTGTGTCATAATTTCTCTCCAACATGAATACGTCTATGACGTTTGTCATGCTAGGGTCAATACGTGTCTCTTGTCCTGCAAAATGTTTGTATTGGAAATTTATAGTGCTTCTACCCGGGTAAGCAAGATAATCTGTAGTCGTTGTCAATGTGCTTGTTGTAGTGCTAAAAGTTTTAAACACATTTTCCGCTTGGTCATAGAAATAAAAAATTTGTCCGTCTGTGTAAGATCCTGGCAATGATACTTCTGACTCGTTTTTAAATACTTCGAAGTTTGTTGATGCAATTGGTCTGTATCTCACGACATTGTCATAAGATGTGTATTTTTCTAGAAATGCAAATTTTGTTGTTGGATTAGTGTCAGGCGCCACAGCAATCTCAAACAATTCCGGATTGTCAACTATGCCATCGTCATCTGTATCGGCAAAGCCAATTTTAACTTTTCTGTTGTCTTTGTAACCATCCGATTCTTCAATTGTGTCTACAACTTCCCATGTTAAAGGATAACCAATTGCAGTATTGCTGTCTGGCAATGTGTTATTTTTTAATATTCTTATGTTGTCTTTAATAGATTTGCCTGAAGTGTAATCATAAATTTTTTCTTGCTTGTCAAAATAAAATTTATTTTCGCTCTCAGATTCAAACACATAATCAAGTTGTCTGTATGATACAGTGTAAGTATTTCCGTCGTTAGTGAACTTGAAGAACCAACTTGCATCTAAACCAGCACCCGATGTATCACCTGTGTTGTCCAAACTGAAAACATCACTTGAAGACAAATTAGCATTTGTGATAACCTTCCAAGTGGAATTGTCTTGATCATATCTTAAACCAAACTCCTCAAATCCGTTGATCCTGTCCTGGAGATCTACTTTTAGTTCTGATGTAAACGTTGTTACAAATTTTGGTACGATACTGGTTACAATACTGTTGGCAGGTATGTTATCAGCAAGAGTTACTGGACCTAATCCCGATTCAAGATTCCCTGTACCGCCATTTGCGCCATCGCCTTCAACAGCGGATATTTTTGCCCATGCTCGATCTTCTGCGTTGTCTGTGCCTGCTGTAACCAATTGTCCGTTAAGGAATTCCCTTGTGTCCGGCGACGTAAACTTGACTAATGCTCCTACTTTTGCATATTTGAAGTTGCTGGTTGCAAAATCTCCTATAACCAATGCACCACCTGAAGTGAAGTAACCTGTGTTTGCATTTGTTGTGGTTGTTGTACTAAACCACGAAGCATTAATTGTGCTTATATCTTTGACAGGAAATTTATCATAATAAAAATGTCGTGAATATGCTTCTTTTAGTTTGGACTCTACCTGTGTTGATAGTGTGTCTTGTATCTCGTTATTGTTCGCAAAAGTAAATGTAAAATTAGGACTTGATTCCTGTTTGTAAATGATTCCGTCTTCTGCAAAAATATTTGTGTTTGAATATGATCCAGTTGGATCAACAATTTCTTTCTGCCTTGAAATCCCTGATGCTATTCTGTTGACTGCTCTCGTCTTCAATATGTTCTGAGACACAGTTAAGGGCACAACGTTGTAGTCCTCCGCTGTTATCATTCTGTTTTGAGAATAATAACTCTGCGGTGCTTTTTCCTTGATGGAATCGTTAGATTCACTTACGTCTGCGTTATACACTGAACTTTGCAAAGAAACATTTATAGTCAAAGTCTGTGCGCCACCGTTTGCGTCTGTGTAAGGAATAGGCACTTGGATGTTCTGCATATCGGTTGCCTGTATAGAATATCTTTCGTTGTCGGATATTCTGAAATATGTTCTGAAAGGTCCGCTTGGTAGATTACTGAAACTCCCGTCACCAAACACAAGATCGATTTGATCATTTGCTTTGGTCACTACATTGTATATGTTTCTCCTGTCCGATGCCAAACTATTGTACACAGCATTGTTCCCAGACAAAGCAGGTACCTGATCCCATAAAGTTGTGACCTGTCCGAGGTCATCTAATTGATACAACCAGACATCTGAATTATTGATGTTGTTGATTCCGATGTTCTTGACGTAATTGGTGCTTGTCTGGCCGATGCTGAAATCATCTATCTGAATTCTACCTTGTTTAAATTGAACAAAAAATCCTGTATTGTTTGATGAATCACCTGCTCCGTCTGTTCTATATATGTATGTGAAGCCTGTGCCTTCCACTGGTGCCTGTTCGTAGATAGTATCCCTGCCTTCAACAGCACTAGGTACTATTTCAAACTGCCTCACTGTGCCACTTACTGAAGATGTAAATCCAAATACAGGCAAATCTGTTTGACTGCTGTTTAAGGTATAAATCTCTGTGGCAATATTTGAAATATTTTTTGATTCTCTAGGTTTGCCGTATCTCTGTCCAGTAACATTGGCACTGTTAAGGATGGCAACAAACTGTTCTCTGTAATTTGGATTTGCGCCATCGTTCCATGTTATCTGCTGGTTTGATAAATTTGTTCCTGTGCTGTCAATTACATTTTCAGTGGTTGATACCGATGTAATTTTTAAAAGTCCTTGAGCGCCGACATTTCTTTTTGCGTTGTAGTTGATCAATCTTGCCAAACGTAACACGGAGTTTCTTCTTTCCGCTGTTTCCAAGAAGTTCTCCCTTGCATTTAGATCTACCCTGAATGATAGTGACTGAGCAATGTAGGCAATGAGGTCGATCAGTGCCACGTACTCTGAAGATTCTATGTAGTCGTTGAAATCGTCTGGATAATTTTCACGTAGATATGCCACCATTGTTCTACGCAATGTCTCAAAATCGTATGATTTAAATTCTGCTTGTTGAAAAGCGGTGTAGATCTTTCTCCAATCTTCCGCGATTAACAATCTGTTTTGTCTGTCTGTTGTGGCCATAACAATTATATTGCAGGTATTTATAAATTAAATTATGTGCGTATATAATTAGACGTAGTTCACGGTGTTGTTTTGGTCAAATCCAAACACCAATTGCTCGGTAATATTGTAAGGCACATATGTGATGCTGGCTTCAACCGCTATACCGTTATCTGTTTCTGTGACAGTGATATTTTCTGTGCTGAGTCTCGGATCAGCGTTCAAATTACTAGTGACATCGTCCAGTATCTGCTGTCTCAATGTCTCCGTAAGTGGTTCAAAAAGCACGTCATATATGATTGTGCCAAACGCAGGGTTTTCTACTCTTTCTCCCTTTCTTACGCTCAGTCTATTCAAAAGGTCTTGTTTTACACATTCAAAATCGTATTGCTTGAAATTGTTTTTTGTGGCCTTGGAACTGAAACCCTTGAAAGTTGAACCGCCTCTATTAGTATTATCGCTTTTGTTTCCGTATGCCATTTTTAAAATCCAAATATTTTACCAATATTTTTTCCAATTTTTCCTATCGTGTCTTTGAATGAGAAACCTTCTAAACTTTTGCTTTCAAAGACCGATGTCACTTCTCCGCCTATTGTTGTTTTTACAGTATCGGTTACTGTATTTAATGTTATGTTTCTCAATTGACTTGCCGCGTTTCCTATATTCGTTGCACTTTTAATAGCGTTTGGTATGTTGACGTCACCTAGAACGTTTCCTACTGATGTGCTAGTAAGACTGCCAATACTTAAATTTGTGATTTCACCCGAGACTATTCCATTTATACGTTTGTTGAGGTCACCTTCTTGAAACATAATGTTTCCTGTATCAAGGAAAACTTGATCTTTCAATAAGTTCACTGCACTGCCCTTTACGGAGTCTACAGTTTGATTGATTAGGGTGTTGACTCCTTCGGCGTCTGCACTGATAGAGAAAGGCCCCTCTGATCGTATATTGAAATCGTTATTGTAGTTGTCCGCAAAATCTTTTGCCAGTTTTTTTATCTTGATAGGATCTTCCCCATGCTCTGCTGTTTTCGTGGACAAATACTTTTCCAGATCCGCTTGAAACTGTGCGTACCTAATAATGGCATTCTTGCTGTTCCTGTTCCTATCTGCCAAATATCCCACAGTGCCGACTGCCTTGCTGTCGGATGGCAAAGTGCCCACAGCCGCAGTTGTAATATTTGAAGCATGGTACTTAAAGGGTTCATGTGTTGGCACACGCATACCACTCATGCCAACAAGTTTGTTTTCTTTTACTTTTAAAAATATACCGTTCTCTTTTTCGGTAGGAATGACATCAGGATACTTCACTGTTTTTGTTCCTGTACCATTCAATGACAAGACATCTGTTCTTTCAAATGGTGGCACCAAACCAGGTGATGTGCCTATGCTATTAAAATGCACTTGAGCGCCTGTGATGTTGTGCAACCCGCTGGCCATGTGCAGTTGTGAACCTGCCGCGTAACTTGTGATGTTTGCCTTGTTGGATCTCATAGTGACAGAACCGCCATTACTCTGTATTCTGTTGTCGAACTCCGCCATTGAAAGTATCTGCTGTGCGTCCATTGACAATATGCCTAACTTGGCTCTGGCCTTTATGCTACCTCTGGCGTACATGTTGATATTGTTATCGCTGTGAAAATTCATGTCACCACTTGATCTGATGTTTACACTACCTTTGGCGTAAAGGTCAACGTTACCACCGTTGCTCAACTCCAACCATACATCACCACTACCATGTGCAATGTATACCAAACTCTTTGTTTTGTCACCACGTGGAGCGTCATGTAACAACACTTGATGTCCCGACGATGATCTCAATCTCACCAATTGATTATCACCTGAAACATCTCCGTCGTCCATCACGAAAGTGTGTCCACTTAATCTGTCTACCGCTGTCTGTGTCTTTTCATCTATAGGTCCAAGTGGGAATGTCCTGCTGTTGGCCTTTGTGCGGCCTGGTGTGCTGATGCCGAAAACACGACTAGGAGATTCCCGCCTAGCAGAACTTGTGGTTGTGCCTCTGGTCCTATCCGCACTCAAACCTTGCTTACGTAGTGTTTCCGCCATTGGCGTATGCACAGGACGTTTTGCCTGTTCAAAAGGTACTTTCGTATCTTTCCATGCATACTTGTTTAGTTCTCCCGATGGCAACTGCGAGTCACCGTATATCTGTCTCTTGTCTGAAAAATCGTCGATACCCCCAGAGTCGTATACTGTCTGTTCTGATGCTCCTATGCCGGGCACCATTTGATTTATGTAAGGTTCCATTATGCATCCTATCCAGAATGCTTTTTTCTGATCACCTTCCGCAAACATCACCAACACTCTGGTGTCGATGTCCGGTGGTGTCATCCACATACCATATGAATGCTGAGACTCAAAAAACCCATAGGGCCTGTTGGTGTTTTTAGTTGCTTCTTCTGTCTTTGCTCCATAGAACGGGGTCATGTAATCACAGACAAACAATTGGCCTGCTGTGACGTCGCCACGCTGTTCAAAATAAGGTATTTGCACTTCCACCCTTCCCATCCTTGTGGGGTCTGCGTTTTTCTTCACAATACCTATGTAAGGTCCACCATGGAATGAGTATGGAGATTTATTTGTACTTGTGTCACCTCTGTTAAATGCCATTAATAGTCGCCCTCGAATTACTCTTATATGGTTTCACATTTTCGTCTGTCGACTTCTCACCTTTTTGGAAGATACCGTTTTGTGCGCCTTGATCAACTTTTTGATTTTTGTATCTAACCATTCTTAAATTTTGTGTGAACACTCCGCTGTCAAAGATGCTTTCCACCCTCGTCACTTTATATATTCCATTGAATTGGGCAGTGTTCTGAGAAGTGATGCCTTCATAGGTACCTTGCTTGTCGTCTATGTCACTTGGAAATTTAAAATTCAATTCTACTATGGGTTCGGCGTTGTCAAAATTGAAAGAACCTGTGTCATCGTCCCAATAACTGGTCCCAAGAGCCCTTGATGACTTGTAGACCGTGACCGATCTGTCGAAATTTGACCACCCTTGATCCGCTATCGGCGTGAAAAGGTCATGTCCGAGGAAGGCAGGGTCCCCTAAAATACGCATGTCCACTTTGTACATGTCGGCGTCTGGATTTGTGAGATAATCATAAAATTGATTTGCCATCGTGGCCTCGAAATCGTTGCCTCCGTAAACACCTGTTGACTCTGACTTGGCCCTGGTAGGATACGATCTATACGGACTTAGGGTTTCTGGATATGGGATAGAATCATTCCTGCTGAATATGTCAATGATCTTCTGGCCTATAGATTTAGATTTGACATCCCTATCAGTGGCTTTGAACACACCGTTGCTGAGTTTGGACTGGAAATATCCATAGTTGTAGTCGATGTCCAGTTCCAATACGTCTTGGTTGTCACCGGTGAATATGTAATCAAATCTTTTCTTTGCGAATTTGCCCCATAACGATGGCAATGCCAATCCTGCCACTAAAAAGTTCAAAGCATGGATGTCGTAACGCTGTATGTGAAATCTTACTTGTTTTGGATGCATCTTGGTGATGCCGTCGACCACTGACCTATTTGTGTACACCGTGGTTATCACCTTGAACCATGGCACAAGTTCAGTGAAGTTTTTTGCAAACTGTTCTGGATTTTCTTCGAACTCCTTCTTGGTGGGTACCTTGACTCCTTTTACGACCTTACTGAAATAGTTTGCAATGAAATTTTCCGCAAGTCCCTTGTACAACGGCAGGTTCATCATGTTACGCTCAAGGTATTCTGTGATGTTGGCACCGGGTTTTAGTTTGAGGTTGAACTTGAAATCTGGTTCTACCGGTAGTTCTGTCTCTTCTTTTGAGGAAATGATCGTTGCCTTTGCAGTGTTGGTGTAATCAGCGTAGTCCTCTGCCTGTTTGAATATGTATGGATCCGCAGTGAATGTGTAGATATCAGGATATTCCCTTTGTCCGTTTCTCTCCTCTGCCAGCATTTGATCTGCCAGTCCTTGCTCGAGCGAGTTGAACAACTGCTCTAATTTCCTTGGCTTATTGTCACTAACTTTGCAGGTTATAGACTGCCTTGTGTACAGGAACCTGTCTACCAGAGCAAACTCTGTCCATGGCACTGCAACGCCGCTATACTCTGTGCCGGCTTGGTCCACCTTCATTGTGACCCTGGTTATCTTGATCGGTATCTGACGTCTCGCCGGTGTCAACTGTAAACTCCCCCGGCTGTTTATATCGTCTGGCTTATCATATTCACCTTGAAAATCAATCGTCAACAAAAAAGGCGCATCGGTATGATCTATGTAACCGTTGTTGGCCGCGGCCGCACGTATTTTCTGGAACAGTGATATACCATATGGCTCACGCAAAGTGAATTCTATCTTGGTGGCGTTGGTGAATTTTCTCCTTTCGTTGGGAGTGGCCACCGACGTGATTGCCACTGTTTGGAAGAAAATATCTAGATTCTTTTCTAGTTGTTCTTTGGAAAACTTGTATGCCTCCGTGATCTTGCTCTCCTCGAAATCCGTTTTTAGAGTTGGATCGGTGAATTCGTTGCTGAATGTGTTTTTGTTTCCTATGCCAGAAGACTTTGCTATGACGTCATGTGGACGTTTTGATCTCATGACGGAGGCATCACGTATTTCATCTTCACTCAGAGCACTCAGTGTCATTTCATAGTTGTAGGATGCAAATTGATGCAGTACATTGTCCTTCTGAAAATCTTTTCTCTTTAGATTCTTGTTTTGTAATTTTCCATCAGATGGACTGGGTTTGTCTTGATCTTTGTTTTTATAGAATGCTTTTGTGTTGATCTGTATATTATCAAGCCAGTCGGCCATTTTATACTCCTAGGTCGTCTTGTAGGTTTGCTAGTTTTGGCAACTGTATGGTCTTGCCCGGCGTAAAATCGTATATTGGATCTTCGATTACGTCTGGATTCCTTTGTGCGAACACCCACCACAGCCTCGGAGTGTCATAAAGGTCATAAGCCAACAGATCCGGCCTGTATGCATACACCTTGTCTATAGTGTATGTGACATCGTCGTCTTCTGCCGTGATTGTTCTCGGAGTCATTATGTCAAGGTTAATGTCATTCTGCTCTGTGGCATAGTATGGTGATGTCACGCTATACTTTGCCATTTTACACGAATCCTACCTGATCCTGGCCACCACTGGTCAATTCGCCACTGGCAAATTTTCTGAGGCTGAAATCTTTGATTGCTTTTCTTGAATATATTGGTTGTAACTGCACAGTGAAGATACTGCTGGCAGGTGCCCATGACTCGTCCCACATGTCAGAGTTGAAATCTAGTTTTGTATTTTGTCCATTCTCTACTATGTCGAACACTGGTTTGTTTTTCATGCTTGTTCTAGTGGACTGACTGGTTGAGATGTAGTCTACCCTGTCTGTCAATTCACAACTGAAAGATTCTATAATGACCGGAACCTCGTTCAGCACATGTTTACCATAACCGTTCAATCTCATTATCGGAGGAGGATTTCCCTTGCCGTCGGCATCACTGCCACCAAAGAACATCTTGGTGCATGTTCTCAAGAAATGTAAAACCGCCACCCAATACCTTGCGTCTTCCTTGTTCTGTACCGGAAACTCGCCAATCACTGTCATGTTTTGTGGCTGTGAATTTTGGTAACCATAGAAAGGATAGTTGGAATGAGTGGTTGCCATCGGAGTGTAAGCGGCCGTGTGCTGAACCAAAACATTCGGAGTTAATGGAAAAACAATACCGCCAGCGTCCACTAGTGGTTCAAGCACCTTGGATCTTGAGTTGAAAATTAAGGATTGCAGACTGCTTAAAGGAGGCAGAGTCAACTTTACCCTCCAGTCCGTCTGCGTGTTCCGACTTTTCCAAACTGCCTTTGAATTCAATCTTTCGTTTGGTGCGGCACCTTTTGACAGACCGGAATTGAACAATCTACCCAGGGTGCTGTCATAAATTCCTTTGAATACTTTTGAGGCGGCATCCCCGGTACGTGTGTTTAACAAATCTTTGACCATTTTCTTGACTAATTCTCTTTTTTATTATATAATCAACTGTATTTATAGGCTCAATTATAGGCGCACTTTATTCCCCCTCAAGGCACACGAACCCAAACTAGGAGAAAGATGAAAAAAGTAAATTATCTCAATAATAGAGACCTATTGTCTGAAATACACAAGAGCAAAAACACATACTGCTCGTACGTGTCAGACGACGACGACAAATTCGACATCATTGTGGCAGATGTCAAGAAAATCAACGCTTCTGCAATAGCAAAAGCACGTAAGGTGCGTGCCAAAAGACTGACACAAGAAGCATGGGAACAAGCCAAGGCAGAAGGCAAAAAGCGTGTTCGTATGTCAGACTTTGAAGTGTCGACAAGAAAAATAGACAAAACGGATCTCACTTTCCGTGTTATGTCTTTTGATCATATTCCATTGGAACCAGGCAGGAAAAAGAATCCAAAGACAAAAGCGGATCATCACACAAAAGTAAACTTCCCACCATTCCAACACTACAAAATTGATAAAAAAGGAAAACTTCAATGTGTTGGCAAGAGCCACTGGCAGGGTGGAATGAGCAATGGAAACTTCTCATGTGACCACGGAACCATCACTAACGAACTTGCAAAGATGTACATGAAATTATCAGAGAGATACAGCCAGAGATCAAACTGGAGAGGTTATACATACGTCGACGAAATGAGATCACAGGCACTGATGCAGTTGAGTCAAATTGGATTGCAGTTCGACGAAAGCAAATCGGAAAATCCGTTTGCATACTACACAGCGGCTATCACAAATTCATTCACAAGAATCTTGAATATCGAAAAGAAAAATCAAAACATTAGAGACGATATATTAGAAATGAACGACATGATGCCAAGTTATACAAGACAAGCCAAAAACGAAGCAGAGCAAAAAGAAAGCCAAGCAGAGTTTGAAGTAGAAAAAGCAAAAGAGAAGGCCAAAAAGTCTAAGAAAAAATATGTGCCAGATGTTGCTCCGGTAAAAACTTTCACAAAGAAAGCAATTAAGGCACTGAACAAAAAGTTTAAAAAGACAGGTTCATTGACAGCCGAAGATTTTGAGGAAGTAAGATAAAATGGCGATGTTTAAAAAAGTTGCATGTTTTACTGACATACACTTCGGGTTGAAAGGCAACTCTCGAGCACACAACGACGACTGTGAGAACTTTATCTACTGGTTCATAGAGCAGGCCAAGGCAGAAAACTGCGAGACATGTATATTTCTTGGTGACTGGCATCACCATAGGTCTTCCACAAACGTGTCTACAATGAACTACACCGTGTCAAACATCGAAAGATTGGGCAAGGCTTTTGAAAAAGTTTACGTCATCATGGGTAACCATGATTTGTTCTACAGAGAAAAAAGAGAAATTAATTCGATGGAGTTCATAAGAAACATTCCAAATGTAGAGATTGTGAACAAATGGTTGATGGACGACGACGTTGCCATAATTCCATGGTTAGAACCAGAGGAACATTTGAAGATTCCGGAAATGAAACAGAGATATATCTTTGGACACTTTGAATTGCCATATTTCAAAATGAATGCAATGGTTGACATGCCGGACGTTGGTGGTATCAAGGCAGAACATTTTGTAAATCAGGAGTACGTTTTTACTGGGCACTTCCATAAAAGGCAAAAACGTAACAATATCTATTACATCGGAAACGCATTTCCGCACAACTACGCCGACGCAGGCGACGACGAAAGAGGAATGATGATATTGGAATTTGGTGGACAACCGAAATTTATCAATTGGCCAGACCTGCCAAGGTACAGGGTGATCAAGATAAGTCAACTTCTAAAAGATCCCGACGAGGTGTTGAAAAAAGACATGCATGTCAGGGTATCGTTGGATATAAAAATCAGTTACGAAGAAGCAAATTTCATAAGAGAAACGTTTATGGACAAATATCAATTGAGGGAACTACAACTAATACCCGAACAAATAGACCAAGCAGAGTCAAGTCCGGTATCTATAGAAAAATTTGACTCTGTTGATCAAATTGTAATCAAACAATTGGAAAGTGTTGACTCACAAACTTATGATAAAAACGTGCTAATGGCGATATACCAAAATCTCGATGTCGAAAAATAAAAGAATAACAAAAAAACAATTGATCAAAATTTTAAAAACAGTGCCTGAAAACAATGAAGTCACAAGATACAATTGGAATAGAAAGGTTTCACACAAAGAATGGTTGAAAGGTTATTGGAAATGGAGAAAAGAGCATGAAAACTCGAGTAGATGAACTATGGCAGATGGCAAGTGAGCGTCTAACTCCTAGAGAAGAGATTGTGCGTCCAACTAAAATAGATCCAATCTTTAATTGTAATTTAGAAATGCTATCTTATCTTGACAGAGGAGACAGGAAGATTATAGATATAGGGTGTGGTGCTAATTTTTTTAAAAAGTTTAAAGTATACGGGGTTGATAAACATCCAAAAGCGGATCTGCAACAGGACATAGGCAATTTGAAAGTAAAAGAAATTGGAAAATTTGATAACATACTAGCAATAAACAGCCTGCACTTCAAAAACACATTTTCACAAATTAAAAAACTAAAAAAAATAGCAAGGAATCGTACTAAATTCGTAATCACCGCAAATTTTAAAACGTTAAAAAGAAATAACATATCTACAAAACAGTTCAAACATGAGATTTTTAAACTAGGTAATATTAACAAAATAATAGATACCAGTTCTCAACCATGGATCTCAAAACAAAAAAAGAAAATTAAACCACATTCAGTTTGGTATCATGATAGAAAATTTTTCGTGACAAGAATAGAAGAAATATGTAAAAATAACGATTACATGAACGGAAATTTAAGATTTTATGGAGAAATAATTTGTTAACAATAAGAACACTAACAGTAAAAAATTTCCTGAGTGTGGGCAATCAAGCACAGGCAATAAATTTCAAAGGAAAAAATTTAGTTCTGGTCATTGGAGAGAACCTAGACCTCGGCGGTGACGACGCAGGCGCAAGGAATGGCACAGGAAAAACTACAATAATCAATGCACTGTCTTACGCATTCTTTGGTGAGGCACTAACAAGCATAAGGAAAGATAACCTTGTTAACAAGACCAATAACAAAGACATGTTGGTTAGCATTGAATTTGAAAAAAATAATGTGCAATACAAAATAGAAAGAGGCAGAAAACCTCAAACTTTGCGGTTCTACGCAGACAACATCGAACAGGAAAGCAACGAAGCACAAGGTGAGAATAGAGAAACACAAGCAGAAATAAACAAATTACTAGGCATGACCCATGCGATGTTTAAAAACATCATGGCTTTGAACACATACTCGCAACCATTTCTATCAACTAAACAAGCAGAACAGCGTGAAATTATCGAACAGTTGCTTGGAATAACTTTACTATCACAAAAGGCAGACATACTTAAAGATCAAATGAAAGCAACCAAAACAGATCTTCTAGAAGAAAAATATAAAATAGAAAGCAAAGTGGCCAGCAATGAAAAAATTGAGGAATCTATAAAAAACTTAAAACTTAGAAACAGTGCCTGGCAAACTCAGCAGTCCCAGGATGTTGAAAAATTTGGAGAAGCGATATCCGAATTAGAAAAAGTGGATATCAAACACGAACTTGATCTGCACAAACAGATACAAAAGCAACAGGACGATCTCAAATCTTTACGAAGTCTGGAAAAAGAAAAAGCGTATCACGAAAACAGCCATACAAAAATAACAAGACAACTGGAGTTGAAACAGAAAGACATAGAATACGCCAAGGATGCCAGATGTCCCACATGTGAACAAGCACTGCATGATGAGAAACATACTCAATTGCTAGAAAAATTAAATCAGCATCTCAAAGAATACACAGAAGAAGAACAAAAATTGAGTGCAGACCTAACAAAAATTACAGAGAGCATTGAAAAGATAGGTGATATAGGACAGTTGCCAGATACATTTTACGACACAATCGACGAAGCGTACAATCACAAAGGATCGTTAAAGGATCTTAAACGACAATTGGAACAAACCAAAGGAAAAGAAAATCCTTATCAAGAGCAGATCGAAGAATTAACTAAAAGTGCATTACAAAAGATCGATTACACAAAGATAAACGAACTTGAAGACCTTGGAAGACATCAAGACTTTTTATACAAACTGTTGACTGCCAAAGACAGTTTTGTAAGGACAAGAATTATAGAACAAAACCTTGCATATTTGAATAACAGACTAGCACACTATCTTAACAAGGTAAAACTGCCACACACAGTGGTGTTCCAGCCTGATCTTACTGTGCAGATCGAAGAACTAGGACGAGAATTAGATTTTGATAACTTATCAAGAGGGGAAAGAAACAGGTTGATCCTAAGTTTAAGTTGGTCATTTAGAGATGTTTGGGAATCATTGTACCAACAGATAAATTTACTGTTCATCGACGAACTGATAGACGCAGGAATGGACACATCGGGCGTGGAATCATCTATGTCTATCCTAAAAGAGATGAGTAGAACACAAAATAAAAATATATTTTTAATATCTCACAAAGACGAACTGGTCAGCAGGGTAAACTCTGTGCTTAAAGTTACTAAAGAAAACGGTTTTACAAATTACGCTAACGATGTAGAGATAGTAATTTAGGAAGCCAGCAAATTACCAATACCCATTACACCCTTTTTGTCCTTGGTTTGGACTACGTGCAATAATTTTGTTGGCAACATGTTAAATTTATCTGCAAGATCAAAGTGTTTTTGCCTGTATGTGTTCCATCCATAATCGCGATCTATGTTCTCCATCATAAAATAACCACACGCAGTCAAACTTTCGTTATACTTTCGTTGAACATTGAACATCGTAATAGTATCCATACTTCTTTGCCTGCTCCATCTCAAACCAATTCTATTCCATGTAAGATTGTATTTGCTCATACTCATGCCTATGCTTTGGATGTTAGGATGGTTCAAGTCTAGTTCGATGTCCCTTGCACACGTGAGCCATGCTCCATCGATGTGTATGTCTATTTTTTTCTCTTCACATTCTTTAAGTATGTCCTGCCATCCAGGATATATGTCTCCAAATTTCCAATTCGGTAGACTTATGATTAATGGCACTCCCGGTTTTAGATTGCCTGGTTCTGTGCTCTGCTTACCCATTACAGCATAAAAAGAATAATCAAAAGGTAGCACCTGTACGTTCCATGCATTTTTTAAACAAAAACTTTCAATGAACTGAGTGCATCCTATGATCACATCTATGTCCTGAAAGTTTTCAAATCCCTTTATGTCGTTTACCTTGCTTCCTTTGAACCATTCATTGGCGGTGTTGATAAATTTTTCGTGGCCAACGTTTTCGTGTGCTTCTGCGAACCAACGATCTTTTAATTTAGCAAAGTGATTATCCATTAAGGGAAATAATATTTTACTAGGCTTATCCATAATATCTAATGTAAACGCTTTTCCTTACGTTGTTTGTGACAGTGCCGTCTGTACCGTGCCAACTGTTATCATTATTTAAAAGAGCATACCCCATGTTCGCTTTGTATTCGAATGTTTCTATGATCTGTGGGTCATGTTCTTTATCAAATAAAACAGTGCCTGGATTTTCTCCTGATCCAAAATATATCTGTAGTGCTAACTTTACCCTCGCATCGTCTCTGTGAGGAGAAAGGTTATATCCCGCATAGTCAAGCCAAATATCGGCTGTGCCTGGTTCTAAAGTGACATTGAATTTTTTAGAAAGTGCTTCAGTTATCTTGGATGATTTAAAAAGCAAGTTAAGTTCCCGACTGATCATCTCATCATAGTCTACTCTTAGTCTTGGTCTGTGTTCTTGGTGTTCTAATTTTACCAATTTTGTATCCGTCGACATTGTAACCAATTTTTTGAGAAAGTCACTTGGGAAAAATCTAATGAATTTCTGGTAATATGTGCCATTTTTTTCATTTACCATTGAATTTTGTATTGACTGAACCAGAAAATCTACGTTATACTGTGACATATCGTTAATTAATTATCGTATGATAAGGAAGGACAAATATTATGTCACAAACACACGAACAGATCATGAGTGAGATCCAAGCATATTCTGAAGAGAACGGAAAGTTCACAGAGAAAGGTGTAAAGGCTTCTGCAACAAGAGCCAGAAAAGCACTTGCAAATCTTTCAAAATTGATCAAAGCAAGAAGAAAAGAAATTCAAGAGGCAAAAAACGCGGCATCGGCGGCATCGACAGTAACGGCGTCGTAATTGCTTCATATTTTTGAATATTCAAAAAGAAAGCCTGTGTAGGAATATGCAGGCTTTTTTTATGTCCGGTTAGATTTTTCCAATTATAAGTGATCCGTGTACACGCACTCTGATGTGTCCGTTGTAGTATTGATCCGATTCTAAAACTTTTCTGTTAAATTGTTCACGTGCCTCCACGTAGTTGCATTCTGCTTTACTGTTACAATAATAAAGTATCTCCCTTACAAATTTTTCTTTGCCCAACTGTTGTAAATCTTTTGCTAACGCATCGCTAGATCCGTAATAGTCCTGCCAATCAGAAGACACTGCGCCGCGTATTCTTTTGCGTACTTTTTTTCCGTTTTTTTGCGTATGCATTTTATATCGCGTAGTTTTGAATTTGGCCAGTTTCTTTCCTATGTACATGCGTCCGTTCTGTGTGTTGGTTATGACATAGACGAAACCCACGCAGTCGTCTGGCAACTGATCCACAGGTTTACCCTTATGTGTCCATCTTGTGTCAGGCACTGATCGATTCCTTCTCCGCCCAATTGCCGTGTGTGTTGAAGTACGGGAATGGCCTGTCAGGGAAGTAGTCCACCATGCCGCCAGATCTGTGTATGTCAGTTGTGAGGCAGTGTATGCCACCGTCCCAAAAACTGCGTGTCTGGAAGTCAACCACGTGCGGTGTTATGCCAACCGACCTCAATTGGTCCAATGCCCATTCATCATCACTGATGCAGATCACGTTCTGCTCGTCTATCACCAGCATGTTGACCTCGAACACGGTCTCCTGCACGTTGCCAATCCAGTCCTTGGCACTCTTCTGTATGAACTCGTGGAATATGGGAGAGTAACTGTTGACCTCTGGCAACCACCAGTGGGCACTCCATCCGTTAGTTCGGAACTCCTTCTTTCTCTTTATCGTGGGATCACGCAACCAAAACACCTCCCAGTCCGGGAATGTGCGTTTGTAGTCATTGATGTCACCCCAGTGGCTGGAGAAGATCACGCCGGGTTTGACCGGACAGAACACTCCATCAGAGTGTCCGCCACCGTCGATGATGTGTATGCGGTAGTCGTTGCGGAACAGTTTCGCCGCGGTGACCGAATTCTCGTACCACGCACGGTGCTCGTCGTCGGTGCTGATGTGCAGGTCAACGTAGAGGTCACGGCCCACACGCACCACACCGGGAAAACTCAACCATGCACGGGGATCCCGGCCACGGTTCAGCACATGCACCCGCTGGCCTGCGTCACGATACGACCGCATCGTGGACTCATAGGGTTCCTTGTGGTACCCCTGTGGTGTGATCAACAGTGTGTCACCTATCGTACACGCCCAGTCTCGTGGCGTGATCGGTGGTTTGATCAGGTTGTCCTGGTCGTCCCTGTAATGACTGCTGTCGGAATCGAACTCTGGCCTACGCACACGCACGCCGAACTCCTCGATCTTGGAGTGCAACTTGGCCAGGTCAGACTGTGTCATCTCCGTGATACGGCACAGGGCGTCCTCTACCTCGTTGGGCAGGTGCTGGTAAAATGCCTGTGGGTACACACCACCCACCCACACCTCACGCAGGGGTTGGAATCCTGTGTAACTTTCTATCTTTGGTAATGACTCAGATTCTTGACTATGCATATCTCTTTGTGTTAATTATTAGCGATAGGCACACCAATCAAAATTAAAAAATTCATAGGCAAACATAGCATCATTGAAGTGAGCACGGAAATGCGGCTTTCCAGCGACAGGTGAATCCGTTGATGCACAAGGCAAAAATGATGGGGCTCTGAGAAAAAGCAACCCTAGGTCAGTCCAGGATTATCATGTGAAGACCGGACTGGCTCGCGTTTGAAGAATGAGCAAACGGGTACAGCCAAACCGCCCGTGGCATAGACCAAGCGACACATGGTGACTGCGACACTCGCCACACGAGATCAGTCAGTTCGGCTAGAAATAGCCGAATTGTGACTACAAAATCTGCCACAGCAAGACGCAAAAGATCGGAACGAGCGACAGCGAAGTTTCAGATGTCTTTAGACATCTCACAAGGCCCAATAAGTATTTGCAACCATGTACGACATTGTGAAGATTTACGGCGACAGCCATTCCAATCCAAAGGACTGCCAGTGTGAAGACAAGGACATGCACTGGTCGATTGTAGCAGAAAATATACCCCATCAAGAACTGAGGACACAATACCGCGCCGGCAAGAGCATACCAGAGATATGCATAGAGGCCAGCACCGACCTACTGACGTACAAAGGGCGTTGCCTTTTTTTGCTGGCGCTGGGTCCCCTTCACAGGATCCCGATGTACCAGGATGGTAGGTACGCAAAAGAGATCATCAAACCGATAGACCCGTCGACGGGCAGATACACTGACCAATCAGAGTGCGACCAATTCTTCGACATAACCACGCCGTCGGACACACCTAAAAAATTCATGGGGTTGTACCACCCCACACTCAACGCGGCGCGGACACTCCAGTGCCTGTCGGGCGTGTTGCAGATAGCATCCACCACAAAACACAAGATACTGGTGTACAACATGAGCAAACCATGGCAGGACTGTGGCCATGACCCACTACATCCCTTGATCAGGAGCCTGTGGCAACACGTGTTCGAACACGACGCCATGTGTGACATGGATCGCAGTGCCCAGAAGGTGTGTGATGACGAGGGCATACTGCCATGGGACCACGAGACCTACGGCATACACGGACACATGGACAAACGAGGGCAGTCGGCATGGAGCAAGGTGCTGTGGGAGATCATCAAACAGAAGGGATTGGTGTGATGCAGTTCATCTGGGACCACACGTTCGGCAAACAGGAACACCAGGATCTAGTGGTGTGCAAACCCATGGCAATCTTCGAACCAGACGACGAAGCGGAAGCCATAGAGCATGGTTGGCTGGCGCTGGACACACCCGTGGGCAAACACAAAGAAGTGTTCTACCAGTCACGTAGCACAAGGGTCGATTTGCAGTCGTACAGACCAAGATACAAGGAACACACATACCAGGGCAAACAACTGGGCCTCAAGGTCATCGACGCATCAGAAATGGTCAAACTGTTAAACCTGCCAGGCATATACAAAGAATACATGAAGAGGAAAAAATTTACTGCGGACTATGATCCTTTCGTGAACTATCATGCACGTGATCAGTTCATGGTGTTCTATCTCGAGACTGCCGACAACATAGTGGCATTCACGAAACAGAAAAGGTACAAGTACCAAGAAGATCAATACTCGACCATAGACACTTTCGATTCCAAGGACCTGGCCGGACTGGAGAGTTGCATACACGCAAACACAATACCGATATCGGACATCACCCTGGACATGGAGTTGCAATGGGCACAGGACAATTACGTGGGAAACTTCTACATGGGTTCAGGATACGAGACGTCATCCGAATACAAGGCCAAGTACAAGGGATTCGAATGGTGGACGGGCACCGAATGGAGCACCAACAAGAGGTTATACAAGAGACTTTGCAGGCGTGATTCTAAACTTTCGGATTTTTCTGCTCTCGGAAACCTTTCACTGATTCAAGATAATCTTTAGACCAATTCTTGTAGTAAGGTCCTACTTCCAACAACTTCGCAAAGTTGTTAAGTTTAGAAAGGCGTTGTGATAGTATCAAGATGTATTTTCCGTTGTTCAATTTGACTGTTCCCACATGTTCGGGATCCTCCGGATGATCTTCCAATACAACGACATCCCTTTGCATAAAATAACCGTTTAGGTCTTCGGCTATCTTTTTTGTTTCGTTCAACGTGAAATGATCGGGACGTGCTATCTGGACTAAAACATCTATCTCGTCAAAGTCTGCTTCAATGATGTGTTGGTACACGGTGGGGTAGTCGGCCACACTATCCAGTTCTAAAAATTTTACTTTGTTTTCCAGCATTGCCTTTCTTGCAAAAGGGCAAGGTGGCAAATCGCCAAACACTGGATTGGGTTTTGTTACAAAATCCTCTATCCAGTCTTTAACCTGTTGTGTCGCTGTCTGTGTTTTCTGTTGAGTCATCCGTTATAACTTTGATCCTTTCAAGCGCCTCGTCAAGTAATCTTGTTTTAGTTTCCAATTTGGCCTCTAAATCTGCTATTCGCTTATTCTGTTCACCTATCTTGTGTCCAGTGGCCTGCACGTCGGAAGTGGCGTGTTCAAGTTTGATCATGACTTGCTTCATTCGTGACTCCTTGGACTTTATTTTGGACAAGGCATCATCACGATCTGCTGTAAGGTCAGTGATTTGTGCTTTGAGTTCTTTGATTAGATCTCGTTCGGACATATGTAAGTGTTAATTATCTGCATTTTTCAATACCATAATAGTGTACTATAATTCTATCAGTAGATCAAAAGAAATTTTTACCGGTTTTCTTGGATGTTTCCAAATTATCCTTAATAAGGTCTGCCATTACCTGTCTCTCCTGTGGCGACAACATCAGCGATTGATGGTAAGTCAACCCGCCTCGCATATACCAAGACATCCTAGCAAGTTCTAGTTTGAGTTGTTTGATTTCATTCTCCATGTCCTTGATATAAGTCAACAAGTCACTCTCCACCAGTGACAAAACCTTTATACGAAAAAATTTGCGGAATCAAATGTAATTGGCACTTGGTAAGTTGAAGGTGCCCCTTTCTTTATCAGTTCTTCATCTGCCTTGAAAGTCTGTGGTTTGACAGACCCTTGGTTCCTCAACTGTGCCAACTTCTCTTCTAGGTCTTTAACCATTTTTGCATCGGCATTTTTTATGAATTCTGATATTTGTTCTTTGTCAGTAACAATGTTACCATCGGGTAATTTAATTTCTGCGATATTATCTAATAATAAAGTAGCGTTGAGATCTGTCAACACCTTGAAACTGTCTGTATATCTTTTTGTTTTTTCTTCTTCCGAAAGATTTGATTGTGCCACCTGTGTGTACATTCTCTGTTGCTCAAATGTCTTTAACTGGCTGTCTACCAATTGTTTGTAGGTCAACGGATGGACAGTGATTTTTAAACCGTTTGTCATGTTTACCTCGTTGGTGATCTTGACCTGGAGTATGCCGTCTAACAAATGGTTCAGCGTCAATTCATGCATTGCCTTCTCGTTTACTTTCGGTACTGTGGTAGTAACTTCCATTTTTTCACCATATGTGGCTATTCTAATTGCTATTAATAAAGTGTCGAGGTCATAATTCACGATCTTCCACGCATCTTTGATGCTTGGTACACAACTCTGTATCACGTCAACAGTTGCCTGCCCGTTCATTAATGCGTCAGGCGTCTTAAAAAGTATCTCATCGTTGGCCGTCATTGGGAAAACAGGGTGTTCTCCGGTGGTTGTTTTAGCAACCACGTCCTCTGGGTAGTAATCAGTGCCCGTTGGCAACTTGATGTAGATCTGTGGTTGCCTGTAATACTTGGCTAGTGGACTGTTTTCTTTTGACATTTTTTTAACTATAAATATACACTATAACAACGTCTGTGTCTACATATTTATATACGCAGATTTTGGGGTAATTTGAAAACATGGATCCAGAAAAACTAGTCGAACAACTTATTGATCAACTGAAAAAAGACAGGACGAATCTTACCAAGGTTGTGTCCGCAGAACTGTCAAAAGTTAAAGGATTACGTGATTTTACCAAATTTGAGTCAGAACTCAAGAAGAGTGCCAAGAATTTAAAAGAGAACAACGACCTTAACGACCAAGAGATTGACCAGATAGAGAAACTACTAGACAAGCGTAGAGATCTCATGGCCAGCGAGGACAAACTGTCCAGAGCGTTTGGCAAAGCCTTCGTGCAGATGGGCACCAACGCAACCAAGAGCATAGCCTACGGAAATGCGGCGGGCACAGCCACAGAATTTGTGCAGAAGTTTGCCTCAGCGGCAGGACGAGGTAGTGGAAAATTAAGCGACCTCGGCGAATCACTAGAGGCATTTGGTGTAGTAGGCGAGAGGCTCAATCAACTTTTAAAAAGAATTGACAACAACATAGAGGCGTTCAGGACGCTGTCACAGACCGGTGCGTCTTTCGGACAGAGCATCATAGGATTAAGGAACGCGGCGGCCGAGGCAGGATTGCCTGTGACCGACTTTGTTAATCTAATAGCGGACGGACGTGAAACATTGGCGGCACTGTTTGGATCAACAACAGCAGGAGCCAGAGAATTCGCTGGCCTGGCCAACGCTTTCAGGAGAACTAACAGAGACGTGTTGGCACCGTTGGGATTCACGGTAGAGGAAGTCAACGACCTATTGTTGACAAACCTTAACATATCGAGAAGGACCGGCATATTCCAGAACCAATCAGTGATGGACAACATCATAAGCAGTAGACAGTTCGCAATAGAACTAGACAGGTTGGCCAAACTGACAGGACAACAGAGATCAGAACTGGCCAAGAACATCGAACAGAGTTTGAACAACGAGAGATTCCTCGCAAGATTAAATGAATTAGACAAAGACACCAGAGACTCATTCCTGAGATTCAATTCAGTAATAGAAGGTGCGGCACCTGAACTTGGAGCAGGCTTACAAGACTTGATAGCGAACTCCGGAGTTCCTGTCACCGAAGCCGCATTGGAACTGGCGCAGAACATTCCACAGTTGGGAGACATCATCAGACAACTGGAGAGTGGACAGATCGACACGTTCGAGGCTTTGGAACTTGTCAAGGTCGCGGCCAAGGACAGCAACATAGCGTTGGCGGGTGTTGCCAAGACAGGAACAGTCGACTTCACTAGATTATTTGCCGCTATCAACAAAGTGGCTTCTTTGGAACTTGACAGGGCGGCTGTACTGGCGGAGCAGGCCGAGAGCGAGGCATTCACACAGGGTGTCACTGCGTTCGAGGACGCTTCAAAAAGATTAGCAGGTGTTACATCACAGTTCGAGACATCATTCTTTGATGTGCTGGGACCAATCATAGGCACAGGCGCGGACGGACTTAACTTTGCCCTAGACAAAGTGGGAGACCAGATCAAAGACCTACCAACCGGAGTCAAGGCGACCTTGTTTGCTTTTGGACAGGTGTTGGGAGGCATAGTGGACTTTGCCAAACAACAGGGAGCCATCATAGGAGCAGTTGCCACAGGAACATATCTGGGTAATCTCAAAGCAGGCGGCGGAGTAGGCGGATTCATGGGAAACAGCGGAAAATTCATTGGTCGTGCAGGTGGGGCCACCCTCGGAGCGACTGGTCTGTACGGCAGTTATCAGTTGGCATCTCAGGCCGAAACACCCGGTCAGAGAGCGATGGGGATTGCCGGAGGAGCGGCCAGCGGTGCACTGTTAGGAGCCACAGTTGGATCACTTATACCTGTGATAGGTACGGCGGTGGGTGCAGTTCTTGGTGGGGTATTAGGCGCGGGTACTGCCGCATTTGGTGCCTCAAGACAGACAGGTACACTGGGAGAAACAGGCTTTTATGCAGAGACCCAAAACAGAATGGTCAGCGTTGAGCGTGGTGAGAGGGTTCTATCCCCAACAGAAAACAGCCAATATCAAAGTGCCATAGCATCGGGTGGCAGTCTGCAGACTGCATTATCTAATCTCGACACTCAGATGTCTTCACTGAACGGCAACATTACCAAACTCTATCAAGTCAACGCTAACAGCCTAGATCGTTTAAATAACCTAGTATCACTGACTGTAATTGGTAATGATAGAACAAATATAACAAACAAAAGACTTGCTGATGTGGGTCAGGATATGTTAACATAGACTATGGCTTGGAAAAAATATTTTAAAGACGCAAACTTATCTCCTATTTCGGGGGAAAAGAATCCGCAATTCGCAAAAAGAAATTACAGTTCTTATCTACCGGATGTCTACACAGGACACCCTAACAGAATACAGAGATACTTCCAGTATGATCAGATGGACGGTGACTCGGAAGTAAACGCCGCACTGGACATTCTTGCAGAATTCTGCACACAGCAAAATCAAGAGAACGAAACTCCATTCGATCTTGTGTTCAAAGATGATGTTATAGAGTCAGAAGTAAAACTTCTTAAAAAAGCATTACAGCAATGGACAAAATCAAATCAATTCAAGAATAGATCTTTTAGAATTTTTAGAAACGTATTGAAATACGGTGACTGTTTCTTTGTCAGAGACCCGGAAACCAACAAATGGTTGTATGTTGATCCTGCTAAGGTTGATAGGATCATCGTTAACGAGTCCGATGGCAAGAAGCCGGAACAATACATAATCAGAGACATCAATCCAAACCTACAAAGATTGAGTGCCACGCAGGTCACACCTAACCAAGTTTATGGCGGAGCAGGTACCACAGGCAGTGGACCTTATCATGCCAACTATGCAGGGGCGGGTTATGGATACAATATTAATTCTGGTGCAGGTGCACAGCAAGGACAGGGCGGAAGATTCTATAGAACAATGAATCAGTATGCCATCAATGCTGAACACGTGGTACACATGAGCCTTTCAGATGGCTTAGACAATCTTTTTCCTTTTGGTCAAAGTATCCTGGAACAGATATTCAAAGTATACAAACAGAAAGAATTACTAGAAGACGCAATAATAATCTACAGGGTTCAAAGAGCACCTGAAAGACGTGTGTTCTACATCGACGTAGGTAACATGCCTACTCACTTGGCTATGCAGTTTGTTGAAAGAGTCAAGAACGAGATTAATCAGAGAAGAATTCCAAGCACGTCGGGGGGTGTCAACTATGTTGATGCCACTTACAACCCAATGAGTATCAATGAAGATTACTTCTTCCCACAGACAGCGGAAGGTAGGGGATCTAAAGTTGACACACTTCCGGGCGGTACTAACCTGGGCGAGATAGATGACTTAAGATATTTCACTAACAAACTTTTCAGAGGTTTGAGAATTCCTAGTTCTTATCTGCCAACAGGGCCAGATGACTCACAACAGCAATACAATGACGGAAGGGTTGGCACTGCTTTCATACAAGAACTGCGTTTCAACAAATACTGCCAAAGATTACAGTCAATGGTTGCTCCTATATTCGACGAGGAATTCAAATTATGGATCAAGAACAAAGGATACACAATTGACAATTCTATGTTTGAAATAAAATTAAATCCACCACAAAACTTTGCTCAGTACAGACAGACGGAAATGGATCAAGCGAGAGTGGGCACTTTCACACAGATCGCCGAACTACCTTACATGTCAAAAAGATTTGCATTGAAAAGATATCTTGGACTATCTGAGGAAGAAATGGCTCGTAACGCAGAACTATGGGCGGAAGAAAACGCTATTGCACAGAAAAGACAGACTAAATCTACTCAATTGAGGACAGCGGGTGTTTCACAAGCAGGAATAACCAGTGACCTAGATCAATTTGAGGAACCAGAAGCAGAAGCAGGGGCACCTGAACCGGGAGGACCTGGATCAGTACCTGGTGCTACAGGACCAACAGGAGGCACAGGCACACCGGGCACAACACCTGGAGGCGGCGCCGGCACGTAATAAATACCGTTATGAAACTAAATGAATTTTTTACATATGGCGAAGAAGGCAGGGAAGAACTAAAAAACTACAATCCTGAAGACGACATATCAGTTTTAGATGATGGCGACACTAGAAAAACTAGGCTACGATTGATAGACATCAACAAAATGCGTAGAGCCTCTGAACAACACGACGACGAACAAAAACAAGAAGCCGAATTTGTACAAAAAATGTACGGGCAACCTGCTACAGACACAGACAATTTGATATAACAATGAATGCGACAGCATTTATAATAGGCAACGGCGAATCCCGATTAGACTTCGACATCACAGACCTCAAGGGCAAAGGCATTATATATGGTTGCAATGCAATATACAGAGATCATCCTTACCTATGCGACAACATCATGGCTGTAAATTATCCAATGTACATGGAAATACAACAAATGAAACAGGAAAACAACTATCGTTTCAATTTGCTGGGCGTCGGCGACATAGAAAATTGGAACTACACAATCAATGGAGAGAATTTAAAAAAGGAAAACCCCCAGGGGATGACCTATTACGCCAGTTACAGTCGTGGTAAAAAAACAGCAATTAAAAAAAGAGTAAAGGATTTTAGAAAAACAAAGGGATCAGGTTGCACTGCTGTCTTACATGCCGCCTTGCAAGGATACAATAAAATTGTGATGCTTGGATTTGACATGATAGGAAAGATCGATCCTGACAAAAATGATCTAGAAAACTGGCAAAACAATGTCTACAAGAACAGCATCAATTATCCATCCAGAGCAAAACAAAAAAGTTATCTCATATACGAATGGCTTTTCCACCTGACACAAACTTTCAAGAGATTTCCCGAAACAGATTTTTACATGTTCAACAGCAAAATTAATCTTGACTACAACACTCAATATAAATTATACTTTAGTAAAGCACCGCGTAACGTCAGATGTGGCACATATGAGCAACTGTCACAGATGGTACAAGGTCAAGAACAAAGCATCGACTGGATTTACTATTAATGAAAACAGCATTTGTACTAGGCAACGGAGAATCTCGCAGAGGTTTAAAAATCACAGAACTAAAAGAGAGAGGCACGGTGTTTGCCTGCAACGGTGTGTATAGAACAGACACACCAGACTACTTGATCGCAGTAGACCCTAAAATGATTTTTGAGATATGTGAGACAGGATACCAAGAAAGAAATCAAGTTTGGTCAAATTACAACGCTCAATACGAGAAAAAAGCGAATATCAGGGATCATGTGCGTTGGTTCCAACCTAGTCTGGGATGGTCAAGCGGGCCAACAGCATTGAGAATGGCGGCAGAAAAGGGATTTGATGAAATATATATCCTAGGTTTTGATTATCAAGGACACTCTGTGAATGAAAGACACAAGCAATACAAGTTTAATAATATTTTCAAAGACACTAGAAACTACAAAAAAAGCCAGGACGAAGCGACTTTTTACGGCAACTGGATGAACCAAACAAAAAGGGTTTTCTCCGATTTTCCTAAGCCAAAATTCTTCAGGGTGATTCCAAAAGGATGGTTTAAACCACACGACCTGGAGTTCTCTGAAAACTTTAAACACATAGATTACGAAGAATTCTGTAAGATACATAGTATAACCAAAGAAAACACTAAAAAATAGCCGTAAATTAGGCCATTTCTGCGTTCTTTCCTTAAATACAACACTTATAAGTAACAAACTTGCCAAATAAAGGAGCACGTGTAATATGTCAAATAAATTTGAACAATTATTAGATTTGCTAGTAAACGAAGAGACTGAAAAAGCGGAATCTTTATTTCATGAAATCGTAGTAGAGAAGTCAAGAGACATCTACGAAGGTCTAGCAGAAACTACTGACGAAACAGCAGTAGAATCAAAAGAAGAAACTTCAGAAGATAAAGTTGAAGAGACTGCAGAAGATAAAGTTGAAGAAACTGAAACTGATGAAGGCGAAGAAGTTGAAATCGAAGAGACTTCTAAAGAAGAAGCAACAGAAGAAAAAACTGACGAAGCAGAAAAAACTGAAGAAGAAGCAATCGAAGAAGTTGGCGGAGACGCTACTGACGAGTTAGTTAAAGACATTTCTGCTGAAGAAGAAGGTGAAGGCGATAAAGCCGCTGATGATATGGGTATGGACATGGACAAAGATGGACAGGCCGATGCAGATCACGATCACGAAGACACAGAAGAAAGAGTTGCTGACTTAGAAGACGCTTTAGATGAACTTAAAGCAGAATTCGAAAAAATGATGGCCGGCAAAGACGGTGACGACATGGACAAAGATGAGTCAATGGAAGCACCAATTGAAGAGCCAATTGCTGACGAAATGCAACCAATGGAAGCAAAGCACGACATGAAGAAAAAAGAAAAAATGGAAGCAAAGCACGACATGAAGAAAAAAGAAAAAATGGATGAATACAAAATCCAGAAGTCGGCGGACAATGCAGATCATTCGGATGCAAAAGGGTCTCCAGTAGCCTCAGATAACAAGCCAGTAAACAGTGCGAACGCGAAAGAAATCGCAAAAGGCGGAGCAGAAGAAAAAGGAAGACCGGCTCCAACTGCACAGAAAATGGCGGACTTTGAGAATACTCCGGGTAAAGACAAGTCTACTTCATACAAGAAGCAAGGCAAGGCTGACACGGCAGATCATTCAGACAAATCAGCAAAATCACCAGTTGCTTCAAAGTAATTGTTGATTAAGGAGAGTCAGGATGTCATTATATCTTAGAGAACATTTAACCTTTGATCAGGCCAGAGTACAGGTATTGCACGAGGGCAAAGACGGCAAGGATTTGTACATGAAAGGGATCTGTATTCAGGGAGGCATTAAGAATGCCAATCAGAGAGTGTATCCTGTCAACGAGATACAGACAGCAGTAAAGACACTCAATGATCAGATTGGTTCGGGTTATTCAGTTCTAGGAGAAGTAGATCATCCAGACGATTTAAAAATTAATTTGGACCG
>CEOK01077568.1_pt1 | contig 136601 bp, 131 predicted proteins | sample 427001 | NCBI WGS metagenome assembly CEOK01 (sample SAMEA2591108, study PRJEB7988) | marine metagenome | isolation source: saline water (ENVO:00002010), including | reverse complement strand
TCCCAAACCAGATGCGCTACCAGGCTGCGCTACGCCCCGAGACAACATAGTATAACTCAGATATTAACCGAAACGGCCAGTAATATAATCTTGCGTTAAAGAGTGAACCGGATTCATAAAAATCTCTTTAGTTTTTCCAACTTCAACTAACTTGCCGAGATGGAAATACGCAGTTCTATTGGATACGCGCGCAGCTTGTTGCATGGAGTGAGTAACTATAACAATAGTATATTGATCCCTTAACTCATAAATTAACTGCTCAACCCGCGCTGTCGCAATTGGGTCGAGTGCAGAACAAGGTTCGTCCATCAGTATTACCTCGGGACTAACAGCAATAGCTCTGGCAATACAAAGGCGCTGCTGTTGCCCTCCAGAAAGTCCGGTCCCAGGCTGATCTAACCGATCTTTAACTTCTGACCATAATCCAGCCCTAGTTAAAGAGGATTCAACTATATCGTCCAACTCACCCTTTGAATCGGCTAACCCATGGATCTTAGGTCCATAAGCAACATTTTCAAAAACTGACTTTGGGAATGGGTTGGGCTTTTGAAAAACCATGCCAACCCTAGCTCTTAATGCCACTACATCTTGGCTTTCAGCATAAATATCGACTTCATCAAGAAGAATTTGTCCATCTACTTTACAGATGTCAATAGTGTCATTCATGCGATTTAGGCACCTAAGAAAAGTTGATTTTCCGCAACCCGAGGGTCCAATAAAAGAAATTACTTGATTTTCACCAATATCGATAGTGACGTCTTTGAGAGCCTGCTTGGTTTCGTAAAAGACGTTAACGTTTCTTGCTGTAATTCTCGGTTTTTCAACAAAAACCTCCCCAACACTAGTTTCGGGAAGAAAACGTTCTTCAATCCCTGGAGAATCTGAAGAAACATTTTGTCCTAATGAATTAATAGTTTTAACACTGGAAGAATCCATGATTTTTATTCCTTTCTCATCACCAACGTTTTTCTAACTTCTTCCTCAACATAACAGCCCCGATATTCATAAAAATCAAAAACACTAACAATACAATAATAGCTGCACTTGTCTTGTGAATGAACATTCTTTCGGCAAAATCTGCCCACATGAATATTTGCACTGGCAAAACCGTCCCTGGCTCTGTCAAACCTCCGGGAATATCAACAATAAAAGCTACCATTCCAATCATCAACAATGGAGCAGTTTCCCCTAAAGCCTGAGCCATACCAATGATAGTCCCAGTTAACATTCCAGGCATTGCTAACGGCACAACATGGTGAAATATCATTTGCATTTTAGAGGCACCAATCCCATAAGCTGCATCTCGAATACTCGGAGGCACAGCCTTTATTGCTGCTCTAGATGAAATAATAATCGTAGGTAGCGTCATCAACGCTAAGACAATCCCCCCAACCAAGGGTATAGATCTTGGTAGACCAAAGGCGACAATAAAAACCGCTAACCCCATAATGCCGAATACCACTGACGGAACGGCAGCTAGATTATTGATATTTATCTCGATTATTTCAGTGAGCCAATTTTTTGGGGCGATTTCTTCTAAATAAATCGCCGTAGCCAAACCTAACGGAAATGCAATTGAAAGACATACAAGGAGAGTAAGTATCGAACCAATAAAAGCGCCCTTAATTCCAGCCATCTCGGCATTTCTAGAGGCGGAGCCAAAAAACAAATAATCTGATAGCTCATAGGTAATTCTATCCTCACTTTTCAGTATATCTACATAATCAATTGCAAGATTTTTTAGCCTTCGATCTTCTTCAGGAACATCTCTATCAATGTAGCCCCTCAGATAGGTATCAACATCGTCATCTACTGCAAATTTAAACATGAACGATTTGCCAAATAATTCTGGATGATCTCTCAAGTAATCGATCAACCTAGAATCAGACCCAGGAGAAATTATTGACCTCGCAGTCCTTCTTTCTTGCCTACCGTCTATATTTCCAAGTGCGTTATACAAGGATTCTTCAACAACTTTTTTCGCATCTCCTTCAAAAAAAGACGCTTCGGAGAAATCATTTTTTGGATCGATTCTCGATCGGTCTGCTTCAACTTGCAAGATGACATAATGCTGAAAAAGACCTGGAATTCCATTAGAAAGAATCATATAAAACAAAAAGCATAAAAAAAATAATGCTAGACAAATAGCCATCTGGCCATAAAATTTAAAGTTTTTTTCTTTGAAATGTCTTTTAGCCAGAGAGTTACTAACTCTGATTGAGGCTTGTTTTGTACTAAGTAACTTATTGCCGTCAGTCATACGCTTCCCTGTATTTCTTGACTATCTGCAAAGCGAAAAAATTGAGTATCAGTGTAACAATGATCAACATAAGAGCTAGCGCAAATGCTGAAAGAGTTTTAGCCGATTCAAACTCCTGATCTCCCATTAATATTGTAACAATTTGAGCAGTGACAGTAGTAACAGCATCTAAGGGGTTGAAAGACAAATTAGCAGCTAATCCAGCCGCCATAACGACAATCATTGTTTCACCAATAGCCCGGGAAACCGCCAAAATAATAGCAGCAACAATACCGGGTAATGCTGCAGGCAAAACAATTAAAAGAGTTGTCTCACTTTGAGTAGAACCCATACCAAGGGCTGCATCACGTAAAGACTGTGGGACAGCATTGATGACATCATCGGAAAGTGAGGAAATAAACGGAATAATCATTACCCCCATTACCATTCCAGCGGCTAAGGCAGACTCAGATGCAACAGTGAGCCCAATAGTTTCTCCCAAATTTTTAATCATTGGTGCCACTGTGAGTGCAGCAAAAAAACCATAAACGACCGTAGGTACTCCAGCTAAAACTTCTAAAAGCGGTTTCACCAAAGCCCTTACTTTCTTAGATGCATATTCAGCCAAATAGATCGCGCTCAAAAGCCCTACTGGAACTGCAACACTTAATGCAACAAATGAAATGAGGAATGTCCCGACGAACATAGGTAACATACCATATTCAGCAGGAGCACCCTCAGATCCTGCTCGTACTGCTCCTTCGAATTGGGGGTTCCATATTAATCCGAATAAAAACTCATCTGGGGGAATGAGCTTAAAAAATCTAATTGTCTCAAACAATACAGACAAAACAATTCCTAGAGTCGTTATTATGGCAACAATAGAACTTAGGCCGAGCATCCACAAAATGACTTTCTCGACTGCAATTCTGGCTTTAAATGAAGAGCTGACTTTTATAAGGCTGTATACCCCTAGACAGACAGAACTAAAAATACTTAAAAATGATACCAAAATTGCAGAAGTCCCACTCCAACGAACCCACGCCTCTGCTGCTGGAATTACCCATGCTTCAGGCTCACCAAAGGTAATGCCATCAACCTCATTCATAACTTTTATAAAATTTATCTCTTTTACAGTCCCATCTAAGGACGATAAATTAGGGTAAAAACCTTGAACCCAATATTTAAATAAAATATCGTCGCCAATCGAAACCAACAAATAAATAAAAAGCGATGGTAACAAAGCACAAAAAAAAGCCCATACCGCATGATACTGGGGTAATGAACTAAGCTTTTCCTTTTTCCGAATGTTATTGGCAATATTTATAGCCAACCAAGCAAAAAATAAACTTGATAGGAAAATGGTGGGTAACAGCAAAACTGTTGACATAAAGGACCCTTATAAAATGATACGGGGACTGAAGCCTAGTTTCAGTCCCCATGATACAACGAATAAGTTATGTCACTTGTTAAACATTACTACTTTTTTAGATCCCCCATAACTAAAACTGGAAGATCGGTCATGGCGCTTTTGTACTTAGCTTGCTCAGCGTCACTCATTGGGATCATTCCGTTATCAGCTAATACGCCATCAGGACCCCAATGCTTCGTCCACTCAGCCATATATTCCTTAACTCCCGGTACTACATCGATATGAGAATGCTTTACGTAGAAATATAAAGCTCTAGAGGCTTTGTATTTTCCACTGGCAATATCGCCGAAAGTTGGTCCAACATCGTCTAAGATAGCGCCCTCGAGAGTGTCGGAGTTTTGATTCAAGTACGAAAATCCAAAAATACCGTAAGCTGTAGGGTCTTCCTTGAGCTTTTGTACTATCAAATTATCCTGTTCACCAGCCTCAACATACGCACCATCGGTACGCATGGCACGACATTTCTTCCCTTTTTTATCACCTCTGGCTTTTGAGAGCTTTTTAGCAACTGATTCTTTGCCGCAATAAGACTTTTGATTGATCATCTCCGCAAAAGATGCTCTAGTACCCGAGGTCGTTGGTGGGCCGTAAACTCTTATTGGTACATCAGGAAGAAGAGGTTTTATATCAGACCATTTTTTATAATAATTTGGTACAAATTTCGAACCGTCTTTACTAGGTACCTCAGCAGTCAAAGCCATGCCCAGATCTGCACGAGAAATATTAAGTCGAGTTCCTTTTTTGGAGCTAGCGACAACTATGCCGTCATAACCAACCTTGATCTCAGTAACTTTGATCCCATTTTCTTCACAAAAAGCTAATTCCTTTTTTTTCATACGCGAAGAGGCATTACCAATGTCTACAAACTTAGTGCCAGTGCCCTCACAAACACCCTTTTTTCCCACTGAAGAACCACCAGACTCTACAACAGGTGTCTTAAACTTCGGATTTTTTCCCATAGCCTCCGCAACTATTGTAGCGAAAGGAAATACTGTTGAAGACCCTTTCATACTCACAAAATCACGTGCTATAAGGTTACCGCTCGATCCTATCAAAAAAACTGTTGCACAAGCAATACGTAAAAACATACTTTCTCCTCATAAAAAATATCTGAAAATAGACCCTTAGTTTGCATAAGAAAAGTTACAAAAATATAACACTCGAAAAAAATTAACGTTAAACTATGGTTAATTATCAACTTTTTTGTAAGTTTTGTTATTGAGCCTCACTCTGTAAGGAACATTTATAGGTTCATACGAGTCTAAACTTTATATTTTTTTAGGTAAGATCTGTGCCATGATTAAATTTTCTATATGTCTAAGCATTATGTTTGTTTTATTGGGGAACAGTTTCAATCTCGCGTTAGCAGTTCCTCCTCCTCGTGGAATTGATCCGATAGAAGCTAAAAGGAAAGCTCGCATCGATAAAATTAAGCGAGAAAAAGCTAGGCGAGATTCGATCAACTGTTATTTAAAAGAGAGGAAAAAACTGAGTGATGGGGGTACCACTTGTATGTATAAGTGTCCATCCGTCAAAGGTAGAGTAGAAAGTAACTCGATAGGTCCTGGTTTCTCTTGTCCAACAATGATGAACGTGTTGAGAAGAGAATAACTTTAATCTAAGGTTTTAGCTAAAAAATCGGCCTTTTCTTTAGCGTCAGCCTCAGTTTGTGCCTCAACCATGATTCTCAATAAAGGTTCCGTTCCAGACGGACGGACCAACAATCGTCCGTTGTCCCCCAACTCATTAGCTACCATCTGTTGAGCAGCCAAAAATGTACTATTATCCCTCCAGTTATTACTTCTGGCGATTGGAACATTTATAAGAACTTGGGGAATCTTTTCGAAGTCTTGAAGTAACCCATCTAATTCAATACCCGAATCTAAAATAGCCGATAAAACTTGAATTGCGCTAATTATTCCATCTCCAGTGGAGTGAGCGTCAAGATAAATAATATGCCCAGATGATTCTCCCCCAATTCTCCAGCCGGTTTCTCTCAGTAGCTCGGCGATGTACCTGTCTCCGACTTTCGATCTTCTAAACTCTAAACCTATCGAAATTATGGCTTTTTCTAACCCTAGATTACTCATTAAAGTACCCACAACACCACGAATTTCTCCAACTCCTTTTTTTTGTACTTTTGATTTTGCTATAACATAAAGGAGTTCATCTCCGTTGAAAATCCTTCCGTATCTATCACTAATTATAAGCCGATCGCCATCCCCATCTAAAGAAAGTCCGAGGTCGGCGGTATGTTGCAAAACAGCCTCAGAGAGGTTAGTAGGGTGGACACAACCCACTCCATCATTGATATTTATTCCATTAGGGCAACTGGCAATTTCAATAATATTTGCCCCTAACTCAGAAAAGACTAACCCTAAAGATTTAAACGCAGCACCATTTGCTGCATCGAGGATTATTTTCATTCCACTTAAGCTGAAACCGTCGGGAGAAGAAGCTTTGCAAAATTCAACGTATCTCCCTGTAGCATCAGTTAAAGAAGTTTGCTTCCCATAAATACCTTTAGTGGCTAAGTTACTGCTAGAACCAAGGTGCTTGATTACTTTTTTTTCAAAAATTTCTGACAATTTATTTCCACTATCGTCAAAAAATTTCAGCCCATTATCCGAGAAATGGTTATGGGACGCACTAACTATTATTCCAGCAGAAAAATGCATAGATTTTGTTAAGTATGCAATACCCGGAGTGGGTAATATACCAGCGCAAGACACATCTACACCAGCACTTAATAAGCCTGCAATCAGGGAAGCTTCAAGTGCATCACTCGATACTCTAGTATCTTTACCAACCAAAACCCCCGGGTGGCTATAGCGTTCACCTAACATTTTTCCAAAGGCTAGCCCAACTTTTAGTACTAAGTCAGTATTAATTCCACCGGGTCCAACCGGACCTCTTATTCCATCAGTACCAAAAATATCTTTAACATTATCCATCTTTTAAGTGAAAAAAGTCTTGACTATAATCCAACTTTTCCAAAACTCTAATGGCGTCAACGGTTTCCTTTACGTCATGCACTCTTACAATAGAAACCCCTTTTGAAATTGACCATAGGGCAGCAGCTAAGCTCCCTCCAAGCCTGTCTTTAGGCGATCTACTCTTATAACTCAGCTCAGATATTAGACGCTTCCTAGATATTCCGATTAAAACGGGAGCTATCGAAATAAACCGTCCGATCGACTTAAAAAGTAGAAAGTTGTGTTCAGCGGTTTTACCAAATCCGAATCCTGGGTCTATAACTATAGATTCAGATAAGGCACCGAGATCCATCAACTCATCAATTTTTTCCGATAGAAAGTGCTCCACTTCAGCAACTACATCAATGTACCGTGGGTTTATCTGCATGGTCTTTGGTTCACCTTGCATATGCATTACACAAAATCCGGTACCTTCACCACAAAACTCTTTTACAACTTTTAAGGACTCTGCTGAGCGAAAGCCCGATACATCATTTATGATGTCAACTCCAATGGAAAGAGCCTGCCTCATCACTTGAGCTTTTCTAGTATCTATAGAGATGGGAATATTAAATTTAATTAATTCGTTTACGACATCTTTTATTCTTGTCCACTCCTCCTCCACACCGACTTCTGCAGCACCGGGTCTCGTACTCTCACCACCAATATCCAGTATATCGACCCCGGATTCGATCATTTCTTCCGCCACAGACAGAGCACCATACTTTCCGCTCATGATGCCACCGTCTGAGAATGAATCTGGAGTTAAGTTTAGTATACCCATAACCAAGGGACGCGATAAACTCAGGTTAAACCTACGACACTTAAACCCCCTGGAATTTTCCTCAGCAGATATCCTATACTCCCCTCTTCCGAAACTCTGTATTGGAGTTAATTCGCGGCTGGAGCAGCGTCATTCGGAGGCACCGATTCACCACCTCTCAGTTTGGATCCAGGTCCTGAACCAGTACTGTTGCTACTGTCTTTTTCTTTGGTCGAGTCCTTCGGAGGTCTTGGCTCCTTCCCGTTGGCTATATCATCAATCTGGTCGGCATCGATTGTCTCCCATTCCAGCAGAGCTTTAGCCATAGAATGCATTTTATCCGAGTTTTCTTCTATGATCTTACGAGCAACGGTATACTGTTCGTCGATTATTCGTCTGATTTCAGAATCCACTTTCTGCATTGTTGACTCAGAAACATGAGTAGTCTTAGTTATGCTTCTACCCAGAAAAACTTCGCCCTCATTTTCTGCATACACCATTGGCCCAAGTGAGTCACTCATACCGTATCTAGTTACCATATCTCGTGCGAGTGAAGTAGCCCGCTCGAAGTCATTGGAAGCTCCGGTAGTCATTTGATTCATAAAAATTTCTTCGGCGATTCTTCCACCAAACAAAACAGCTATTGTATTTAAAATACGTTCCTTGTCCATACTGTATCTATCACCTTCCGGCAACTGCATGGTTACACCCAACGCCCTACCTCTGGGTATTATGGTAACTTTGTGGACGGGATCAGTTTTTGGTAATAATTTCGCAACGATTGCATGCCCAGATTCGTGATAGGCTGTGTTCTTTCTCTCCTCCTCGGGCATAACAATTGATTTTCTTTCCGAGCCCATTAAGATTTTATCCTTAGCTTTTTCAAAATCATCCATTTCAACTGTACGACCATCTCTTCGAGCAGCGAAGAGGGCAGCTTCATTTACGATGTTCGCTAAATCTGCACCGGACATGCCTGGAGTACCTCTGGCTAAAATACTAGCCTTGACATCTGAACCAACAGGAACTTTCCTCATATGAACGTTAAGAATTTGTTCTCTTCCCTTAACATCAGGCAGGGGAACTACAACTTGTCGGTCAAAACGTCCGGGTCTTAGAAGAGCAGGGTCAAGAACGTCAGGTCTGTTTGTAGCAGCAATAACAATAATTCCCTGATTTGTCTCAAATCCATCCATTTCTACCAGCATTTGATTTAATGTCTGTTCTCTTTCATCATTACCACCTCCAAGCCCAGCACCTCTTTGTCGACCCACAGCGTCAATTTCATCTATAAATATTATGCATGGAGAATGCTTCTTTGCATTTTCAAACATGTCCCTTACCCGAGCAGCTCCCACGCCAACAAACATCTCAACAAAATCTGAGCCAGAGATGGAGAAAAATGGAACCTTAGCCTCACCAGCAATTGCCTTTGCCAGCAATGTCTTTCCTGTGCCTGGAGACCCAACCATTAAAACTCCTCTTGGGATTCGCCCACCAAGCTTCTGAAATTTGGTGGGATCTTTTAAAAACTCCACCAGTTCAGAAACATCGTCCTTAGCTTCATCACAACCAGCCACGTCGGCAAAAGTTATTACATTGTTGTTCTCGTCTATCATTCGGGCTTTGGACTTACCGAAAGAGAAAGCTCCTCCTCGTCCACCACCCTGCATCTGCCTCATAAAAAATATCCAGACAGCTATAAGAAGTAACATTGGAAACCAGGAAACGAAAATACTCATCAGCAAAGATGGCTGTTCCTCAGCCTTAGCAGAAACTATAACTCCATACTTCATCAAAGTTTCCACCATAAATAAGTCTTGAGGCGCATTAACAGTCAGCTCTCGGTCATCTGAAGTTATAGCCCTAACAGTTCGGCCATCAACCACTGCGGATTTAATTGCCCCTTGCCTAGCCTCTTCCATGAATTGCGAATAGGAGACTTCGCGACCACCATTTCTTCCACCGTCAAACTGACGAAATATGGAAAACAGTATTAATGCTATGACCATCCAAATGGCAACTTTTGATATTGTATTATTCAAATTTCTCTCCCTACTCAACTCTTTCAAAAACAGTTAGTCATTTTATTAAGACCTTAAGTTCCTCTGTACGCAGTAACATTAATATCTTGGTGGGATTGACTATTTAAAATCCCTGGCTACAACGTAAATCTCTGAAGAATCAGACCTTGACGACATTGGCTTTTTTACCGCCAGATTTTTGTATACTTTTTTGAATTTTTCAATCAACTGAGTAAACCCCTTTCCTTGGAAAGTCTTAAGCGCCAAATTACCCTTATCACTAAGATTATCAATACTAAATTCTAACACTAATTCGCCAAGCTCCATCACTCTGATTGAGTCAACTTCCCTTATCCCACTTATATTTGGGGACATATCAGATAAAATCAAGTCAATTTTTTCATTTTTAAAATAACTGGAAATTTTTTTCATAGTATCCTCCGCACGAATATCACCCTCAATAAAATGAGCCCCATCTAAGGGCTCCATAGTTATCAAATCTATGGCGAGTAACTTAGGTTTTTTTTTTGCGCGCTCTAATATGACTTGCGTCCAGCTCCCCGGAGCTGAACCAATATCTAAAATGTTTCTAGCATTTCTTATAAATCCAAGATGTTCATCTATTTCAATTAATTTGAACGCTGCTCTGGACCTATACCCAATTTTCTTTGCAGCTCTAACATAGGGATCAGCCACGAATTCCTTTAACCATTTTTTTTTTGTTTTATTTGGCACGATTTGAGAACAAACTGAGCCAGGATGAATTTCTAAATATCATAAATTATTTCCAGAATTTCGACTTCTCTTTTTCCTCGAGGGACAGTAAATTCAGCGATATCTCCCTCCGATTTTCCAATCAAAGCTCTCGCAACTGGACTTAAAACAGAAATTTTTTTAAATTTAAGATCTGCCTCATCATCTCCAACAATTTGATACTCAAATTCCTCGTCATCATTCAAATCCAGAAGTTTTACCTTAACACCAAATACAACTCTCCCATCTCTCTCTAACTCAGAAGGGTTTATAATTTGAGCTGTTGAGACCTTAGCTTCTAAATCTTTAATGCGGCCCTCTATAAGAGACTGACGCTCTTTTGCTGCATCGTATTCGGCATTCTCAGACAAATCTCCATGCGCCCGCGCCTCGGCAATTGCTTGAATAACTGACGGGCGCTCAACAGACTTGAGGTTCTGCAATTCCTTTTTCAAGTTTTCGTAGCCTACCACTGTAAGCGGAGTGTTGAATGGTGCATCCATTGTTTTCTTACTCTAATCTATAATTTAATTAATTCTCGCAAGTTGTATACCTCTAGTTTAGATTCTGCTATTGATAGCATACCGTCTATGGCAGCTTTTGCCCCAGAGATTGTTGTGTAAGTTGTAACATTTTCAGTCAGAGCACTTGTTCTTATGGATTTAGAATCAATTATCGCATTTTTTCTTTCTTCAACTGTATTTAAAATAAAAGAGATACTACCGCTTTTTATAAGATCTACAATGTGAGGCCGTCCCTCAGCTACTTTATTTACAACTTGGATCTTAATTCCAGACTTAGCAATAACTGAGGCTGTACCTTTTGTTCCAATTAGCTCAAAGCCTAGATGCACAAGTTTCTCTGCCAATTTGACAGCTTGTCTTTTGTCATTATCTTTAACACTAAGAAAAGCTTGCTGCCCTTCAACAGGTCTCGGTAAATTAATACCAGCTCCAAGCTGGGATTTTATAAAGGCCTCGGCAAAAGACGAACCAATCCCCATTACTTCTCCAGTGGATTTCATTTCGGGACCTAAAATCGTATCTACACCAATAAATTTTGAAAAAGGAAACACCGCTTCCTTCACAGAAAAATAATTCGGCAATATCTCTCTCCCAATTCCCTGCTCCTTTAGAGTAATGTCGAGCATAACTTTGGAGGCAATTTTTGCTAGTGGAATCCCCGTGGCTTTTGAGACAAAAGGAATAGTCCTTGAAGCGCGCGGATTTACTTCCAAAACAAATACTTTATCGTTTTGAATTGCAAACTGTATATTCATTAACCCCTTAACTTCTAAAGCCTTCGCTAGAGCAACCGTCTCTCTGCGTATCTCGCCGGTGATAGTTTCTGATAAAGAGAAAGGAGGTAAGCTACAGGCAGAATCACCTGAATGGACGCCAGCCTGCTCGATGTGTTCTGAAATCCCACCAATAAACGCCTCCCTACCATCGAAGATACAATCAACATCAACTTCGGTAGCGTCATTCAAAAACCTGTCCAAAAGCACTGGGGATTCATCAGATACTTTTACAGCCTCAAGGAAATATTTTTTTAAATCATCTTCGTCCTGAACTATTTCCATCGCCCTACCGCCTAATACATAGCTGGGGCGAACCAATAATGGAAACCCTATTTCTTTTCCGAAATATATTGCTTCTCCTTCGTTTCTGGCTATCTTATTTGAAGGCTGTCTCAACCCAAGTTTTGTTAATAACTTCTGAAATCTCTCCCTGTCCTCTGCTAAATCTATAGCCTCTGGTTTTGTACCAAGAATTGTAATGCCGGCTAGTTCTAAATCTCTACAAAGCTTCAAGGGAGTTTGTCCTCCAAACTGGACAATAACACCTAAAGGCTTTTCAAGTTCCAAGATTTCAAAAACATCCTCAAAAGTTAGAGGCTCGAAATATAGTCTGTCTGAAATATCGAAATCGGTAGAAACGGTTTCAGGGTTACAGTTTATCATTATCGTTTCATAGCCCTCAGACCTTAGGGCCAAAGCTGCGTGGACACAACAATAATCAAATTCTATACCTTGACCAATTCTGTTAGGTCCCCCACCGAGAATCACAACTTTTTTTTCTTTACTGGGTACACTCTCATTTTCCTCTTCATATGTGGAATAAAAATAAGATGTTGTCGCGTCAAATTCGCCCGCACAAGAATCTACTCTCTTGTAAACAGGCCTAACTCCTTGAGAATGCCGCAGCTTTCGAAGTTGCTGCTCTGAAATATCTAACAGGCTCGAAAGCCGCTTATCTGAAAACCCTTTTTGCTTAAGCTCTAGCATTAGATATTTATCTATATCAGATATAACGAGTCGCTCTAATGCTAATTCAATTTCGATCAATTCTTTAATTTGTCCCAAAAACCATTTGTCTATTTGGGTAACCGCTTTAACCTCTTCTAATGAAAAACCTTGCGCAAAAGCATCTCCAATAACCCAAATTCTGGAGGAACTTGGCTCAACTAAGCGCTTTTCAATGGATTCTTTGTTACTCAAAAGTCGATTGAATCCATCTGAGCCAACTTCTAAACCCCTCAATGCTTTTTGCAAGGACTCTTGAAAGGTCCTGCCAATGGCCATAACCTCTCCCACCGACTTCATTTGCGTGGTTAATTTGTCATCTGCGAGGGGAAACTTCTCAAAAGCAAATCGAGGCATCTTCGTGACAACATAATCTATGGTAGGCTCAAACGAACTGGGAATTCTCCCACCCGTAATTTCATTACTTAATTCATCTAATGTATATCCAATAGCCAATTTTGCTGCAACTTTCGCAATTGGGAACCCTGTAGCCTTAGATGCTAGTGCTGATGAGCGAGATACTCTAGGATTCATTTCCACAACTACCATTTTACCGTTGCTAGGATTTACAGCAAATTGGACATTTGAACCCCCGGTATCAACCCCGATTTCTCTAAGTATATCAATGGAAGCCACTCTCATTTGTTGGTATTCCTTATCAGTGAGGGTTTGAGCAGGAGCGACAGTTATAGAGTCACCCGTGTGAATGCCCATTGGATCGATATTTTCTATGGAGCAGATAATAACGCAGTTATCCATTTTATCCCGCACAACCTCCATTTCAAACTCTTTCCAACCTATGAGAGACTCCTCAATTAAAAGCTCATCAATCGGAGATGCATCCAAACCTCTAGCACAAATAATATCAAATTCTTCAGAGTTATAGGCTATGCCGCCACCTGACCCACCTAAGGTAAAGCTTGGCCTAACTATCAAGGGAAAACCAGCTCCAGAGATCCCAGCGGAAATTTCCTTCCTAACCGCATTTGCCTCCGAAATGGTATGTGCTACTCCAGACTTGGCAGTTTTTAATCCGATTTTTTCCATTGCAACTTTGAATTTTCTTCTATCCTCTGCCTTGTCAATAGCATCTCGATTGGCACCAATTAATTCAATTTTTAAACGCTCTAATATTCCGTCATCAGAGAGTGCGAGCGCCAAATTCAGTGCAGTTTGTCCTCCCATTGTGGGTAAAATCGCGTCTGGTTTTTCTCTTTCAAGTATTTTTTCTAATATAAATTTGTTTAAAGGCTCTATGTAAACTGAGTCTGCCATTTCAGGATCAGTCATTATTGTTGCGGGATTACTGTTGACTAGTATTACTTTAAAACCCTCCTCCTTTAAGGCCTTGCAAGCTTGCACTCCCGAGTAATCAAATTCGCATGCTTGCCCAATAACTATTGGGCCCGCACCGATTATCAAAATCTTTTTTAAGTCTTTTCTTTTAGGCATTTTTATTTTTTTCTTTCAAAAGATCTACAAATTTTTTGAATATATCAACTAGATCTTGTGGGCCTGGACTTCCCTCAGGGTGGCCTTGAAAACCAAAAGCCGGCGAATTAAGGTGCTCTATTCCCTGTATGCTTCCATCAAAGAGTGACTTATGAGAAACCACTAATTCGTCACCTAAGTAATTTTCGTCAACTACAAAACCATGATTCTGAGAAGTAATAAAAATTTTGTTGGTTTTAAGCTCTTGGATAGGGTGATTAGCTCCGTGATGACCAAATGACATTTTCTTTGTTTTTGCACCTGCAGCCAGAGCCAAGACCTGATGCCCTAAGCAAATTCCTAAAATTGGTAATTTGTTAGAAATGGCATTTCTAGCGACGTTTATTCCATTTGCACACGGCTCAGGATCACCAGGACCATTTGACAAAATAATACCATCGGGTTTAGTTTCTACGATAACGTCATATGAGGTGTTACTTGGGACCACCAGAAACTGGCAACCCAGAGATTCTAAAATTCTTAAAATGTTCTTTTTTATCCCAAAATCATAAACTAGAAGAAATGGGGAGTCTCTTTTTGGTTCGGTTTGGCTGCTGTAAGATCGTGACACGCTAACACGATTTGCCAGTTCAGATCCGCGAATACCATCGAATTCGCTCAAAGCATCTGAGGCGCTGCGCCTTGCCTCAACCAAATTTAACTTTGAATTTTCCTGCATTGAGATAATAACCCCATTCATCGCACCATTTTGTCTCAGATTTAGAGTTAATTTTCTCGTGTCGATATTTGCTATACCGACAACTTTATTTTGCACAAGAAAACTATTTAAGCTTTGTTCGCCTCTATAATTCGAGTAAGAAGAGGATAAGTTTTTTACTATGACTCCTGAAAGATAAACATTTTTACTCTCCATATCAGAAGCATTGCATCCAACATTCCCAATGTGTGGATAAGTCAAAGTAACTAATTGATTGCAATAACTTGGGTCTGAAATTATTTCTTGATAACCTGTCATCGACGTGTTGAAAACTACCTCACCGCAAGCTAATCCATGAAATCCAACGGCATCACCGAAAAATTCGCTCCCATCGGAAAGTGCTAGCAGGGCTGGTCCTTTATGGCCACCTCCGTCAAAGGCAAATTTTCTTAAAAGCTGATTAAGGCGCAAAAATTACTCCAAAACTATATTACAGTCTGTTAAAAACGTTTCACTAAAATGCACTAAAGAAAATTAAAAACACACATGCTTTTGAACCAATCCAAGCAACTGTTCTAGCACTTGAAAGGTCGGCAAGATATAACAAAATAAACAACAGTCTGAAAAAAACAAATGCCAAAGCACAATTTTTAACATACTCCAAATTATTGTTTTCGGATACTGTTGCAACCAAGATCGCGACCGTTAACCAGATAAAAGCTTCCCAACTATTTTGTTGGGCAGCATACGCCCTGCCTCTGTACCCTTCTTGCTGAGCCTGCCAAGCTCTGGGGTCTGAATTATCAAAAGATTTTTTTGATTTTGTGATTCCAGCACAAATAAACGGTAAAATTCCAGTCACAAATAAACACCATAAAAGAGTTTCATCCATAATTCACCCTGTCTTTCTTTCTCTCACCGCTTGAGCTATTGTACCCAGGTCGGTAAACTCTAATTCTGCACCATGTGGTACACCGCGGGCTAAACGCGACACCTTCTTTTTTTTAAGGGAATCCTGCTCCTCTAAGAGTAATTCGATGGCGTAAGCAGTGGCTTGTCCCTCAGGAGTAAAGTTTGTAGCTAGTATTACTTCAGTTACTAGATCATCTGAAAGACGGGCCATCAGATTTTCAAATTTTAGTTCCTTTGGCCCAACACCATCAATTGGAGATATTTTTCCGAGCAGAACAAAATATAAGCCGTTGAACGCTTGAGATTGCTCAAGTGCTAATAAATCCGAGGGGGACTCAACTATGCAAAGTTTACTTCTATCCCTAGTTGCGTCAACACATAATTCACAAATATTATCCTCACAAAACGTATTACAATTTTTACAGTTTTTGAGGCTTTCGAGCGCCTCTGCAAGGGCTTCAGACAATTTTAGTGCTGCTCCTCGGTCGTATTGCATCAGATGCAAAGCATTTCTCTGAGCGGTTTTCGGTCCAACTCCGGGTAATTTTACAAAAGCATCAGCTAATTTTTGCAGAGCTAACGGGGCTTTATATTTCATTACTATTAAAAGGGTTTCAATCCTGGCGGTAATGGAAGTCCTGAAGTAACCGAGGACATTTTCTCGTTTGCAATTTTCTCAGCACGTGACATTGCATCGTTTATTGCCACTACTATAAGATCTTGAAGGATCTCCTTGTCATCCTCGCCTGGAATAAGTAGCGATGGATTAATATCAATTGCTTTCACTTTTTGACGACCTGTGACTGTTACTTTTATTAACCCTGAACCTCCTTGACCTTCAATTTCAACACTCTCGAGCTCGTGCTGAACTTTCTTCATTTTTTCTTGCATTTGTTGCGCTTGCCTCATCATCCCAGCGATTTGTCCTTTCATCTTTTTCTCCTATATTTAAATTTCATTTTTTTATAATCAGAGATTCATTTATGATCTCGGCCTCAAATTCAGCCAATAACTGCATAATCCCAGCATTCTTTTTGAAAGCCTCCTTCGCGACTCTCTTATCTCGCAAACTATTTGCTTTCTCAATCATTTCAAAACTATTGGAGACGGATTCCACTTTTTCGACAGTTATGCTGATTTCTTTTTTTAAAAAATCAGTCAAAAAAACCTCTGCTTTCTTTATGAGTGCACTATCCATCAAAATTTCTAAACTCACTTTTAACTTAATTTCAATAATATTTTTATCCTCAGAAAAGGAATCATATTCAGTTTTATATAAAAACTGCCTGAGCAACCCCTCACACCCTAAATTAGAAACAAATGTTGGCCAGGTGAGTAAAGTCATTTGATCAAGCTGATCAATTTTTTTCGGTAATTTATTTGCTACCGGCTGGTCAGCATTTATCTGCGTGATTAATTTATCATGCTTCTTACTTGATTTTTTTTTTCCCTCCTTAATCAAGACATCATTTGTTTTTTCACTTAGCTGAAACGCGAAAAGCCGAATTAAAACCATCTCTAATCCAACCAAGGGGTTCGGAGCCAGTGGCATATCTCTTCTACCAAGAGTAACAATTTGATAATAAAAATTACATTGTGTTAAGCTCAAAGTAGCTAAGTTCTTGCTTGTATACTTCATCTCCGAGTCGTCGAATGAAATATTTGACAGCTGCTTTAAACTAAGCGAATGAAATCTGACCGCAAGCTCCTCCAGAATGCTACCAGCGTCAGCTCCTGAATTTAGCATTTCCCTTGAAATTGATAGGGCTGCGTCTACGTTATCTTGTTGGATAGCATCTATCAAACCATCGATGCTTAGAGTTGAAGCATATCCAAGCATCGAGTTCACATTATCTAACGTTATTTTTCCTTCACCACAAGCGATTGCTTGATCTGAAATAGACAAAGCATCTCGCAAGCTTCCCTCGGCAGCAGCAGAAATTTGACTAATTGCACCCCGTTCAAACGGAACATTTTTTCTCTTTAAAATGTCCATTACGTGTTCGCAAATTTTATCCTCCGGGATATTATTCAATGAAAAACGAAGGCATCGTGAGATGACTGTTGCGGGTATTTTTTTTGGGTCCGTAGTCGCTAAAATAAACACAATATGCTCGGGTGGTTCTTCTAAAGTTTTCAACATGACATTGAAAGCATGATTACTGAGCATGTGAACCTCATCAATTATCAAAACCTTTCTCTTTCCTAAAGCTGGAAAAAAATGAATTTGATCCAAAATTGACTGAATTTCGTCAACGCCCCTATTCGAAGCCGCATCTACCTCAAGGACGTCGACAAATCTGCCATCGTCTATTTCCTCACAGTTTTTACATTCGTTACACGGCTCACCTTCTAAACAGTTGGTGCAATTGATTGCTTTGGCAATTAATCTTGCAATTGTTGTTTTCCCAACGCCTCTTCCCCCTGTAAACAAGTAAGCATGGTGAAAGCTTTCCTTAGAAATAGCATGCTTAAGAGCCTTAATGACTATATCTTGCCCCACCACCTTACTAAACTGATCTGGCCTACAAGACCTGGCTAAAGCAATATTAGAAATAAAATATACTCCCGTCTGAAGAAAAAAACGAGCCGAAACCTCGGCACTCCCAAATTAGCGTTGTGGCTGCTTCGTTCCCGATCTGACCAGATTCACGCAATTGAAGATGCGAGACGGCCCGCCTTTACATTTTATCAATAAGGCATAAAAAGTCTTAAATATTTTCACAAAATACAGTAAAAATTATTGTATTCAAATTAATTTGAGAGAAAATTGAAATAATTCATAGTTACGTAGTATATTAGAACCTGAAGATATTCCTTAAACTGCCGTGCTATTAATAAAATCCCCTGAATAAATTAATAAATGAGTGATTCTATAATAAACGTCACAGACGAATCGTTTGATGAAGAAGTAGTAAATTGCCCCTCCCCCGTATTGGTTGATTTTTGGGCTGAGTGGTGTGGTCCCTGTAAAAGTATCGCGCCGATTATAGAGGAGATAGCTAAAGAATACGTTGGTAAGATTGTGGTTTGTAAATTAAATATTGACGAAAACCCTGATACCCCCGCAAAGTTCAGTATTCGCGGTATTCCTACCCTTTTGTTGTTTGAAAACGGCGCAGTAGTGTCCCAAAAGGTCGGTGCTGCTGCAAAATCTCAGCTGACTGCCTGGATTGATAGTAACGTGTGATTTGATTGCGTAGAATTTGTAACAAAAATTTTCTAACTTAACGACAGCCGAAAGAATGTACCTATCAGAGCTCAAAGCCCTTCCAGTAACAAAACTCGTTGAATTAGCCAGGTCTTTGGAAATAGAAACGGCGAGCAGGTTGCGTAAACAGGAGTTAATGTTTGCTATTTTGAAGAAAAAAGCTAAGGGCGGGGAACAGATTTTTGGTGATGGAGTTCTAGAGGTTTTACCCGACGGTTTTGGGTTTTTGCGTTCTCCAGAAGCTTCTTACATGGCAAGTACAGATGATATATACCTGTCACCCTCCCAAATCCGACGCTTTAATCTTCACACGGGAGATGAGATAGAAGGAGAAGTTAGAACCCCGAAAGATGGTGAAAGATACTTCGCTCTTGTTAAAGTTGACCAGATTAATTCTCAACCTCCTGATGCCTCGAAGAAAAAAATTCTGTTTGAGAACTTAACCCCTTTATTTCCCGATGATGCGATGTCCCTTGAGCGCGATTTGAGAGGGGAAGAGAATATCACTGGAAGAATCATTGACATGATCGCTCCAATCGGAAAAGGGCAAAGAGGATTAATAGTAGCCTCACCAAAAAGTGGCAAGACTGTAATGATGCAACACATGGCGCACTCAATTACGGATAATCACCCTGAAATCAAACTTATCGTTTTACTCATAGACGAAAGACCCGAAGAAGTCACTGAAATGCAAAGATCTGTTCGCGGAGAAGTTGTGGCTTCAACTTTTGATGAACCCGCGCCGAGGCATGTTCAAGTTGCTGAAATGGTTATAGAGAAAGCAAAAAGATTAGTCGAACATAAGAAAGATGTCGTAATTTTACTGGACTCAATTACTAGGTTAGCAAGAGCTTACAATACGGTGGTACCAACCTCTGGTAAGGTTCTAACGGGCGGAGTTGATGCTAATGCGCTACATAGACCGAAAAGATTCTTTGGCGCGGCAAGAAATGTCGAGGAGGGTGGATCACTTACCATAATTGCTACAGCTTTGATTGAGACGGGAAGCCGAATGGATGAAGTAATTTATGAGGAATTTAAAGGCACTGGAAATATGGAGGTACACTTAGAGCGGCGTTTAGCCGAAAAAAGAGTTTATCCAGCCATAAACATCAACAGATCAGGAACCAGGAAAGAGGAACTTTTAATTAAGCCTGACTTACTGCAGAAGATTTGGATTCTGAGGAAATTACTTCATGATATGGATGAGATGCAGTCTATCGAATTTTTACTTGATAAAATCCGACAGACTAAAAATAATGGTGAGTTTTTTGATTTGATGAAGAAAGGTGGTTAATATGGGAAGCTTAGCTAATTGCATAGGTGAAAGGTTGCTAACCAAATGAAGAATGATATTCATCCCGTTTACAGGGAAGTCGTTTTTGTTGATGTTTCGAACGACTACAAATTTATCACAAGATCTACTGTAAAAACCAAAGATACAATTAAGTGGAGTGACGGAAAGGATTACCCTTTATACAAGTTGGATACGAGCTCAGAATCTCACCCCTTTTACACTGGAACACAGAAAATGATTGATACAGCCGGAAGAGTTGAAAAATTTAGACAAAAGTTTGGTAGTAAAAAGGGATCCAAGACCTCCAAATCCTCAGCTTGACGATAAAACTAATTTTTTAGTTTGAAAAAAAAACTATTCTCTTCGTGAGTTAATTTTCGAGTCTGGTGAAGTTGGTCCTTTACCTGGATTAGCGGCAAGCTCAGTTGCATCAGTACCAAAAATTTTATTCTTTTTAATCATTGTGGGTATTCTGTTCTTTGGAGTAGTTGATAGAATTCCATGGAAAGGCCCTGACCTTTATGGGACAGCACTGATAAAAAACTGTGATGGAGGTAGCATACTCGAGTCACGGTGCGTAGTTCCAAACATTTCAGGAAACATTATTGGTAGTGAGGGTCCTCTTTTCTTCTGGTTAGTGTCGTCTTTTTGGAAAGGTGTAAATTATTCCTGGGAAAAGTTAAATGGTTTTCATCTAAGCAGTCACTTCTTAGATGACTTTGCCAGAATAGTTCAAATTTTTTTCATAATTTTAGGGTTAATGTTCTCATGGTTTGGAGTAAAAAAACTTGCCCTTAGAAGAGAGTCAAGGCCAATTGACCCATTAGGAATAGGACCAAATGCACAGAATTACAGTTCGAATATAGCTACCTGCAGTCTTCTGCTAAACCTGTCTTGCCTTGGATCAATTATGCAATGGCATGAAATTAGTAATGTAGGCTTATCGTTTTTTTTTCAGGCCATTGCTTTTTTTGCACTAACCGAGTCTCCTGAGAAACCGGAAAAGAATGCACTGATCTATGGTTTGTCTACCACTGGGCTATTATTATCTGCAGGCGTATCTACTTGCTTTTCGTACTGGTTTTGTGCACTGTTTCTGCTAATTTTTTTTCACCCATGGAATTTAGTGAAAACAAAATTTCTATTACTCTCTTTTCTTACATTTTTTGTTGCACTTTCGGGTATCATCTCTTTTTTAATTCTTGAAGAGGTAGACAATTTAATAATAAATCGCTGGTTTCTCTCTCAGATAACCGGATCATCTTTCCAACCATTATATCTAATTAAAACTTGGCTTTGGACATGGTGGCCCTTATGGCCAATAATTTTTGCATTATTGGCGAAATTACACCCGAAAAGTTTTAAAAACTCTCCTCATTTGATACTGCCTATCGTTCTGTTTACTTCCTTAACTATATTTCCATTATCCGGAGTTTTAAACTCAGCAGAAACAAAGTTTATTCCAATACTTCCATTATCCGTTCTGGCTGCCTTTGGTTTGTTAAGTCTTCCTAGAGGCGTAGCAAATTTAATAGACTGGTTTGCCCTATCCATTTTCTCTCTTATTGCTGTTTTAATCTGGACATACTGGATTGCACTTCACACGGGCACACCGAACGAAATATATCAAGACGCCATCAGGGCAGCTCCCGTCGCTGAGGGAAAATTTAGAATTTTAGACATAATTCTTGGAGTTATGGTTACCATGGGTTGGCTTTACCTTATTTTATGGAGAATGCAAACAACAAAACCAAATTTATGGAGGCCGGTAGTATTAAGTGCAGGAGGACTGGCATTCATGTGGACACTGTTGATTACACTATGGGGCCCAGCTTTGAACGTTAACCGAGGTTTTTCTAATATTGCAAATAATTTAGAGCAGAGTATCGTTTTCCATAAAAAAAATGACGAAGTTATTCCATGTATAAATATAAAAGCTTCGGATTTAAAAACGCAGGCCATTGTTTTGGCATACACAAACTTCAGCATTTCCGATACTCAAAAATGTCAATATTTCTTAATTAGAAATAATAATCGCGACACTCAAGACAGAATATCAGAAACAGAATTTCCCACTGGAGCAAGTCAATGGTCCATAGTCTGGCAAATAAGCAGGTACGGAGATCCTAGAAAAAGAGAAAAATATTCACTTTTTTCAAGATTACGGTAGCCGCAAGAAATTAGCTCGGTAATATTTAAGTTCCTCAATAGACTCCAAGACATCAGCCATGGCTGAGTGGGCACCTTTCTTTACAAAGCCCTTTGTCAGTGCGGGGTTCCATCTCTTGCACAACTCTTTTACTGTACTCACGTCAATATTTCTATAACTGAAATATGCATCCAAATTAGGCATGTAGGCACGTAAAAATCTTCTATCCTGGTGAATAGAGCTACCGCATAAGGGAGAAACTCCTTTTGGAACCCTATCCTCTAAATAACTCAAAACCCTCTTTTCTACATCAAATTCAGAGAGCGAGGAGAGCCTTACCTTTGGAACTAAACCAGTCTTTGAGTGTGTGCTTTGATTCCACTCATCCATCGTTTCAAGATGGTTATCAGTCTGATGAACCACAAACTCTAAACCCGCATCAATCAACTCTAATTCTTGATTAGTGACGACAAGAGCCAGTTCCAAAATTCTGCAAATTTTAGGCTCCAAACCACTCATTTCCATATCAAGCCAGACAAGATTTTCTGCGGCCTTATTCTCTGATTTTGACAAAATACACCTCTTTGATCAATTATTAAGCATGACTACAAAAGTTAAAAATGAAGTTTACAGAGTACTAAATTCAAACAGAAATATCATTACTGCGTGTTTTGGTAATAAGGTTATTCGTTGTATTTCCAAAACACCTGAATTATCACCGGTAGTCAATGACTTGATATTAGTAAACATAGATACAACACCCATTTCAATAAAGAGTATACTCCCCAGGAAAAATATATTCTTTAGGAAAGAACTCAAAACTAAAATCATAAGTGTAAACCTAGATCACATATTTTTGATTATTTCTGGTGAACCAAAATTTACGCCTAATCTTCTATTATCTGTATTGTTAAGAGCCCTTGATCAAAATATCCCAATCTCATTAGTGTTAAACAAAAAAGATTTGATCAAAGAATTTGAGACAGCAAAAAAAATTCTTCTGTCTCTTTTTCCTTGTTATTTGAAGGCGTCATCAAATGACCTACATTTATTTAACCAAATTTTCAGTTCTAAACTTCTTGAAAATTCCAACACTTCGAATGAGGGATTGATTGAAATAAAGAAAAAAATTCAAGAGATCCATGAGCAAAAAAAATCCGATAAAGCAATTTGTTTTATCGGACAGTCAGGATCAGGAAAGAGCAGTCTAATTAAAAAAATAATTCCTGATGCAGACCCAAGAATTGGAGAAATTTCTAATACAAGAAAGAAAGGGAAACACACCACAACTACATCATATGCTTACAGCTTAAAAAAATTTGAAAAAGGGTTTTCAAAACTTTGGATTATTGATACACCAGGCATCGAGAATTTTGGCATCTCTGATTTATCGTTGAATGCCATTCAAAGATTATTTCCAGATTTTTCTGAGATAGTTACCACCTATGGGCCTTGTAAATTTTCAGACTGCAAACATGATCATGAACCAGGATGCACCATAAAAAGACTATCAAAAGCCTATTCCAAAAGTTCTCTTGATAAGTCTTCCAAACTTCTCTGTCGCTTAGAGTTGTGGAGAGAACTTACAAGAACACTAATGAATTAAATTTGCAAACCAGCCAAATGTAGTTAGGAGCAAAATAGTCAAAAAAAGAATTAAAGATCTCCACATTAATCCTGACGCAACTACCATAGAATTTTCGTCAGGGTCTCTTAAATCAACATGGGACTGTATGTCGCTGTCGAAGTTCTCCAACTGACGTTTGCCAGAAAGCGCTGTGGGCACTGTCAATCTGAAAGTCATAGCTCCCTCCCCAGCAGCTAAAATTATACGCTCTGAATCATGCCCTCCCTCAAAGTTTCCTGCGGAGCTAGCTCTAATCATTGCAACAACGTCTTCGAAATTTCCTACTACTGCAAAAACAAAAGCTGTAACCCTACAAGATATCCAGTCAAACCAAAAAAATCCCTTTTTTGAAATGGAATCAAAGTAGTTTTCCTCAGAAAAAGAGAGAGGATCAGGTTCACCGTCTTCGGATACTGTTTTTTCCTCAAGTGCCCCCTGAAGCTCCTCTGACCAAATTCTTTTAGTGAGAACTGAAAATTTATACGCTACAAGCCCCAAGGGACCAGGTAAAATAAGATACCAGAATATAACAGAAAATAAGTTACGGTGAAGCGAGACAACAAGAAGCTTAATTGCCTCTCGTGAAATTTGATTATGATCACCAGTTTTTGAAACTTCTTGTAAAACTGGATCGCTGTGCTCTTTGGCAGACCAATCACTCAAAAAGTTCTTGGCCTTATCAACATCTGAACTTATCAAGTGCTTTCGAATATTTGAGAAACGGTCTAGATACTGCTTAAAACCCAATGAGAGGTATAAAAGTAGAGTTAGAAATACTAATCCTAAAAATGGGTGTGCCAGCATAAGCAAATACCATATTACCCAAAAGAAACTAGCTGGAATAATGACTACTGCGAGCCAAACCATAGCAGCCAATTTCCAATCCCCAATATCCAGTTTGTTCCTCGCCCAGTTGATAACACGAGATGCGAACACCTCAAACAAGCCATTTTTAAGGGGAAAATAATACTCTAATAAAAGAGCGCACAGTAAACTTGTCAAAAGCATTCTAAGGTAACAAATTAAAAAAATGATTAGGAAAATCCGGCGAGGAGTCTACCCCCCAGAAACTTTTTTTGAAGGCTTTGAAGATCTGGACGGTAATTTTTCTTTGATCCTGGCTGACTTACCCGATCTTTGCCTCAAATAAAATAACTTTCCTCGTCGAACATCACCTCGCCGTAGCACTTCGATTTTTGCAATGAGCGGGGAATAAGTTTGAAAGGTTCTTTCAACCCCCTCTCCACCAGATACTTTTCTGACAATGAATGAGGAGTTGAGACCCTTATTTCTTTTGGCAATTACTACACCCTCAAAAGCTTGAACTCTTTTCCTATTGCCTTCAAGGACATTTACACTAACTTTTACAGTATCGCCGGAAAAAAACTCCGGCATCTCCACACCAAGCTCCTTAATTTGCTCAGCCTCCAATGACTCAATAATATTCATCTGTTAATCCCCCAAAACTAATCATTTAATTCATCTACAAAGTCAAGAATCTCACTTTTTGATAACAAATTTTTTCTAATTGCCAATCTAACTAAATCTGGCCTATATTTACATGTTAATTCGATAGCTTTTTGTCGCCGCCAGTTCTTTATTTTCGCATGATGTCCAGATAAAAGCACGTCTGGGACAGCGTTTGATTCAAAAACTTTTGGTCTGGTGTAGTGAGGAAATTGCAGTACCCCATCCATAAAAGAATCATGTTTAGAGGATTCTTCATTCCCAAGAGTCCCAGGAATTCTTCTGATTACGGCTTCCATCAATGCTAGCGCCACGCATTCACCACCTGGCAGAATAAAGTCTCCTATACTAACAATTTCATCAACATATGTGTCAATAAAACGCTGATCAACTCCTTCATATCTCCCACATATCAGTGTGTACTGTTGCTCCTCTAAATTATGAGCTATATCCTCAACTAGATCCTGAGATAGAACCTTGCCAACTGGTGAAAAAAAAAGGACTCTGGCGGGCTTTTCAGCAGCTTCATCAATCTTATTGACTGTCGCCCTAAGGGGCTCGGCCATCATTACCATTCCTGGTCCCCCTCCGTATGGTCTGTCATCGATCTGTCCAGAACTTTCATTTGAAAATTCTCGCGGATTCCAACACTTAACTTTAACAAGTCCATTTTTAACCGCCCTACCACAAACACCTGAATTCTCCCACACCTCAAAAAGGCTTGGAAAAAGTGTAACTACATTGAAAGTCATAGTTTCACCAACCCTCTTCCCAATCAACAATCAATTTTTGCTCTTCCTTAATAATTTCAGAAATAAAAACTTTATTATAAGGAATTAACGTTTTCTCAGTACAAATCCAATTTTGGTGATTATTACCGTCAATTTTTACTACCTGGCCTAAAAATTTACCTTGCAAATTTCTAACTGCATAACCGATGAGGTCATTCATGAGCAAGATACGCTCATCAGCTATTAAACTTCTAGATATTAGAGCCTGAAATGAAACAATCTCTTCTGCCGCTGACCGTGAATCAATTCCTGCGATCCTAAGACGAAGACGCCCAGCGTTCAAGGAAACTTTCTCGACAAAAGATAAAAAAAATCGATTTTTATTGCTTATCCAAATTTCACGACCTATCAAAGGCTTTTCTTCCCACTTTGATGACCGAGTTAGATCAAAAAAAGGTTTTGAGCAAGCCAGCCTGACTACCCCTGATAAGCCAACGGCGGAAACAACATTGCCCAGTAAGAAGAGCTCTTTGGGGAGCTTCTCGGCGCTAGAAAAATTTAAAGTTCTGCTAAAAACAATCTCAGGACCTACAAGTCTACCCAATCGACGCTCAATAAAGCTCCCAAATTTTTTTTTTGCGTCAAAAGATGCTTCTTAAACACCATTTTCGACGGTTGCCGAGTTAGACTGCTTCATTAACTTTTTAACCCTATCACTCGGTTGCGCTCCCTTCTTAATCCAAAAATCAAGCCTATCACTAGCTATTCTTAAGGATTCAACATTCGCTTTTGCAAGAGGATCGAAAAAACCCAGCCTCTCGATAAACCTACCGTCTCGCTTAAATCGCGCTTCTGTTGCTACAATATGATAAAAGGGCTTTTTGTGGGACCCACCTCTTGCTAATCTTATAACTACCATGAACTTTTACTCAAAAAAGAAAAAGTATACCTGTATGACGACTCAATGCCAAGCCTTTTCGAAATCATCTGTAACTAATCGAAATCAAAGAAATTTCCAGTTTCATATAGTCATTATAGCATTTGCAAGCTTTTTTTTTGTGGAGGAATCTTTTTCAAGGACTGCAGGTGATAAAAATCAAGTTGAACAGTTTATTTTTGATATGAACAGGAAACACGGTTTCTCAAAATCCAATTTAACTAAAAAATTTAGGCAACTAAAAATTCAAAAACGAGCCCTAAAACTTAATAACCCATCAAAAAATCAAAAAAAAATAAGAGACTGGCCGAAATACCGTGACATATTCCTTAATGCTAGAGTGATCTCGACGGGAAAAGAATTTTTTTTTAGAAATGAAAAAACTTTGAAGAGAGCCTCTAAACTTTACGGTGTGCCCTCTAAGATTTTAATGGGTATAATCGGCGTTGAGACAAGGTATGGTAAAGTTACGGGGGATTTTCCAGTTCTAGATACCTTATTTACCCTAGCTTTTGAAAATACCAGAAGGGAAGTCTTTTTCAGAAACGAACTTGAGCAATTACTGTTAGTTGGCAGGGAGTCCAAGCTTGATATTACAACTTTAAAAAGTTCCTTCGCCGGCGCGCTTGGTATTCCCCAATTTATGCCCTCCAGCATCAGATCTTTTGCTGTGGACTTTGATCGAGATGGGAAAGTTGATATTTTAAACAGTGAGTCGGACGCTATTGGCTCTGTAGCAAACTACCTTTCGAAACATGGTTGGGAAAGAGGCGACTTAACTCATGCTGTTGCTTTAATTGCAGTTGGTTCAAATCCAACGAAATATTTAGCAAAAAATCTGACCCCGAGTCACAGCATAAATTTACTCAGGTCAGCCGGCATTTTAGATAAATCTAAAGTTTTGCCACCTAATCAAGCTGTAAGTTTGATAGACCTACCGAGAAAAAACAAAAAAGACATATACTGGATTGCTACAAAAAATTTCTTTTCGATAACTATGTACAACAGAAGTTACATGTACGCTGCGGCAGTAATCAAACTTGGGGAAAGAATTTCTGCAGAGGTAAATACTAATTGAACCTCCTTTGCCTCAAAGTCTCGAAAATTGTAACACCACAAGCTACAGATACATTCAAGCTCTCGGTCACTCCCACCATTGGTAAGCTAATTAAGTCATCGCACATGTCTCTAGTTCTGTTCTTTAGCCCACCTGCCTCGTCTCCAAAAACAAAGGCTACGGGCGATCTCAAATCCAGAGAGTAAAGATTCTTCGCAGCAGTTGAATCCATACCATAAACAAAGTAACCTCTCATTTGAACAATTTCAATCGCTCGAGATAAATTGGGGACCCTTAAATAAAAAGTTCCCTCAGTCGCGCCCACGGAAGTCTTAAGGGCCAAATCATTCAGGGGGGCTGAGTGATTCATAGGTGCTATAACGGCAGCCGTGCCGCCTGCATCGGCAGAGCGCAATAGGGCTCCAAGATTTCTTGGGTCTGTGACTCCATCCAAAAAAATTAATGGAGGTAAGGATTTTTTTTTCTGCACAGCCAAAAAATCAAAAAGGTCATTAACAGTTTCCGGGGTATCCAACTTTTCCGCAAAAGCTAGAAAACCGTTGTTTTTCTTATTGCTCGATAACTTATTTAATTCCTCCTGGTCTGTCAAAATTACTTTTAACTGATTTTTTTTTGCAAGCTGTAAAATGAGGTCCTTCCTAAAATCTTTTTTCTTTGAGGAAATAAAAATTTTTTCAATTGATTTCGGATTGAAATTTAACCTATTTTTTATAGCGTGAAAACCGATTAGCAGCATAATTGATACCTGAAAGCCTTTCAATGAAGATTATTAGCTCTTTTTATTTAGTTGGTTGAGACTACGAACATTAAAGTCCGAAACTCTTGACTTTTTGTTCTTTGAGGAACTGCTGAAACTTTTTTTTCTACGGTCGTTTTTCAAGCGTGAAGTTTGAGTAATTAAACTTCGACCAGCCTCCTTTGTTTGATAGTGATTGGAGACTCTTTGGCTATTAATCCCAATTTTTTTCTTAGCTAAGATGGTTGGGGCCAAACCAAAATCAATACGCCTGCCATCTATATCAACCCTCAACAATTGAACAATTACACTATCATACAACTTATATCGTTTACCTGTGCGCTCACCGCGCATTTCGTAACTTGCAGAATTGAATTGAAAATATTCTGATCCCAGTTCCGATACATGAATCAAACCCTCAACAAATAGATCGTCAAGAGTGATAAAAAGGCCAAAAGGCTGAACTCCAGTAATTGTTCCTCTCATTTGCTCACCTACTCTGTCTTGCATAAACTGACATTTTAACCAAGCTAGTACATCTCTTGACGCGTCATCTGCGCGTCGCTCAGCGTTCGAACAGTGCTCTCCAATATATTTCCAGCTTGTTTTTTGATCCACAGGTTCATCATCATCTTTAAATTGACAATTTGGCGTATACCGTTTTCCCACTAAAATCGACTTTATCGACCTATGAACTAAGAGGTCGGGATATCTACGAATTGGCGAAGTAAAGTGAGTATAATAATCTAACGACAGAGCAAAATGACCAGAATTTTCTGGAATATACTGAGCTCTTTGCATTGTTCTAAGTATTAAAGACTGTAAAACATCGGCATCAACCCTTGCTTTGATCTTAGCTAACAACTCGGAGAAATCAGATGGCTTCGGATCTTCTCCTCCTCCTAATTTAATTCCTTGCGATTTTAAAAAAACTCTTAACTCGTCCAACTTCTCCGACTCAGGGGATTGATGCACTCTATACAAACAGCCAGAACCGTTTTTATTTAAGAATTCCGCTGCACAACTATTTGCAGCGATCATACATTCCTCGATAATTCTATGACTGTCATTTCTCTTTAAAGGTGAGATATTTTTTATTTTTCCATCCTGAGTCAACTCGATATTAGTTTCAGTTGTTTCAAAATCTAGTGCCCCTCGGCTATTTCTGGAGGCTAACAGTAGCTTAAAGATTTCATGGGCATTGAACATAGGGGTCAGAGTTTCATCATCACTTATTTTTCTCGTTTGTTCTCTGTTTTTTAATAAAACAAAATATTCATCATAAGTTAACCTCGCGCACGAACGGATTACGGCCTCATAAAATTGATATGCAATAATTCTACCCACTGAATTCACGACCATATCACACACAAGAACAAATCGATCTTTTCCAGCGACCAAGGAGCAAATATTATTTGATAGGTACTCAGGAAGCATGGGAATAACCGTCCGCGGAAAATACACAGATGTACCGCGATTAAAAGCTTCTTTGTCTAGAAGGTCGTCACTTTTAACATAATGACAAACGTCTGCTATCGCCACTAACAATCTCCAAGCACCTTTACTTTTACCTTTAATTGGCTCGGCGTAGATAGCATCATCAAAATCTCGTGCATCTATTCCGTCAACGGTAAAAAAATCTATATCCCTCAAGTCTTGTCTTGCGGCGTCTATATCATTTTCGTCTGGAGACTGAAAATTTGCCTCCAAAGACAAAATATTCTCAGGGAATGATTCTGGAATACCAAATTTTCTTACTGCTATTTTAACCTCCATGCCAGGATCATTTATACCACCGATGACTTCAATTATTTGTCCAATAGGAGGGGTATCTTTTGTGGGTGGGTCCGTTATTTTTACCATGACTACTTGGTCTGGAAATGCATCCTTGGTACTAGTTTTTGGTATTAAGATATCGTGCTTTATTCTGTTGTCCTCTGGAATAACAACATAAATGCCTTTCTCCAAAACCAACCTGCCTACTAAGTCTCTTTGAGAATGCTCAAGTACTTCCTGAATAACAGCTTCATATTTATTATTCTTTCTTGAAAATAATAAGTTAGCTGCAACCTTATCTCCATGCATTACCTTCAACATTTCTTTTGGAGAAATAAAGATATCCGTAGAGTCCTCATCAGTAGACAAAAATCCGTAGCCGTCTCTGTGCCCGGCAACCATTCCAACTACCAATTTTACTTTCTGCTTTGACACGTTTGTGATTCCGAAAATGACGTTAAAGAAAAATAAAGTTTTAACATAGCTGAATTAATTAGGAAATTCTTAAGATAGAAATTTCTTGCAAAGGCACCTGGAGAACCACCTAACAAAGTACGTTAAGGAAGGCTATTTCCATAAACCCTAATAAAAAAATCTTATTTACTGGCTCCCTATCTGCGATTTCAAACAAAAACTTTCTCCAAAAAAATAATATTTTTTCTATCCGGTCCGGTTGATATTATTGATATTGGCAACTCACATAATTCAGAAATGCGATTTAAATAATTTTTTGCATTTAAAGGCAATTGTTCCCATGACTCAACATTTCCAGTTTGTTCGCTCCAACCTGGTAATTCCTCATAAATTGGTTTGCAGTTAGAGGGTCTAGAAAAACTTGGCATAACTCTAATAACGTCAGAGTCGCATTCATAGCCCGTACAAACCCTGATTTTATCTAATCCATCTAGTACGTCTAGCTTAGTGATACATAAACTCGTGAGGCCGTTTGTTACCGCTGAACGTCTCATAGTAACGGAATCGAACCAACCAATACGTCTAGGCCTACCGGTAACAGACCCAAATTCCATTCCCTTCTCAGCCAAGTGACTAGCAATCTCACCATTTATTTCAGTAGGAAATGGTCCCTCACCAACTCTAGTGACGTAAGCTTTTGCCACACCTAAAACATTTCCAAAGTATTTAGGACCCAAACCGACTCCAGCACCAACGGCACTTGCAACACAATTACTACTGGTAACGTATGGATAAGTACCGTGATCTATATCAAGAAGCGAACCTTGCGCTCCCTCGAAAAGAATATTTTCTTTTCTTTTCAATGACTCCATTAATTTTAATGAGACGTCGCCGGCTAAATCTAACACAGTCGGGGCTAAATCAGCAATCTCGTCGAAAATAAGCGCTCTATCAACAGGGGAATCGTACCCATAGATTTTTTTCAACACTAACTCATGAAAATCAATAGAGGTATAAAGCTTTTTCTTAAAGCTACTCAAATCATAAAGATCAGAAATTCGCAAAGCCCTCCTTGCAATTTTATCCTCGTAGGCTGGTCCGATCCCTCTCCCAGTAGTTCCAATTTTGTTTTTTCCTTTTGCAATTTCATTTGCTTTATCAATCAACGCGTGGGTTTCTAAAACAAGTGGACATAACCAGCTGATTTTGAGTCTTTCCTTCACATCAACACCGATTATCTCTAGGGATTTCATCTCAGCAATTAGAGCCTTGAGAGAAATTACTACACCATTACCAATAAAACACTTGACATTAGGCCTGAGAATTCCTGAAGGTATAAGGCTTAGAATAGTCTTTCTCCCATCAGCCACTAAGGTATGACCAGCATTATGCCCGCCCTGAAACCTAACGACAGCTTGCGCATTTTCAGTCAATAAGTCTACTACCTTACCTTTACCCTCATCTCCCCACTGCGTACCCACAACGACAATTGACTTACCAATTCCCACTGAATCCTCGATAGACACTGAGTTCAAAGGAAATTTTTCGTTTGACTGCAGATCGCTTACCAACTTACTCAAGCGTTTCAATTCCAAACTAAAGCCTACACCGGGTCGTGAGTCACCAACAATTGTCCTGACCTTATCATACCGACCTCCTCTTAAGATCGCATCATGCCAACCTCCAACAAATATTGAAAACATCACTCCCGTGTGATACTGGTACCCATCCAAATCCGCAAGATCAAGCAGTAACTCCCAGTGCGAGTCAGATATAAATCCATGCGAGTTTTTCACCCTATCTATTATGAAATCTAGATCTTTTAAGGCTTCCACAATTTTATCTAACTTGGGAAGTCTGTTTCTTGCCTCCTGCATCAAACCTTCATCTTGGTAAACGCTTCCACTTAGATCAATCAGATTTAAAAGAGCCTCCCCAATTTCCGGCTTCATATTCGAAACCATAACTCCTAACGCAATTTTATCCTTTTTGCGAAGTAACGAAATTGCGCGAGATTGATTACTCCGTAAAAACTCATCCGCTTCACATAAGGCTAAAAAAATTCCTCTATGAGTTATACAAAAGCTACCCTTATTAACTCCCAAAAGCTCAACGGATTTAACCGCTATACGCTGAATCTCCAAATCTAAATTAAGGTCTTTTGGCCCAAAAATCTCACAACCTATCTGAAACTGCTCCCTTGAGGAATACATTCCTGCTGGCACCGAGTGTAGTATTGACCCAACATAACAATATTTGCGAATTTTATCATCTGTATCCTGACTGATTGACCGATCTATACGGGCGATTTGCGGAGTTATATCGGGTCTTAAACCCAAAAGCTCACCAGATAAACTGTCAAAAAGGGAGAAGATGCGACTTTCAAAGTCCCCTTTATCTGAGGACTTCAATGATTCCATAAATTCAATTGAAGAGGGTATAAAATATTTAAACTTTTGATCTCTGTAATAGCTTAGGAGCCTTTTGCGAACGGACTCTATATTTGCGGCCTCGTCAGATAATACATCAGCAGTAAAATCTGGAAGAGACTTACGTGCCATGGAATTGGCTACCCTATAAGGTAACTATTTCACACCCTGATTCGACTGAAAAAATCTAAAAAAGTCAGAATCTGGATCGGTGACGATTAAGTCACTACTATTTTTGAAGCTCTCCCTATAGGCTTGCAGGCTACGATAAAATTCGGCGAATTCTGGGTCACGGCCAAAGGCTTCGGAATATGCTGCTGCGGATACCGCATCGCCAGTACCTTTGATATCCTGGGCTTTTTTGTAAGCCTGAGCAAGAATGCCAACTCTTTGCCTATCAGCATTTGCTCTTATCTTTTCAGCCTCTGCAGCCCCTTCAGATCGCCTTTCCGCTGCAATCGCTTTTCGCTCCGACTCCATACGACGAAAAACCGAGTCTCTAATTTCATCTGCAAAATCAACTCGTCTCAACCGAACATCAACAATTTTCACCCCTATCTGGGTAGCATCTTCAGCCACTCTTCTCGTAACATTTTCCATTACTTTTTCTCGCTCTCCAGAGATCACATCATTAACAGTTCTAGTTGCTATTTCATTATTGAGACCGTCCCGCAGTGCCCTAGAGATTCTGTCGTTTGCACTGGCAACCCTGCCAGCCACACTGGTGTAAAAAGTCTTAGCATCTTCAATCCGCCATTTTACGTAAGTGTCGACTACCACATTCTGTTTTTCTTTAGTAATGAATCTATCGGCATCTGGTGTGTCAATCGTTAGCGTTCTTTTTTCCAAATAAATAATGTTTTGAAGCGGCTGCGGTAATTTGAAGTATAACCCAGGTTGATCAACTACTCTTTTAATTTCCCCCAGAGCAAAAACTAAAGCAAACTGCCTCTGATCAACTACAAAAAGGCAAGAAGACAAAAAAAACGCAATAACCGCAACAATGCCTGCTAGTGGAATAAGCTTGTTCATTTACCTGCCCTCTCGTAGTCTATCTCGCAAATTTTCAGCACCGCTTCTTAAATCGTTACCTAGAAAATTTCTGATTGAGTTAGCGCTGTTCGTGTTACTGGTAGTATTGTTGGAAGCAGCGGAATTTCCAGCAGTAGCATTGGGTAGAGATCTAGTTTCCGACGTTCTCTGCTGAATTAACTTATCCAGGGGTAGGAAGAGCATATTACTGCCAGATTTTGTTTCAACCATTACTTTGCTAACATTTGAAAACACTTCTTGCATCGATTCAAGATAAAGTCTGTTGCGCGTGACATCAGGAGCGGTTTTATACTCATTTACCAGCTTCTTAAACCTCTGACTATCTCCCTCAGCGGTTGCAATAACCCTTTCCTTGTAACCCTCAGCTTCCTCCTCCAGACGAAAAGCGGCACCCTTTGCCCTAGGAATAACATCGTTGGCATAAGCTTGGCCCTCATTTTTAGTCTTCTCTGCGTCCTGAGCAGCCTTAATGGCGTCACTGAAGGCAGCCTGCACCTCTTCCGGCGGCTGCACATTTTGAATAGTTAGATTGACGATCGTTAATCCCGATTTATATCGATCTGCAATTTTTTGCGTAATTCCTAAAGCTTCTCTACTAATTGCCTCCTTATTTTCGTACAGTACAGAATCAGCTTCGCTTCTTCCAACCACTTCTCTCATAGCCGTCTCGGCTGCCTGTCTTACTATATCGTCCGGCCGTAAATTATTAAAAATGTAATCTTCAGGGTTACCAACTCTATACTGAACGGCAAATTGAACATCAACAATATTTTCATCCCCTGTGAGCATTAATGAATCTCTCCCCGAGGTTTGTGTTTGGCTATTGCGTACACCAATAGCGGTCTGTCTCAACTGGGCAAAATTTACAGTTTCGTGAGAATCAACAGGGTATGGAATTCGCCAATTGAATCCGGCATTAGCCGAATATTTATATTCGCCGAATCTCAGCACAAGGGCTGTTTGTCCCTCCTCAACGATGTAAAAACCCGAGGCTAACCATAAAAGGAAAATAATTACAAAACCACCCGCAAAGAAACGTGCATCAAACTTAAAAGGGGGCAGTCCTCCCCCTGACTTTCCGTTTCTATTTCGGTTACCACCCCAATTCCCACCCGGTCTTTTACCGCGGGAATCCCCAAATAAAGACCCGAGCTTCCTATTGAAATCTTTCCAAACTTCTTCCAAATCGGGAGGATTATTCTGGGATTCAGGGCGAGACCGATTGTCCCTACCGTCGCCATTGGACTCCCCACGGCCCGAATTTTCATTCTTATCCCCCTCCGAGGACTTTTTATCATCATCAGAAGCCTTACCCCACTTAGGATCACCCATGGATAGCAAATTTTTTAAAATGTTATTTAATGTCATGTTTTCCGAACGTATAAAGTTATTAAACTAATGACCCTCTGGACGGACAAACGTTCTTTCTATTTTTTCCAAAGGAATAAATTTCAGGCATAGACTCTGCGTTTTTTCCACTCGAGGGATCTTCTATCAACTTAAAGGATAACACCGCTAGCTTTACCAGATCCAAGCCTTTTTTGTCAGTAGCGCTTATCCATACATTTTCAAGTCTACCATATTGATCGCGCACAACCTTAGGATCTTCGCCTGTCAAGTCGATTTTGTTAAATAAATTCAAACGAGGAATACCAGCTGCACCAACCTCTCCTAATACTTTTAACACATCATCATAATGTTCCTTCCATTTTTCATCACTATAGTCAATTACGTGGATGAGCAAGTCAGCTCTCGCTGTTTCCGTCAATGTTGCCTTGAATGATTCTACTAACCCAACAGGAAGATTTTTTATAAACCCCACTGTATCTGATAAAACCATGAACTGATCACTGCCCAAAAAAACCCTACGACTTGTAGTATCAAGAGTGGCAAAAAGTTGATTTGCAGCATAGACTCCCGCCCTCGTAAATACATTAAAAAGTGTTGATTTCCCAGAATTTGTGTATCCAACAAGAGAAACGCTGTACGCACCACCCTTCTCTCGAGCCTTTCGTCTGTTATCTCTCTGCTTGGAAACACTCGCTAAATCACGCTTCAGTTTTTTCACTTTTACAGCAATCAACCTCCTATCAGTCTCAAGCTGAGTTTCACCTGGCCCCCTCAGACCTATTCCTCCACGCTGTCGTTCGAGGTGCGTCCAGCCTCTAATAAGCCGAGTTGACAGGTACTTTAATTGTGCCAACTCAACCTGTAACTTACCCTCTCTACTTTTCGCCCTCTGCGCGAATATGTCTAAAATTAAAGCAACACGATCGATTACTCGACATTCGATATTTTGAGTTAGGTTACGTTGTTGTACGGCGGTCAGCTCTTCACTAAAAATTATCAAATTAGCTCGATATTTCTGTCGGGCTGATTTTACCTCAGCAACCTTGCCTGGAGTCACAAAAAAAGACGGGTTAATGCAGCTCTGTGCCGTAACTATCTTAAAGCAAACAAATCCACCTGCAGATTCCGCCAAAGCCTGCAGCTCTGAGGATTGATTATCTGTTAAAACATTCCTCTGTAAAACCACTATGCCAACTTTAACCTTCTCCCCATGAGTTAGCTGTTCATTTGTTTCTATTCTCGATAACTTTAATTTACCCAGGACCTAACTCTCTTTTTTCTTCCCTGCCGCGGAGGCCTCTTCAAAATCAAACTCAATATTTTTTGAAGGTACTATAGTAGAAACAGCATGTTTGTATACCAACTGCACCACGTTACTCCTAAGCAGAATCACATATTGATCAAACGATTCTATTTGGCCCTGCAACTTAATACCATTAACCAGAAAAATAGAAACTGCAACACGGTCTCTCCTAAGTAAATTTAAAAAAGGATCTTGTAATGTTTGTCCTTTGTTTTGCGAACTCATAAAAAAATTACCTACGTTGTGAATTAACTTTTAATATTACTTATGGTATCACCTTCGCGCGAACGGATTGTTACTATTCTTCCACTCTACCTTCAACGGAGTGCCGCTCAAGTTAAATCTTTTTCTAAAACCGTTTTCCAAGTATCTCTTATAATCGGCGGTCAACTTATTTAAACCGGTGCCATGAATAACTATTACCGGGGGATTTTTACCTCCTTGATGAACATATCGTAGCTTTGGCCTAAACCGATTCTTTATGGGAGGAGGGTGGTTGTCTTGACTAGTCCTTAAAAAATTATTTAATTTATTGGTTGGTAAATCAGCCATTGAAGCCTGATAGGCTCCCTCTACAGAAACAAAAAGGGAAGAAAAATTCTTCTCCTTCAATGCAGAAATGTAATGTAAGTCTGCCCAAGACAAAAAATTTAGTTTTCTAGTTATTTCTCTCTTAACTTGTACTTTTCTGTTGACATCAATCATATCCCATTTGTTAACAGCCAAAACTAGAGAAGCGCCGGCATGCACAATCATTGAAGCAATATATAAGTCTTGATCGGTTACCCCAATCGTTGCATCAATCAAAAAAATAGAAATGTTAGATTGTTGGATTACTTTTAGAGTCTTCAAAACTGAGAACTTATCAACAATATCAGAAATCTTCGACCTTCTGCGTATCCCAGCAGTGTCTATAATTTCAAACAATGTGTTTTTCCAAAAAAAGGGTATGGAAACTGAATCTCGAGTAGTGCCTGGAAGATCGAATGTCACTACTCTCTCTTGACCAACCAAATTATTAATCAGAGTTGATTTGCCAGCATTAGGCCGTCCAACAATTGATAACAATATTTTTCTATTTGAACTGCACTTATCTTCCCTTTCTGCTGAAGTATTTTGATCAGCATTTTTTTTCATATTAGTTGTAATTATACTGACGAAATTTTTAACTCCATCACCATGAGCTGCTGAGACTGCAGTTACCGACGAAAAACCTAATTCATAGAATTCATTGTCAAGTCCACTAGCAGTTAACCCCTCCATTTTATTTACAACCACAAAAACATCACGCTTTAGCTTTCTAAGTTGCTTCGAAATTTCTGTATCGGCGGGACAAACCCCGGTCCTGCCATCAACTAGAAAAATAACATAATCAGCATCAAATATAGCCTGACTGGATTGATGAAAAATTTTCTTTGCTAGTTCATTTTTCTGATTAAACTCTAAACCCCCAGTGTCAACCAAAAGAAACGGTGTGTCAGCAATCTCACACCTACCAAACTGCCTATCTCGGGTCACCCCGGGGCAATCGATCACTAGAGCATCCCTAGACTTGGTGAGCCGGTTGAAAAAAGTAGACTTACCTACATTAGGCCGTCCAACAATTGATACGACTGGAATCATTTCAAAAAAATATTCTATTTTTCAAGCATGAGCAAACTTCCAGATATAGTTTGCAATAACAAACCTGAAGTCGTTGGAATGGGATCGCCGGCTAAACCTCCATCACCAACGTTAAACCGAGAAATAATATTTCCAGACTCAAGGTTGATGCCATGCAAAATTCCATAATCATCAATAGCCCACAATAGGTCATCCCAAATTATCAGCCCAGATAGCCCTCGAAAAAGTAAATCCTCGTTATCCCATAATTTCTTATTCTGTACCCAATCAAAAGCAACTAACTTATCATCAAAATCCACACTAGCAGCAAATGGTTTTTTGAAAACAGCAGGCTTCATCGCCATAAAGTCTCGGCTCCATATAATTTCGCCATCAGTTGTTCTAAGACAGATAATTTTTGTTTGGTATGAGGTAGAACAAACTTCATCTGCGTTAATGAAAGGTAAACCTATCAAGTCTACAATTCTTTCAACTTCGTTTGTCCCCCTTGGGTAAACAGCCCGATTCTCCCACTCCAGAGCACCTGTTTTCGGGTTTAAAACCATTAAGCGCCCACCCGCCATGTTGACTGCTAGGCCCTCCAACGAGCTGCCTAAACCTGAGTTTACGTCTGTTTCAGCAAAAAAACGCATGCCAGACTGACCATGTAAAGTTAAAGAGGGAACCCTCCGGGTAATGTTCCACACCCTCTGACCGGTTTCTACATCGTAGCCAAAAATTCTATTGTCTGCGTATTTTATGACTACTGTATCTTCATCCAGAAACGGAGGTAGCCTCGTGATACCGTCCAAGGGTATTCTCCAAAGAAAACCTTTTCCAGGTTCAATTAAACCCAACTCTCCAGTTTCCAAAATTACAGCCAAAGTTATTCCGCTCGACCTTTCTTTGTAAGCCGCCGAGGATAAGAGATTTTCTTCTAATTTAATTTTGTCTACCAAATTTCCATCTGCCAAATTGAATATTGAAATCGAGCCATTACTGGAAGAGGCGATAACCAAATCACCAACCACCACAGGAGTAAAAGACATTGGGCCTGAATCAATTGAAGTAATGGGCCCCACCTTTTTTTTCCAAGATACTTTGATCTTTAATGTTTCCTCAACTTGCTTGAGCCTCGTGGGTTTGATATTACTAGAATCAAAAAATGCGCACCCAGAAAGAAAAATGGATGAAACAAAGGAAAGAAAAAATAATTTAAAAATTAATGCGCCTTTGTCATTACTTCTCATCTATAACTTCCGATCTTAAAGTGGCTAATTTCTTACTAACCATGTTGGCAGCGACTAACTGAGAACTGTCTAAACTGTATGCTTTGAGAGCCTTACCCCATAATTTTTCCGCTTCGTCAAATTTACCAAGCGCGCTAAAGGCATCGCCTTTGCGATCATTTGCCAATGCGGTCCACTCAGGTGGAATCGACTCAGGAATTAGTTTAGCCGCCTCCGAGGGCCGCCTCAAATCTAAAAGCAAACCGACCAGCCGAATTCTCGCTAACCAACTAACCCCAGAATCAAAATGCTCAAGTAAACTCCTCAATTCATTCTCAGCTGCCTCAATTTGATCATCTGCTACCAATGCTTTTGCGTACATAAGACCTGCTAAGCCCCTTTGCAAGCTATCGTCATAATTATTTTTTAACTCAACAATTAACTTTTTGGTAATTTCAAAATTTTGGATATCAATGTTTTCTTGAATCTCGGAAAGAATTCTCGATGCTTTGCTTTTTTGGTTAGCCTCAAAAATTTTCCAACCATTAAACCCACTTACGCCAAGCGCTAATGCGACGAAGACGGATATTATCCAACGACGATTTAATTCCCAATAAGCCTTCAAAGCTTGCATCTGTTCCTGCTGCTCAAGATCCTCTCTCATGATTTAACGTCCTCATTCATTAAACATTTCAGCAAATAATCACCCGCCTTTTTCAACGGAACTGATTGCTGACTTTCTAATCGATCTTTCTTCTTATCAGTTAAAACACTTTCTTTTTGCAATGGTCTGATATTCACACATTTGTCTCGGACTTCCAAGTCAGTCAAAACTGCCACAAATCTCGCAAACGATCCCGCAGCCCTCTTCATCTGGGCTTTAAGACTGACGTTTGTCATGTCGATCTTCACGGATATACCGACATCTCTCCACTGCTCCGCCAGCAAAACCGCAATTCGCCTTGCCTCATCGCCTTTGTTTACTAAATAGACATCTAGCCTGCGCGAATAATCAATATCTCCAATTTCTTCGACTAGATTAACAATACGCTCCATACCGAGAGCAAAACCACATGCATCAGCCTGTTTTCCTCCCAAAGACTGCATAAGAGAATCATATCTACCACCCCCACAAATTGCATCTTGTGCTCCTAACAACGGAGACAACCATTCAAAAACAATTCCGTTATAATAATCCAAGCCCCTGACCAACCTTTCATTTATCGAATATTTAATTTCCTTATCGTCAAGAAGTTTGCACAATTGCGAAAAGTTTTCCAATGTCTCAACTTTTAAAAAATCACCTATCCTGGGACCTTGAGATAGCACTTCTTGGGTCACGCTGTTTTTCGAGTCTAAAATTCTTAGAGGGTTTCTACTCAACCTCCTTATACTATCTTCGTCCAATTTATCTTTATTATCATTCAGAAAAATTACCAAACAGTCCTTGAATTTTTCCCGTTCATTCTTTGAACCTATGCAATTTAGACTCAACGACGGGGATTTATCCTTTTGCAACCCTAGCAAATTCCAAAATCTTTTCGTCATGAATATTTGCTCTGCTTCAACCTCAATCCCAGAATAACCAATACCCTCAACTCCAAATTGATAAAACTGCCGATACCGTCCTTTTTGGGGCCTTTCATGCCTAAACATCGGTCCAAAGTACCAATATTTTTTTGGTTCGTTATAAATCAAGTTATGTTCGATAACAGCTCTAATAACTGAGGCGGTATTCTCGGGCCTTAATGTTAAGGGCTGTCCATTCAATTTATCCGTAAAAGAGTACATTTCTTTTTCCACAATATCCGTAACCTCTCCAAGTCCTCTGGTAAATAAGGACGAATTTTCAACTATTGGAGTACGAATTTCTTCATACCCATATAGTTCAAAAAGCTCACGTGCCTTTGCTTCAATGGCCGACCAAATACGCGTGTTTTCAGGGAGTAAGTCATTCATCCCTCTTATTCCAACAATTTTTGCACTCATAATTGAAGCTAATGCTTATCTTTTCGCACCATATTGGTCTTTTACATACTCACTTATCAACTGCTGAAACTCCTCAGCTATATTGTCACCTTTCAAGGTAGGCCCTCGAACACCATTAATAAACACAGGGGCAACAGGTTGCTCCCCGGTTCCAGGTAGACTTATGCCTATATCTGCATGCTGACTTTCACCCGGCCCATTTACTACACAACCCATTACAGCCACATTCATCTTTTCTACACCAGGATAAATTTTTTTCCAAGAATTCATGTTTCCTCTCACATACTTTTGAATATTTTCTGCTAGCTCTTGAAAAAAAGTCGACGTTGTCCTCCCACACCCGGGACAAGCTATAACAACTGGAGTAAATGCTCTGATACCAAGCGACTGCAAAATTTCTTGAGCAACGTAGACTTCATCTCTCCTATCTCCTCCTGGTTCTGGAGTTAACGATACTCTTATAGTATCCCCTACCCCCTCATTGAGCAGTAATGAAAGTGCTGAGGTAGAGTAGACTATGCCCTTAAGTCCCATACCTGCTTCAGTTAAACCAAGATGAAGCGCGAAAGAACTTCTTTTGTTAAGCTCTAAATACACTTGCTGTAATTCCTGTACATTCGAAACCTTTGCTGAAATAACAATCTGATTTTTACTCATACCCCAATCTATAGCCTTGTTTGCGCTCGATAACGCAGATTCTATTAGTGCCTCTCTCATTACAACGTCTGCCCCTCTTGGACTAATCAACCTGGCATTCTTATCCATCCTCTCTGCCAGTATTTCTTGATCTAAGCTTCCCCAATTAACGCCTATCCTTATCGGTTTTTGGTAGGTTAAAGCTGCATCTATCATAGATCCGAACTGAAGATCTTTTTTTGCTTTTCTTCCCACATTTCCCGGGTTAATTCTGAGTTTTGACAATGCCTCTGCACATTCAGGCACCTCAGTCAAAAGCTTATGCCCATTAAAGTGAAAATCTCCCACTAGCGGAATACTACAGTTCATTTTGTCAAGGTGATTTCTTATTTCCGGAACAGCCAAGGCCGACTCCTTTGTATTTACAGTGATTCTCACCAATTCAGAACCAGCATCCGCCAATTCTTTAATCTGCACCGCAGTCTTGATAACTTCAGAAGTGTCTGTATTAGTCATAGATTGAACTACGACTGGATTACCCCCACCGATAATTACAGCCTTATCCTTCCACTTTACGACTACTTTTTCAGTTAATTTTTTTCTAGGCTGTTCTAAACTCATAAAGGAGCTTTCAAATTTCCATTAGTTATTAATGATTCATTTAATTTTACCCTGTTAACAACCTCCCCTGCGAGTTGTCCACAGGCAGCCAGAACATCTTCACCCCTAGTCTTCCTAATTGTAACCGTGTACCCAGAAGCTTGCAGAACAGCTTTATAATTTTTTATAGCTTTTTCGCTTGAAGTTTCAAACTTACTGCCCTTGTAGGAATTGAAAGGAATTAAATTAAATTTTGGTTTTATCCCATTATTGAGGACCTGCGCAGCCACCTCTTTAGCATGTTCAGTAGAATCATTAATATCTCTCAACATCACAATCTCAAAAGTAATAAATTCTCTTGGTGATCTTACCTGATATCTCTTGCAAGCTTCCAACAATTCTTTTAACGGGTATTTTTTATTTATCGGCACTAAATCGTTACGAAGTGAGTCATTACCAGCATGCAGAGAAATGGCAAGTGACACTGGGCAATCAACACTTAGCCTATCAATCTTCGGAACAATTCCAGACGTCGAAACAGTAATTTTTCTACGCGAAATACCGTAGGCAAAGTCGGACATTATTAATTTAATAGCTTCAACAACCGAGTCATAATTGAGTAGGGGCTCACCCATCCCCATAAAAACAATGTTTGAAACACGATCTGCACTTGAATTTGCCAGCCATAACTGACCTATGATCTCATCTATCGATAAATTTCTTGAAAACCCTTGCTTTCCGGTCAAACAAAAAGGGCAATTGACAGCACAACCGGCCTGAGACGAAATACACAATGTTCTTCTTCCAATTTCAGGTATTAGAACGGACTCAACTGCATTTCCAGAACCAGCATCAATAAGCCACTTAAGACAACCGTCATTAGAGGTGCTTGTTCGAATTATAGTTGGAGCTTTAAAAAAAAATTCAGTTTGAAGAAGATCACGCAGACTTTTCGACAAATTGGTCATTAAAGAAAAATCCGTTATGGATTTTTGATGTATCCATTTTAGAATCTGGTCTGCCCTGTACTCGGACTCCCCTATTTCTGAGCACCATTGCTTAAGGTCTGAGGGCGAAATACCGAGTATATTTGACACTAAAATACCCTTGCGGCCTAGGAAAGTATAGATATTTCACTATCAGCGAAGAAAAAACTAATCTCTTCGGAAGCATTTTCGAGACTATCGGATCCATGTACGGCGTTAGCATCAATACTTTCAGCAAAATCACCTCGTATAGTGCCGCTATCAGCTTTTTTTGGATCAGTAGCACCCATTAACTTTCTATTTACAGCGACAGCATCTATTCCCTCCAAGACTTGCACTACAACCGGGCCTGAACACATAAAAGTAACTAAATCAACAAAGAAAGGCTGGTTTTTGTGAACAGAGTAAAAATTTTGAGCTTGCTGGGCAGTTAATGAGATCATTTTTATGGCAACAATGTTTAAGTTGTTTTTTTCAAATCTGCTCAAAATTTCGCCAATGTATCCGTTTTTTACCGCATCAGGTTTTATTATCGAAAGGGTCTTTTCTACATCCATATTCACCTCGTTATTTTTTGAGCAAATCAGCTCTTTGTATTGATTAATGCAATAACAAGAAATTATAATGTAAAGTGACAAAAATTCGGAAACCTTTTGGCTCACGATTTGTCTAGTAAAGGTTAATTACGTTTAAATTTAGGAGAGTTAGATGATTCCAAATATGAATCAGTTGAGAAGTACCGGTAGTGTCGAAACCGTCGCAGTTAAAAATAAGGTTCTGAAAAACACATATATGTTACTCTCGGTTTCAATGATTCCTACTGTCTTAGGTGCTTGGGTTGGTATTAACACCGGTTTTTCGTTGTTTGCTGGTAACCCGATGATTAGCATGATGCTTTTTCTGGGTATAGCATTTGGATTTTTTTACGCGATTGAAAAATTCAAAAATAGCCAAATTGGAGTTTATTTGCTTCTAGGATTCACATTTTTTATGGGGTTAATGCTGTCAAGAATCTTGGGTTTTGCGTTGGGAATGAATAACGGAGCCCAGCTTATTGGACTTGCTGCCGCAGGAACGGGTGGTGTTTTTTTCGGAATGTCAGTATTGTCAACTACGATCAAGAGAGACTTAGCTCCCATGGGTAAGTTTTTATTTATCGGCATGATTTTGTTGTTAGTGGCCTCCGTGGCCAATATATGGTTACAGATGCCGGCTCTAATGCTTACTATCTCGCTTCTCGCCGTAGCCATTTTTTCGTTATTTCTCCTGTATGATTTACAGCGAATAGTTAACGGAGGAGAAACTAATTATGTTAGTGCAACATTGGCAGTTTATTTGAGTATCTACAATATATTTAGCAATCTTTTGTTTTTATTAATGGCTTTTTTTGGTGGCGATCGAGAATAGGGCATACTCATGAGGTTGGTTGATTCCAACCTCTACCTTGAGAGAATTCGCGGGTTTTTGAAAAATACTAATTCTTAGTTTTAAATTTAACGAGGTGGTAAGAATTGTAAAGGATCTAGGGGTTTTCCAGATTTCCTAACCTCAAATAACAGTTTGGGTCTCTCTGCTTCGGTCATTCCCATCTCGGCAATCTTTTGTCCTTTACTAACCTGCTCTCCCTCTTTTACAAATATAATTTGGTTATGAGCATAGGCCGTTATCATATCTCCGCTGTGCTTCAATATGACTAAGTTACCATAACCTCTCAAGCCGTTTCCGCTATATACCACTTTTCCATCACTTACAGCAAAAATTGACTCACCAGATAGGCCAGCAATTGATATACCTTTGCTATTAGATTCCGAAAACTGCTCAATTACTTGACCGTTGGCGGGCCAAACCCACGATAATAAGTTGTTGGGATTAACTTCTGTAGGCATATCTACCAAAGTATCTTCATCATCTAATTTATCTACTTTCACTACTTTATCGTCATTATCAACTTCCATTCCTTGCTGCTCACCTTCTCTAACACTTGATTGGCTCTCAAGCGGAATAGCGATGGCCTCACTCACCTTCTTAGGCGGAACCACTTTTAATCTTTGTCCTTTGAGTATTTTGTTTGGGTTAGATAAACCGTTCCAAGCAGCAATGTCGCGCCAGTTTTGGCCAAAAGCCAACGCAATACCAAATAGCGTATCACCGGACTCAACCGTATAGAATCCGTCAGCCGAGGCATTTTTTTTCTTGCCATATAATGCTTCGGACGGTTTCTTAACTTTTGAAACTGGGCGAGACTCCACAGGCGCGGGCTTAGGAACAGTACACCCAGTTAGAAAAAGCGAGATAGAAAAACAAAAAAGACTAAACAAGAGAAGGTTAATTTTCATTTACTGAAAGACTCCAAACCAACAACTACTGGAACATACTTAACACAATCAAATTTAAAGAAATTCACTTTAGTTTTAATATCCCTAGATTTAACTCCGGCAAAAAGATTCTGCTTCAAAGAACCAACAGGACAAATGATAACCCCTCCACATCGAATTTGCGATAACAATTTTCTAGGAAACTTGTTCAAGGCGGCTGAAAATACAATAGCATCAAAAGGGGCTTTTATTGGTAATCCATGGCTTCCATCCGCAAAATGACATTCGAGATTTGATATATTTCCCAACTTTGCGCACCTCTCTCTGGCCTCGAGATAAAGAGACTCGATCCTTTCAACTGTAAAAACAAGCTCAAAGCAGTAGGACATAATCGCCGCTTGATAACCACAGCCAGTACCAATCTCTAAAATCTTGATATTTTGTCGGGCGATTGTTTGATTCTTTCCTAAAGCTAGGCCTAAAAGACTTCTTACTAAACTTAAAACCCTAGCGGTTACATATGGCTGCGAAATTGTTTGACCAAGCCCGATTGGTAAAGCTGTATCCTCATAAGCTCTACTAGCCAGAGCTGAATCTACAAATCTATGCCTCTCAACTTTTTCAAAGGCATTTAAAACAACCTCGTCAGATATACCTCTTTCCCTTAAACGCCCAACCATCCTCTTTCTGAGTCTGGTACTTGCTAGACCGGGATTTGCATCAGCATATCTAAATTGTGACGATTTATCTTGTAATTCTTTTTTTAGCTTTACCGGCCACTTTGGTTTTAATCGCAACGCCTCTTCTACCTTTGGACGTTTAAAAATGACTTTTCCACCCATGAGTCCAATTCCGCTAATATTTTTTCATCGCAAAATCCCATCTTGAGTGGAGTAATAGATGCAAAATTATTATTCAACGCAAAAAAATCCGTTCCTCGGGAAAAGTCAATTGGATTTCCAGATGCCCCTATCCAATATACTTTTTCTCCTTTTGGTGAATAAGAGATTTCTGCCGGGCAAGCAGAAGAACGACTTCCCAATTTACATGAAAGATAACCAGCAAAGTCTTCTAGCTTAACATTCGGAATATTCACGTTTAGTAGAGGAGTTACGTCAAAAGATTTTTTTATTAAAGCTGTAACTACATTCTCAACAACAAAAATCGCAGTGGATAAATTTTCAAAGCTATGGGAATCTAAAGAGAAAGCAATTGAGGGAATTCCATACATATGTCCCTCAATTGCCGCAGATACTGTTCCTGAATAATGTACGTCTTGAGCTACATTTCTACCATTGTTTATACCAGAGACTATTAAGTCGGGTTTCTCCGGTAATAATGATGAAATGGCCAAATGAACGCAATCCACCGGCGTTCCATTAACAAAAAAAAAGCCAGTATCAGCTTCGCCCACTCTCAAAGGTCTGTCAAGCGTAAGAGAGCAGCTCGATCCACTTTTATCATTCTGAGGCGCTACAACATCAACTGAGCCAAACATTTTCATAACATCAGCAAGTGATGCCAGCCCAGGTGAGGTATAGCCATCATCGTTAGTTACTAAAATTCGCATTAGCTATTTTCCGATGAACCATCAGATTCAGGCCAATCCTGAATATATGCTTTTAACATTTTATTCTCAAAATCCTGAACCTTCAACATTGCTCTCGCTACATCATGAAAAGAAACTACTCCAAGAACCATTCCGTTTTCAACACACGGTAAATATCTTTCGCCACAATCGTTCATCAAGCGCCTCAAAGCATTAATCTCCATATTTTTTTCAGTAGTAGTGGGTTTGTCATTCATAACTTCGTCAACGGTAATGAGAGACATGGTAGGCGTTTTTCCAGATCTATTCTCAATCTGCCTTTTCGCAAGTATCCTTATTACCTCCCTAAAAGTCAGCATGCCAACTAATTTGTTTTCATTATTGATGATTACCACTGAACCAATGTCCTTCTCCGACATTAAAACAACCGCTTCGGAGAGTAACGCTTCCGGTAATAAAGTCACAGGTTCAAATTTTTGCAACGCTAGAATGTCCGAGACTTTCATAATTATTCCTTTAAGGACTTAACACACTCACTAATGCTAGCACTTGATTAAATATTACTCTAATATTTGCTAATGATTAATGATGAAATAGAGATACTAGTTCTTTACACCTCCAAGAATGGAGGAACTAAGCAGTTAGCTGAAGCGATATGCTCCGGAATTGAATCTATCGAAGCTGTTTTTTCGAGAATTAGGACGATACCTGAATTAAAGCAGCATAATCATGAGATATTAATACAAACTTCCACAGAACATCCCTCCGTGGATAAGAGTGATTTGTTGGAGTGCTCTGGTTTGCTAATTGGTTCTCCAACAAGATTCGGAAATATGTCCGCCTCCATGAAACTTTTTCTAGACTCAACTTTAGATATATGGATCTCTGGTGATTTGATAAACAAACCTGCTGGCGTTTTCACTAGTACTTCAAGTCTACATGGTGGGCAGGAATCGACGTTAATTACAATGATGCTTCCATTGATTCATCATGGAATGATAATTGTCGGACTTCCATATTCGGAGCCAGATTTAAACACTACGTCAACTGGAGGAACACCCTATGGTGCCTCACATGTTTCTGGGCAAGGAAGTGGAGGAAAAAAAATTAGTGATGAAGAATTTAGATTAGCTTTTTCACTGGGTAAACGTGTAGCTGAAGTTGCAAAAAAGCTACAATAAAAACTTTGATGACAAAATTAAATACTTTTACAGCTGCCTTGCTTATCTTAATGATCATTTATGGTGTGATTTGGGAAATGTTCCTTGATCCTTTAAGGGAGGGTTCACTATTGTGGCTAAAAGTGTCTCCACTTGCATTCTTTGTTCTTGGCGCCTATCAGGGAAAAAAAAGAACTTATCAAATACTAGCTCTTCTTATTTGGCTTTATATCTGTGAAGCGCTTGTAAGGATTTTTTCCGATCCTGAAAAATCCGTGTATTTGAGTTTTATTTGGCTCACATTAAGCTTAGCTCTTTGGACACTGATCTGGCGAGTGTCAAAAAAAATTAAAAGTAAGTCTACCTGAACGCTTCATTGTATGCATCAAGAGGCTTATATCCACTTGATAATAATCTTCGCCACTTACGAGCTCCAGTCAATTTACTAAAAAGGCCATGCCATTGTCTAGTGATCCTGGCAGCTGGCACCCCTTCAGACTCTCGCTTTATAAAATAACTATTCAAATTAATCATAATTTCCTCCAAGGTAGGAACTTTTTTTACATCATCATTCTCCAGACTCTGACTAAGATCTCTTAAAAGTAATGGTTTCTTTATTACTGACCTTCCCAACATCACTCCATCGACCTTTGGGTAAGTAGTATCAAGACTAATAGATTTAAAAAGTTTCATACAGTCGTTCACGCTAGCTAAACCACCATTTGCGATAAAGTTCGAATCGGGAAATTCTTTCTTTAACATTCTCACCATCACTAAATCTAGCGGGGGTATTTCTCGATTTTTTTTGGGTGATAAATTCAAAATGGCATTCCTAGCATGAACTATGAACAGATTACAGCCAGCTTGCTGCAATGTACCAACAAAATCAGAAACAAACTCATAATCCGTAATTGGGCCTATACCAATTCTGTGCTTAACAGAAATCGTAACCTCTGATGCATCTTGCATAGCTTTGATGCATTCAACAACCTTTAGAGGAGACTTCATTAAACAGGCACCAAAATCTCCAGCATTTACTTTAGGACTAGGACAACCGCAATTTAAATTCACCTCAGAATACCCCATTTTCGATCCCATTTTCGCGGCTTTGGCTAAAATGTGAGGATCACTACCACCTAGTTGCAAACCTACTGGAGTTTCTTGGGAATCAAAATTTAATAAATCCGTTCTTTTGCCTAAAACCACAGCATTGGCATTAATCATTTCGGTATAAAGAAAAGCCTTGGGAGCTAACAACCGATGAAAAAAACGACAGTGCTTATCTGTGGTGTCCATCATAGGAGCTACACATAATTTATGAGACCAAGTCATTTGTTAGAAATGTTAAAATAGCAACATAATTAAAATTTAGGAATTAAATGACAAAATATAAAACAGCTAAGCTGTCGTTTATGGTAGCAGTGTTTTTCTTAAATGGAATGGCCGTAGGCGACCCTATCAAAAAGAAAAATGATAAAGATAAAAATAACGAGAAAATAATAAATCCACCAATAATGTGGTGTGCTAAAACTGATAACAATACTCATATTGGTCACTGCTTTAAAAAACAGAAAGATTGCAAAGAGTTTTCCTATTTAAGGTTTGAGGAAAGAGGTGGAAAATTACATTTGTGCAGACCAACTCGCTTATAAAAAGCTTGTAAAAAGTTTACTTCTAAGCCTCTGTAGCTCAGTGGATAGAGCATCCCCCTCCTAAGGGGAGGGTCGTAGGTTCGATTCCTACCGGAGGCGCCAAACTTCAAGTCTTTAAATTTCAATCAACTATTTTAATACTTCCTAACTTTAACCATATTTAATCTTTATTTGAGCTAGGAGATCATTCAAATCATTTCCGGTAAAATCTGGTAGGTAACGAAGCTCATCAAAAACATCGTTATTGCGATTAACCCAAAACGTTCTAAAGCCGTACCACCCGCCACCGATTATATCCCAGCAATTCGAGGACACCAAGATCACATCTTTTTTTTCAACGTTTAAGTTTTTTTTTATCAACCCATAAACTGCCGGATCAATCTTGAAGCTGCTAACACTCTCGGCGGAAAAAACCTCATCAAACATACGATTAAGCCTAGCATTCAAGAGAAGCCGAGACAGCATTTTGTAATTACCGTTGGATAGTATTACAAGCTGAATTCCCATACCTCTTAAGTTCATGAGAACATCCTCAACTTCAGAGAATAAATCTAAATGTTCGTAAGATGCCATCAACTCTCGTTTTTGTAAAGTTGTTAGTCCTAAACCGAGAGAATTAGAGGTAAAGTCCAAGGCAGCAATAGTCACATCCCAAAAAGACTGATAGTCTCCTTTTTGCTGACGCATAACAAGTAGGCGAGTGTATTCAATCTGTTTTTCTCTCCATAATTGCGTTGCAATTTTTCCACTTCCAGGACTAAATTTCTCAAGCAAAACTTGCATCGAGTTAACGTTGAATAAAGTACCATAGACATCAAAAGCTAGTGTTAGCATCAGAGTTCCCTAAAACTGAACTAAAGTGAAATATTGGCATTTCTTTTGCTTATTCTCAAGTATCAAATGTTAATAGAGGTATGGTATGATTTTTAACATACAGTCGACAGATGCATTCGCCACTGGAACTATTGCTAACACGAACCTTGGCTCGAGGATGGATAAGAGTTTTGCAACTGGTTTTCAGGGCCAATTAATACAGATTTCTCAGAAAGATAGAATTGAAATTGATGAAAGGGAACTTGAAGCAAAGACTATTCTGTTAAGCCAGGGAATCATTGAGGATTTTAATGGAGAACCGAAAGGTTTTCCAAAAACTAAGTTGGATTTTGAAAGAGATAAAAACGGTAATTTGGTTCTGCAGAACGGATTACCAGTGAAAAAGGCTGTAGCTAGTTACTACGACATAAGACATATGATTGCGAGGAATACATTTGAGGCAGAACGAGAGGGTTTAGTTGATAATGTTGGCAATCCAATTTTAGACCCTACAACTGGAAAACAAAAAACCAAGGTCAAACTCGACGAAAACGGCAGACCTGTGGTCCAAACGGTGGTGAAGATAGATAAGGATCTCTTAGAAAAAACTATATTTGCTGCAAATAAACTTAAAGAGCTGGATATCACCTCAGTAGCAGCTCCCAAGTATCGACCTGGAACAACAATTATAGAGGCACTTGAAATAGAGCTTAAAAAAAATACAAATGGAATTGTGACAAAAGCTTTGAAAAAAGAGGGGTTGACTCTGTCTAACTTTCCTAGAGGAACATCGAGTTATGAAGCTCTAAAGATGGTGGAGGATGAAAACAGACAGGGAACAGCTGACAAAAAGAAAGCAGAAGATTTGGTAAAAGATATGGCAATTTTGCGAGAGGAGGAAATTTTTACAATCAAACGATTTAAGCCTTTTGGGGGAACAACGCCCACCACAGCTGTAGATCTTCTATACAGTCAACCAGAAAAGTTCCGCCCAACTCCTGCTGAGGAAAAATTCAAACCAATTTGGAAAAATCCTCCACCACTAAGGGTTGATTTGGGTAAAATCAGCGCACAGGATTGGAAGAATTCGGTTGTTAAAAATGCTAAAGAAGTAAACCCGTCGTATACTGAGGAGGAAATAATTGCAAAATTTGGATTTGATCGTATCATTACCCTCGGAGCAGGTTGGTTTGGACGTTCCTAATAGTTCAGTCAAAAAAGTAGGTGAGATTTTAAACTTAAGATCCTATCGATTTGTTCATCTTGATCACCTTGAGGATCACCGGTTAATTCTTGCCGAGATAGGGAAACTTTTGGCCGTGCAAGGTACTATTATTTTATCTACAGAAGGTATCAACTTAACTCTGTCGGGTAATACTTCTTCCACTGAGCAAATGTTTGAAGCATGTAAAGCAATACCTGGTCTTGAAAACCTTCGACCAAAGATAAGTTGGTCCTCTGACTGCGCATTCCAGCAACTAAAAGTGAAAATCAAACCTGAAATTATCAAAATGGACTGCCCTGAAATACAGCCAGGCAAAGAAAAAGCACCAAGGATTGACAGTTTGACTCTTCAAAAATGGTTGAAGGATGGCTTTGATGAAAACGGAATACCAATCAAAGTGCTTGACACAAGAAATAGCTTCGAAATTGCTATGGGATCATTCCACCAAGCTGTTGACCTTAAACTAACAAAGTTTAGTGAGTTCCCTAAAAAAGTTTTGTCCATGAAACATATTCTCCAAGTTTATAGAATTATAAATGTTTGTACCGGTGGCATCAGATGCGAAAAAGCCTCCCTATTTATGATGAAGAATGGCTTTAAAAATGTGACACAGCTCGATGGAGGTATTATTGAGTATCTTAATTCAACAGAGGGTTACTCATGGGAAGGAGAATGCTTTTTGTTTGACAATAGAGAAACCATTTAAACAACCGACTTAACTTGGAAAAATTCCCGCGGATAAATACCTATCCCCTCGATCGCAAACAATAAATACTATCCTGGATCCGCTTACGAGTTTAGCAATCCTTAAAGCTACACACAATGAACCAGCCCCCGAGGGACCACAAAATATTCCCTCCTCAACTGCTAATCTTCTACACATTTCCTCTGCCTCTTCCTGACTGACCTCCTCTATTTTATCGATCAAAGCAAGCGAGCGGATCGGCGGGATATATGCCTCCGGCCATTTTCTGATGCCGGCTATTTGCGAACCATCCTCTGGCTGAACTCCGATAATCTGAATATCAGAATTGTATTCTTTCAAGCATCTAGAAACACCGGTAATAGTCCCAGTTGTTCCCATCGCTGACACAAAGTGAGAAACCTTATTTCCTGTTGCTGAAAGTATTTCCTTACCAGTATTCCTATAGTGAGCCAGCCAGTTATCGTTATTCGAAAATTGATCCAATACGTAGCCATGTCCCTCGCTCTCCATCGACCTAGCTAAATCCCTCGCTCCCTCCATACCCTCAGATTTCGAAACAAGAACTAAATCGGCACCAAAGGCTTTCATCACCTGACGTCGTTCAATGGATAAGTTTTCGGGCATAATCAGCCTCATTTTAAAACCCATGATTTTTGCTGCCATAGCTAACGCTATCCCTGTATTTCCACTTGTTGCCTCAATAAGTAGATCCCCTTGCTGAATATATCCCTTCTCTTTTGCTCCGGAAATCATTGATACTGCGGCTCGATCCTTTACTGACCCAGCGGGATTATTGCCCTCCAATTTTCCTAGAATAATATTATTTTTTTCGTGGTTATCTTTACCAGGAATTACATTTAACCTTACTAGAGGTGTGTTTCCTACAGCATCTATTAATCCTTGAAACACTTAATTCTCCTGTTATCTACATTTATTTAATTTACAGCCAGGCAATTCCATCGATAGAATTAAGTCTCTAATTTTATTTACGGCTTTTATCCTTGTAAAACCCCTCCTCCAGGCAATGACTACAGTCCTGGTTGGAACTGGTTCTTTGAAATTTATCAATTTAATACTGTCATTTATTTTTTCCTTTGAAATTGCCATTTTAGGCAGAAGTGTTATTCCTAAGCCAGAAGCAACCATATGACGTATAGTCTCTAAAGAACTGCCTTCAAAAGTTTTCTGAATTCCAACAGCATTTGCCGAGAATTTTGCTGCCTCGGGACAAACATCTAAAACTTGGTTTCTGAAGCAATGACCTATTCCTAATAGAAGTAAGGTTTCTTGTTTTAGATCCTCAGCAACAACTTTCTTTGCATTTTTTAAAGGGTGTGATTTTGGAATCGCCACTACAAAGTCTTCAGTATAAATAGGCATTACGTTTAAGCCGGACGTGTCAAAAGGCTCTGCCAGTATAGCAATATCAATGTTCCCAGTTTTCAATTTTTCAAGCAAAGAAACTGTGTAATCCTCATAAAGGACCAAGGGCATGCTGGGGACCTCAGAAATTATCTTCTTCATAATAAGAGGCAACAAATAGGGTCCCACCGTAAAGATAATTCCAACTTTTAATGATCCAAGTAGCGGGTCCCGGCCTTGATCTGCAATAAATTTCAATTTTGAAGTCTCTCGCAGTATCAGCTGAGCCTGCTCTATTATTTCCTTACCCACATCTGTAACAGATATCTCAACTCGACCACGTTCAAATATCTTAGTGCCCAGTTCTTCCTCTAGCTTTTTTATACTGACAGACAAAGTCGGCTGACTAACAAAACAAGATTCAGCAGCCCTACCAAAATGTCGCTCCCTTGCAACAGCCGTAACATAACGCAATTCAATTAGGGTCACGTTTTTCGCCTCATATAGAATTTTTACTTTTTGACCAACGACTAACTAATGCAGACAAACTTAGCTCTAAATTAGGTACCCCTTTTAATTTAGCACGGGAAACTAACTCATTTGTTAAATATATTGCATCATTTAAAAGACTCCAATCATTATTAAGATTACAAAAAATAAAAACATTCTCGCCAGATTGTTTAGTTCCTAAAATTTCCCCGGGTCCTCGCAGTTCTAAATCTCTTTTTGCAATTTCAAAGCCATTAGTAGTGGAGTGTAGAATTTTTAATCTATCGATCGCCAAGTCAGTCAACGATTTACTATATAAAAAGATGCATAGAGCGTCACTTCCACCCCTGCCAACCCTTCCTCTTAACTGATGTAGTTGTGCAAGACCGAATCTTTCGGAGTTTTCAACTATGATTAAACCAGCATTTGGAACATCAATTCCAACTTCAATGACAGTTGTTGCCAGTAAGATCTTTCTTTTTCCCTCTTCGAACTCCTTCATTGCTACTTTCTTTTCATCTTTGGTTAGTTTTCCATGAACTACAGCCAACTCGTCTTCGAAAACAGATCTCAACCACTTTTCAGTTGAAGATAGAGTTTTTAAAGCTCTATTTGCATCGATGGCATCATCAATCATCGGGCAAACCCAAAATGCTTGACCACCATCCCTAATAAAAACTTTAATTCTTTTGAGTATTTCTTGCCTCCTATCTGAAGAGACCAGCTTAGTAATAATCTTACCCCTGCTTTTCGGCGCTTCGTCAACAGTGGATATATCTAAATCAGCAAGAAAAGTCATTGCCAGACTCCTAGGAATAGGGGTAGCAGACATGCCCAATAGATGACAACCATTAGAAGACAATTTTTCTCTCTGATTGACTCCAAATTTGTGTTGCTCATCTATTATAGATAACCCAAGATTTTTAAATGTCACATCCGACTGAATGAGTGCATGAGTTCCCACAACCAAATTTACGTCACCTAAAAAAATCGATTTTAAATTAATCTTCTTCTCCTTAAGGGATTGAGCGCTACTGAGGAACACCAATTTTATTTCAAGGTCGCTAAACCAAGCTTCCATTTTCCTAAAAACTTGTAAGGCTAATAATTCTGAAGGAGTCATTATTGCAGCTTGCATATTTGATCCAACTGCCGTTGCCACCGCTAAAGCAGCAATAACAGTCTTACCAGAACCGACATCACCTTGTATGAGCCTCCTAGTAGGGGAGGGTTTAGCTAGATCAGCTCTCACCTCTTCCCATACTTTCTTTTGTGATTTTGTTAACTTAAAAGGAAGTCTATCTATGAGATGATTAGCTAACTTTTCTTTATCTAAGAGTTTTTTAACCTCTTTTCTTTTTACAGCCTTTTTTTTATTTCTAAAACTAATTTGTTGAGCTACAAGCTCATCTATCTTTATTCTTTTCCAAAACCGATTAGTTTTATTTTGCAAACCATCTATTAATGAAACAGAATCTCCAATTATCTGCGGTTGATGAATCTGCCTGAAAGAGTCTTCTAAAGTCGGTAAATCATATTTTTCTAGTAAATCCGGCGGTAACCATTCTTTTGGACACTCCAAATCCAACGCTTTTTTTATCCATCTTTTTATAAAGTCTTGAGATACTCCTTTTATTGAAGGATAAGTAGATACAAGGAATTTAGTAGGATCAATGTTAGTTGGATACCAACCATCAATTACTTTAGGGTGGATAAATTCAAAACCTTTGGAGCTGATTCTGCAAACACCTGATACTTTAATTTTCCGATCAACCGAAAAAAAATCCTTAAAGCTCTGTCTAAAATGCAAGAATCTTAACTCCGCAACACCACTCGTATCGAAAACTTTTACGATCAGAGTCCTCTTTGGACGGAAAACTATAACAGAGGATAGGACTTGAACTTGAAGTTGTACAACTTCCGTTTGCTTTAACTTAGCAATATCTGTAATTTTTGATTCATCAGTATACTTTGAGGGGAAGTAAAAAAGTAAATCTTGCCAAGTACTCACACCAATTTTAAGCAAACCGTTTGGAAACCTCACAAACTAATTACCTAAAAAAAGTACCGCCTCCGCTTCAATTAGAGCTCCTTTTGGGAGACTACTGACACCGACAGCAGCCCTAGCTGGGAATGGTTCGCAAAAGAATTCAGTCATAATCTCATTTACTCTTGAAAAAAAATCCATATTTATAAGATAAATATTAAGTTTTATTACGTTGTCTAAAGAACCTCCAGATGCCTCACATACACTTCTCAAATTCATAAAAACCTGTCTTATCTGAGCATCTACATTACCTCTATCACTACCTACAATAGTCATTGTCGATGGATCAAGTGGTATTTGACCAGATAACCATACAAAGTCGCCAACTTTTATACCCTGGGAATATGTTCCAATTGCCTCAGGTGCGTTAACAGATGAAACTACTTCTTTAAGCTTAGTCATATTGTGTCCACTTAATTTAAATTGATTTACTAACTGATTTCTCTAAATTTTTTTCAACTTCTTCTCTGACTATATTATGAGAGATTTCAATAGTCTCTCCAAATAATTCAAATTTAGCTTTATTCTTTTCAAAACCCAGAAAACATAGGCCTTCATCACTCCTCTCACCCAATTTCAGTACTTGAGGGGGTCCATTTCTAAAAGCTATTAATATTGAGCCTTGCGCTTTACCAGCAACCAGACCAAGGATTCGTATATCGGATTTTACAAATTTGCTCAGATCACTATTTCGCCCGAATAACTCGCTTATGATTTGTGTGTCTTTTAAAGATGGTTCGTTCTCAGGATCTATAACAATTAACTTTTTGGGAGAGATATATTGAATCAAAAGATCTCCAAACAAATAAGCTGTGCTGGCCCATAAGCCGAAAACTGCAGTTCTAATTAATATTTTGAATCCAACATGCATAAAGCTGCTACTCCGCTACTTAAATAACCACATTCATTTCTATCAACGGCATCATGACTGCTAATACTATTAACATAACAAGTACCCCCATAGAAAGAATAAGAAGCGGTTCTAAAAAGATCGCTACTGTGTTTGACTGACTTTTAAATTGCTCAATGGATTGTCTGGCACAAAGATCTAACATCTTAGCCAATTGCCCAGTTTCCTCTCCGATAGTTATCAGTTGAGGTAATAACTTTGGATATGCCGCAGTTTTTGATAAGGCTTTACCGAGGGGTACCCCCTCACGAACCATATTGATCACTTTTTTTATATTTAGGAGCAAATGCATATTACTGGTTACTCTGTGTGTAATTTGAAGTGATTTCAACAGATCTAAACCTCCAGAGATTGACATATTTAAAGTATTTGCGAACATCGCCATTTCACTTAACAACATTAATTTACCAATTACTGGAAGTTTTAAAAGAAAAAAATCACAAAATATTCTAAACTTCGTTTTCTTAGAATATGCTACCGTCATCATCACGAGTAAAAACCCCAAAAGTAAACTAATTGATGCCCCCCACTTAATTAAAAAATCGCTTATAAAGATTAAACCTATTGTTAATAAAGGCAATTCTCTACTTTGCGAAGTATATACAGTCGTGATTTCTGGTACGACATAAGCCATCAACAAAATTATTATTAAAGAAGACATAAGAACAACTATAAAAGGATAAGTTAAGGCTGTTAGGATACTTTTTTTTAAGGAGTTCCTCATTTCCAAAAACTTCGATAATTTAAAAAACACTTCCGAAAGTTGACCAGAGTTTTCTCCCGCAAACACGAACCCCCTGTACACATCGGAAAAGTCTCTGGGATACTTAGAAAGAGCTTTCGCAAAAGAGTGTCCCGATTGAATAGATAGACTGAGTTCCTTAAATATTTTCGATGTCCTACCTCTACATTGAAGTTCAATAATGTGTAACGTTTTTTCTAAGGTTACACCGGAGGATAGTAAAACAGACATCTGCTTAGTAAGTAACTCTAAAGTAGCACTACTGATTTTTGTTTCTGAAAATAAAGATGATTTTCTAATTTTCATCCTCCGTTAAAAGAGTTACTCTTGCTACTTCCTCCTCATCCGTAATACTCAAATCCACTAATCTATTTCCGTCATCGATAAGGGTTTTCATGCCAAGAGTGATAGCTTTCCTTCGCAAAACATTATTATCTGTATTCTTTTTGATAAGTTCTCTTACGGTATCGTTAATTTCCAATAGTTCATATATACCAGTCCTTCCTTTATAGCTATTGCCGTTCTTGCAGAGCTTACGAACTAATCTTTGGGCTAAAACTGCATTCAAAGTAGAGGAAATCAAATAAGGCTCTATACCCATATCTCTTAACCTAACTACAGCAGAAGCAGCATCATTTGTATGCAAAGTTGCCAGTACTAAATGTCCGGTTAAGGAGGCTTGCACGGCAATTCTGGCGGTTTCTGTATCCCTTATCTCTCCGATCATAATAACGTCCGGATCTTGTCGGAGAATTGCCCTCAAAACATTAGAAAAGTCCAATCCAATTCTTGGCAGCACCTGAGTTTGTGAAATACCCTTTATATCGTACTCAATTGGATCCTCCACAGTCATGATATTACGATCTTGTGCATTAAGTTTTTCCAGAGATGCATAAAGAGTAGTTGTTTTACCAGAACCAGTTGGACCAGTCACTAAAATTATTCCATTAGGTTTGTCAATGCAATTTACAAACTTATTTTTGATCTCCTGGCTCATCCCTAAATCATCTAACTTCATTCCTAAGTTTCTTTTGTCTAAGAGACGCATCACAACTCGCTCACCACTACCCGTTGGTAAAGTCGATACTCTTATATCTACTTCCCTATCGTTTAAACGAATTTTCATTCTCCCATCTTGTGGTAATCTGCGTTCTGCAATATCTAAATGGGCCATTATTTTAATTCTCGACACTAATGCGGAGTATAGAGCTCGCATTGGTCGAGCTACATCCTGTAAAACCCCATCAATACGAAACCTTACGATAGAGTCTTTTTCATATGGTTCAAAATGTATATCTGAGGACTCCTTAAGTAAAGCATTCGCGATAAATGTATTAATGATTCTAATTACCGGGGCGTCGTCCTCGAAGTTTAGATCCTCGTCGGTGGGAGGAGGCTTATCTTCAAGAAGACCAATTAGCTTCTCCTGTCCCTCTGCATGCCCGATTATTTCAGAGACAGTTGCTTTGGAATAAAACTCTTCTTTGATTTTTTTTTGAACCTCATCTTGGTTCTTGACGACTAGGCTAAATTTCCTATAATCTTCCACTGAAAAAACACTCGCAACTCCCCATGGGGGAGACTCAAGGGTAAACCAAATTTCTCTCTTATCCCGGCAAGGTACTACTTTCCACATCATAAAATTCTCAATATCCTCAGAATTCATCAGCAAAAAACCTAATCGGTGTAGGTTGGTATTTTAGGGATTTCCAATGGATCAAAGTTTGGCAAGATAAATGACTCCTTTCTCTGTTCACGCTCAGCAATCCCCCTCAAAATCGTATATCGGTCAGCGGTTAAAACATTAGCATCTTCTTGATTTCTTATTACAACTGGTCTTAAGAAAACAAATAAGTTTGTTTTTCTCCTACTTTTACTCTCATATTTAAAAAAATTGCCCATTATAGGAAGATCACCTAACAGGGGCACCTTATTCTCAATATCTGCATCTTGATCTTGAATCAGACCTCCAAGGACAACGAATTGTTCATCCTCGACTAAAACAGTTGAATCTATTGAACGCTTTGTCGTGGAGACAGTACCAAAAGTGGAAGAAAGTTCGGAGTCTAAAACTCTAGAGACTTCCTGAAAAATTTTCAACTTGACTGTATTTCCTTGAGTTATCAATGGTTTAACCGTAAGGGTAGTACCAACATCTCGCCTTTCTACGGTCTGGAATGGGTTATTGCCAGTTGCAGTTGAGGTGAACTGACCAGTCACAAATGGTACATTTTGACCAATCACAATTTTTGCTTCTTCATTATCTAAGGTAAGTAAGGTTGGAGTGGCTATAACATTTGCGTTCCCTTGAGTCTCTAGTGCTCTTATAAGTAAGCCGAGATTAGTAATATCACCTACACCAGGAACATTCACCGTTCCATTAATAACTCCAATATTTAGCCCTCCATCAGCGAGAGTTGGATTTTGAATTAATGAAAGCAAATTATCCCCTCCAGATGAAAAATTGGTCCCGCCAAAAAACTGTTCTCCCACAGAATCTAGTCCTCCCAAGTACTGAAACTGAACACCAAATTCAGCCGCTTTATCTGCGGAAATTTCTACTATCAAAGACTCCAAAAACACTTGTGCCCTCCTTATGTCAAGAAGGTCAATCACTTTTTTTATTTGTCTAAAAATCGGTTCTGCAGCAACCACTAAAACAGCATTTACGTTAGGCTCGGCCTGAATGGAAATTCCGGACTCTGGGCTGGAGGACAATTTATTAGCTTCCTGCAGTTTATCTTGTCTACGGATAATAGATTGCTTTGAACCAGAACTCAAATTTTCTGTTGACGCCCCCTTTATCTCGCTCAAACCAAACAGATTCTGCAATGTGTCGGCAATGTATGCTGCTTCAGCATTTTTTAAATATACAACATGAACATTGCCCGGATTGGCAGTAGGCATATCAAATTTACTCGCCACACTAATTGCTAACTCTATATTTTTCTTTTTGTATGATTTTAAATACATGGAATTAGTTCTAGAGCTGGGAATAATAGTTAAGCGAGAAAAATCACCCATTTGATTTTTTAGAATTTTATTACTCTCGTTTACAGCTCTATCCACCAAAAAAGCTAGATCGTTAATTGGTATGTGTTGTGCCCTAAAAGTTTCTCCATACCATATTTGCGTATCATCAACCGCACTTATTAGCTTCCCAATCTTCTCAATATTGCTAGAAATATCAGTGACTATAAGAGTATTTGAAGAACTATTCACCGTAATTGGGTTAGTGGCAGGCACCAGAGCTCTAACTGCATTCATTATCTCAGCAGCACTCTGATTCTTTAATTTAAAAACCTTCGTTATCAAACCATTCCGCTCTATCTTACTACCTGCTATTAATTCTGGAGCTTTGGTTTTTGCATCAGTGGCTGGGACTACAGTATTAAAAAACTCACCCTCAACAACATCAAATCCATATAGATCTAAAGATGCTACAAACATTTCATACGCCCGAATGAGGGGTATCGGATTAGGTGCTTGCAAAGATATTTTTCCTTTTACCCTCGGGTCTAACAAAAAAGGCTTACCGAGTGACTCGCTAAAAGCTGCAACTACATTAGCAATTTCCGAGTCTATGAAAGATAAAGTGACCATTCCATTTTGGTCATCCTGTTGAATTGCAGCTGGTGTAATTTGTCCAGTTACAGAGGATATTTTCATCATCAATATAAAAGCTATTAGTAGAACTAAATTAAGTTGCGTCTTACCCGCCAAAAAATACTTCATATTCCTCTCCATTTTTTCTACCAACAACCTCTAGTAAACTTACCAAATACTCACAATACCTAGTACATTTTAATTTCACCCTACCAACAAGACTATCAAGTATTTGACCTTTTCCGACTATTTTTATTATGCTACCCGGCTTTGCATTCACCGACCAAAAAAATTGGCTATTTTTACTCTTTAGATCAAATCGATAACTGCCTAATGGTTTAAAGTTTGATAAGCTTGTTTCGAAATCATTGAGCTTAAATATCATATCGAAATCCTCACCTTTATTATCAATCTTCGACATTTTAATATTTGACCAACTCGCGCTAAAAACAAATTTTGGATTAATGGTGCCTAGTAGACCTCCCACCCTTCCTATTTCAAGCTTCTTTAAATTTAAATTTCCTGCGGGTAACTTTACGGAATCATAAGAAATATAAATGCTTTTCTTATTTTTCCATCTCAATGAAGGGTGCTTAATATTTACTTTGAGAATCAACCCCTCAGCAGAATTAAAAGACGGTTTAAAGCTCCACCTTACATTCTTTAGCAATCTGACTTGCTCACGGTTAAAGCTAAACTCAACATTTTCTCCACCGAAGAAATCGTCGTTTAATATCAAATCCCCCTCCCCCTCCCAAAAGGTTCCGGATGTGTTCCCGAAACGCAGCATATTTGATGAGCTGGCCTCGCATAACCTGTCAATCCAAGAGGGTGGTAAATTCAATAACATGGAACTACAAAACACTGCACAAAAGAATATTATTTTGAATAGCATCACATTTAAGTATTTCTGATGAATTGACTAACTATTACCTGGTTAAGGATCCTTCAAATCTAACTACTCCCTTATTCACCCTGTCTATGCGAATTTCCTTCCATGACCACCCAGATCTACTTTCACTTAAACGATTTAAAAAACTACTTAAATCATCAACATTCTGGTTGCCCATCTTGACTAATATTATGTTCTTTACCTCAATATGAAATTGTTTCTTCACTCCCTCAAGCTTTAGTTGTGACTCTTTAGCTAAGTCCAACAAATACGCTCGAAATTCCTCTTTCGGCATACTTTTATATTTTACAATCTCGACACTTTTAAGTTTAATCTGGAGAATAGTTGAGTCCTGTTTCGACAGACTAATATTCACATTCTCCGACAATATGCTTTTAGCCTTCAACGACCCAACTATTTTTCTATATTTATCCTCGGAAATTATAAGATCTTCTAGGAACCCAAACTCAACAAGCAGCGAACTTAAATTTTTATCAAAAATAAGATTCAAATAGCTTAGCTCTATACTTTCTCCATCAGAAATAACTTGAGCTAATTCTTTAATTAAAAACCAACGGTCTCCTAATTTACTCCCGTCATTTTGACCAATAACAGTGTCATTTTGATTAGTTTTTATATCTCCAGCGGAAAAAAAATACGAAATCGTCGAAAACAAAATAGCTATGCTTAAAAAACCCAAAGGCAATCGCAATTCTTCAAAAATTGATCCTCTGACGGCAAACTTATTAAATGTAACTATCCTGATATACTCAAATTTTTGAAGCAGTCTATCTTTCAATTTTTTATTTGATATTTCTAAATTGGGGGTATACAAATTTAATCTAAGAGAACTCCTCGAAATATTTTTTCCCACAAGTGCTTCTAGAAAATTGTTGTCTTTTTCTCCTATACTCATAGTGACAATTTCTTTTTCATCACCAAATAAACTAAGAAGTGTTGAAATATTTTTTTTTGAATCTTTTTCATCAATATCTTGAGAAAGTCTCAATGAAAAAAAATCATTTAAACCATACCGTATTGTAATCAGATCATTACAAATGTATATAATAACCTGATTTATCCTCCAGGATAAAGCTAGCCCCAATGGCTTTACAGTCGTTATTTGAAAACCTAAGGAACTCATTCCATCGCGAAATTTTCGGAAAAACTTTTCCTGTAAATCCAGAAAAAAAGGGTCAATCTTATGAAAAATATTTTCATGCCATAAATGATGAGTACGTACCAAACTACTCTTTTCTTGATAATCATTTGCTGCACTATTTATGTCAGATGATAGTAAAAATTCACTGGCAACAAAAATAGTTAATCTCTTTTTTTGTCTTAGTTCATAATCTTTCCACTCGTCAAAGAAATCTTTAAAGGTTCGTCTTTTAAAAAATACTCCGCTATCATCAGAACACAGAACATTCATTTCTACATCAATTTCTTTATTATCTAAATATCTGATATTTTCGAAAATTAAATTCATTATATTCAAGCTTTATCTTCAAATATTGCAACAACCTTGTCATCAAATCTTCGCAGCAAAGTTCTAAAGGAATTCTCAGCCTTATTGAATATTACTGTGCCATGTAAAGAAAAATAACTACTTTTAGTATCCAACAAATTATAGCTTTGTCTATTGGAAGTAACGTAAGCAGACTCTATTTCGGAAATAGATCTAAATGGATATTTTTTTCGCGTCTCTAGTAAAAAGCTTAGTTTTGAAGTATCTGTCTCGTCAAATATGGCTGATATTACCTCCACTGAAGCGGTGTTGATGTTCACAGGTGAATGCTCTGGTAGCCATATCAATCTCTCAGATAGTAATTGATTATCCTTTTTACTTAAATCCAACTTACTCAATAAATCAGGAAGCTCAGAAATCCTAAAATTCCTATTTTTTTTCAAAAAGTCATTTTTTGAACTGAAACGAATCAATGTAATGAACTTCCTAAATTTTTTTTCTTCAATCTTAAGAAGAAGAAATAGATTTTTCAAGCTTTTTTCTATGAGTTCAGCGTCTTTAAAACCATCTGAAATTCCTGCGATGTTTAACTTAGATTGTTCATCTCTAATAAAGCCCTCAAATCCGGCCAACGCCATTCTCTCCTTCTCAATGTCTAATTTCTCGATAAATAATTCATCTAATCTACTAAATGGAATTATCTGAGCCCAAGGTTCTGAAAGATGATCGAATTGATTTGAAGATTTATTTGATCCTCTCAAATCGGCAGTTAACACCCATCTTGCATAATCAGTCACCGCTAAAACGATCCATTGTGCCTGGGAGATATCTTTTTGTGCCTGTATTCTTAAAATTGATGAATTAACCGCCAACAAAGCAGTACTAGCTAATACTGCAGTAATTGAAACGACTAGTAGTGCAGAAAGAACAGCGGACCCTGATGGCATGTGCTTCATCATACAAACCCCCGAATTCTAAAAACCTGCCTTATTACATTATTGCTTTTTTTAATAATTTCAACTTCAATACCAAAAGTATTTGAATCAATGAGGTCTTTTTTATTTACAGTATTATATGAAACAAAAACTCCATTTAGCCATAATGAAATTCTAAGAGCATTTACTCCTTCCAAAACCACTAATGTTCTCGAGTTTTTTTTTTGATTTCGCTTCTCTCTATGTAATTCTCCTGACTCTAACTTCCAAGTAATCCCTCCAGGTAATTCTAGCTTTTCCCCATCAAAAAAAAAGTTGTCAAAAAAATGCTGTTTGGAATAGTAGTTATACGATTGAAAATCAGCCTTTAATAGTCGATTTAAATTAAATACACTTTTCTGTCTTAATTCCTCCCGTTGAGATCTTGTATGTACTTGGGTTAGTTCAGAGACTACTCTGAAAGAAATGAGAGAAACCGCCGATATAACAGTCAATGCTACTAAAACCTCCAATAATGTAAGTCCTCTGGGCTCTAAGGAATTCTCGCAGTAAATTTTTTTCAAAACTGTTCTCCCTTGAAAGCTATTTCCCTCACTAAAATATTGCCCGATGCGTCGAGAACTTTAACTTCTAGTTTGTTAAAGTTCGGATGTGAAGTTCTAGAAACTGTTAATTCACAACGTAACTTTAAGTTTCCCTGGGAACAGTCCTTGCTCTCTTTCAATTCCGGTGGTAGGTTAAATCTCAGGAAAGCCTGCTCCATCACGTTCTGGGAACTTATCAGTGCATAGTTCTGCTTCTTAGTTTTCTCTAATGCGCCTGAGATCATAGTAAATACTTTAATGGCTGATAAAAGGCCAATAGATGCTATAACTAAAGCTACCAAAGACTCAACTAATGTAAATCCGATTGGCTTTTTGATAAGCTGTCGCTTATCGTTCATTTATCACTAATTTCAACATTTCCAAACTCATTTATCGAGATTAAATATTTATATTTCATTTTTCCCGCAGACATAGTGAATGAATGGGGTTCTGCTAACCCGCTCGAATTAAAATATATTGGGTACTCATTAATAGAAGCTCGTAACGAGTACTTAAAACTATAAGGGGCAAGACCTTCGTCCTGCATAAGCTTCCAAGACGAACGCCAAAGCTCTTTTATTTGATAACTGTGATGATAAACTTCAATCGTCATGGGGCGTCTTAAAATGATAGACCTATCGACAACCATACCTACTATTCGTTTGAATCTATTAATTTCTGACTGTACCCGTTTCTTTTCTAGATACTGAATTGAAAAAGTTGAAACCATTAAAGTAATAGATAATAGTGCTATTACGGTTAAAACCTCTACTAAGCTAAAGCCTCGTGGAGGATATATCTTCATTTGCACCCTCTCCGCCAATTTTACTGTCGGCTCCCAAAGAAAAAACTTCAAATTCAGCGCCATTTAACGGATTACGATAAACATAAGCAGTACCCCAGGGATCATCGTTCAATTTGCTCAAATATGGCCCCACCCAGTTTCCAGGGATAGGGTCCATTTCAGGTTTCCTCACTAGCGCAACTAACCCTTGTTCCTCACTAGGTAAAAAATAATTATCCAATTGATACATTTTAAGAGCTTGCACTATCGTCACTATGTCTTGCTTTGCTACAACTACCCTAGCTTGGTCAGGTCTCTTCATAAGCTGGGGAACGAGAGCAGCTGCTAAAATGCCGATGATTGCAATTACCACCAAAATCTCTATTATGGTGAAACCCTTGGGTATTTTTAGAAGCTTCTTAGGAGAAGAATTACTCTTAGTCATAGCAATTAACACTACACCAAATACGACCTATTTACAAAAAGCAGCCACACTTAAAACCAAGTATTTCACTGAATAAGTGTATCGATTCTCTCTAATAGATTATGAATTCGGGTATCTTGGTTTGCTTTAGCCCTAGCCATCGTAGAACTATCAGATTCATGAATATACTTTTTAAATTTAAATGGTTCTTCCCGCTAAGTTTTTACGTCTAGGTAAGTTAATACTAATAATAAAAATTTGCACAATTGATGAGCTCAAGCTTAACCTCTTAGCACTAGCTTAGTGACATCATTATGAATAAATATTACAGTAAAGTGAGAGTCCGGCTGGAAACCCCATGGGATTATCTTCCCTTATTATAATGCCACTATCAATCTGTGATTCTAATAGGACGATGTATAAAGTTGACTTTACCTATCCTGTTCTAGCTGGTTATATGAAAAAGATAATTATTTACAATTTAGTTGATAATGCTAAATTTGGTACCTGCGAAGAGGTAACAAAACGTCAGCTGTGAGATTGAAGATTTTTTAGAGGTAGGAGGAATAGAACGGGTCAAGATTCTTTTTAAGAAAACTTATTGTTGTGAATATTAATCAAAAAGTAACTGACTTTTTTTACCTATAAGCTATTGATCGGCTTAAAAAGCGCTGTAGTTTTTTAATTCGCAACCGCTTCTTTACGAGAACCACTATTGTTTTTTTTCGTTCCAATTAGGGAAGGTACTGACTTCCATGCCTGCCTTATTTCCTCCATGAGCCCATGAATTTCTTTCAAAGCTTCAATATCATTGTGGGCGTTAACATGGAATAAACGACGAACTACATAACTATATAGTTCATTCAAATTAGTTGCAATCTCGCCGCCCTCGTCGAAGTCAAGTGCATTTTGTAATCCAAGAACAATTTTACTAGCTCTAGCTAAACTTTTTGCCTTACCAGCTATTTCACCTCGGTTAATTTGGCCTTCTGCAGATTTCAAACTTTCCACAAGTCCATCAAAAAGCATTTGAATTAATTGCACATTATCCGCAGAATTAACGCCTGAAACAACGTTAACCTCCCCATAACTTTCTATTGCTTTTTGACGTGCCCTCATGACTAACTCCTAAAAATTATTGTAAGGGAAAATCCCTTTAGTAAAATGATCGACATTGACATGCTATTCTTTAATTTTTTTTTTAAGCTTGAGTCGGCGCTGGAACCTGTGGAGAAACTTTGGGCTGAACTCCTACATTTTCAGGAGTTTTTTCGCTTGGCCCTTTTTCTTCAGCCCCTTCAGCATCCTCATCTACAGGGGCGCCGGACTGAGTTTCTTCCGAGACTAACTCATCGCTGTCAGTAATAGAAGTCTCATTCGAGCCCAGCTGTAATGCAGTTTCATCACCATCTTCTGCTGTTTCCTCGCTATCAGCTCTCAAGCGTTCTTCCTCACTTTCTGGTAATAATGTACGAGAAAGTGGGGACTTTAACTCGATATCACAATCAGAAAACATCTCATCGACTAACAAGTCGAGACGCTCTCTTAATCGCTTAGCCTCAGAGATGTCATTTCTCGACCACTCTAAGCCGATTTGATACACCCCACTGGCATAATTTTGAGGTATCCAAGACTCAACTGCTCCTCTTAACATTGAAACTATCATCGTATTTGAGGGTAAGTGCTTGTAAGTTTCTTGGTGTCCATCTAGCAATCCCTCATCAAAAATAGCCTCTGTGTGTTTCTGTAGAACTATTTTGTAACGAGGCTTCATAGTCTCTAAAACTTCTTCGTCCCAGCCTTCAACCGGTTTACCGCTCATAGCTTCCCACAAAGTCATACCAGTCAAACCATCAAACATTGCCTGAGCTTCAATCCCACTTACCGAAGGAGAAGGAGCTACTACAGAATTCAATACCGAAGTTATTTTTTCTACACTATTCAACCTGTCAATAGTGTAAATCACCATAACTAATAGAGCAGCACTGAAAAACAGAAGAATAAAAAGCAATAAAGTTGCCATGGGAAACCTCCATTACGATGTAAATCTAATCGTCAGACAATTTATGATCTTTAGAATTCAACGACACTATTGTACTTGTAAAATCTTTACCGGGTCTCCTGATAATATATCGTTTTATTTTTTTTCTGTCTCAGAGTCATTATCGTCAATCTCTTCATCCTCACTAAAAGGGTCTCCCGCCTCTTCCAACTCATCTCGCAAAAACTGCAAAACGACGAGTTTATTTGGCAAATCAAGATCATACGCAATTTGGTTAGCAATAACTTGGGCTCTCCTGATCGCAATTTTTGCATCAATTTCGACAGTTTGATATTTACCTCCCAAAGAAAAAATATTTTCCGAGATATCCTCAGGTAGATAAACAAAAATCGGCCCATTAACTGACCTAACTTTATTAAAAGTAGATGCCTTAGGGGGAGGAGGTTTCTCGTCATTGCTAGCTACTGCTGCCAGGCAAACCTCCGAATATTTTTCGTATTTTTCAGCGCCGTCCACAAAAAGCTTGTCAATACAGGATCTTATCCTAAGCCCAATTTTTAGTTTAAAAGCCCTTTCCTCCTTAGAATCCTCTTTAGAGTTTACAGCTCTTTCATAATCTGCTTTAGCCTGATTCTTCAGTTCCTGAAGCTTACCACCCCCAAAAATCATTGAAGTCCCCAAGTAGTATCAAATTGAATATCCACGACAATGTTTTGCGCACCAACTTATTTTACTGCAATAAACCTCAATTTGGCGATATCAAGCGTTATAAGTCAGCGTTATATAAATTTATTCAAGAAACAATGTCTTGGAAAAGTATACCCCGCAGCTTTTTAACGTTCTGACTTAAAATTTGACTAACCCTTGATTCGCTTACGCCAAGAACCTCACCTATTTCCTTGAGGTTCATTTCCTCTTGATAATAAAGAGACATTACCATTTTGTCTCTACTCGGTAATTCATCGATTGCGGAGACTATCGCATTCATGAATTCGCTGTCCTCTACAATAGTTTCCGGCTGCTTAGCCCTTTCATCAGGTATATTTAAAACGTGCTCAGAAAAATCCTCTAAGTGAATAGTTTCAAATCTTGCAGCCTGCCCCCTTTCTTTTTGAAAGCTCCCTATTTCTTTTCCCATAGAGGCAGCCAATTCACCTTGAGAAGGGGCTCTTCCCAAGGAAGCCGATAAAGCTCTGGCACTTTCATTGTGTTGTTTGTTTATTGCTACAGCGGACCTTGGCAAATATGATAATTTTCGTACTTCATCGATAATTGAACCTTTAACCCTTCTGTGAGCAAAATTTTCAAAGTCAACTCCCTTAGATGCATCAAAAGCTTTGGCGGCCTCAATAAGACCAATCATACCAACCTGTATTATCTCGTTTAATTCCATGAATGGACTGAGTCGAGCCTTAAGATGAAGAGCCACTCTTTTAACTAAACCCATATGTTCAGTAATTAAGGCCTCGCGATTTTCATTTTCACTCGTCTTGTAAGGATTAGAGATAGAATTATTCATGATATTTTTCCTAAATTTCAGTTTTTTCTTTCAACAAAGAATTCAAGGCCTCCCTCAACTTGCTGAAGAGGCTCAAAAGAGAGAACTTTTTCGGCTAAAAACTTGAAATCCCTCGCAGCCAAACTACTCGGTGCAAATTCTTGAATAGTTTTTTTATTCCTTAGCGCTTCCAATAAAAACTCGTCTTCACTAATAGCACCAAGTGAAAAAATTGATTGATTTAAAAATTTCATACATACATTATTCATTCGATGGAATAAGATATCTGAGCGATCGTTTTCTTGTACCCGGTTTTGAACTAGGTAAATGTCTTCACGATCACTCTGCTGAGTTATAACTTTAATTGCTCCGTAGGCGTCTGCGATTGATGACGGATCATCGATTACGACAATTATTCTCCGGTGGCAAGCTTCCATTAAAGTAAGTACGGACGGTGAAATACCCGCAGCCATGTCAATAATTAAATAATCCAAATCTCCGCGTAACTCGCTGAATACTTGCACAACACCAGCAGTCTCAATTTCACTCAGAGCAGCCATCTGCTTAACTCCAGAAGCGCCAGGAATTAAAGTAATCCCTTTGGGACCTTCAATCAAAATCTCATTCAAACTTTTTTCACCAGTAATTACATGACTAATATTAAATTCGCTTTTTAATCCAAGCGCAATTTGAGCATTTGCCAGCCCTAAATCTCCATCAAATAAAAAGACTTTTTTTCCCAACTGAGCAAGAGATGAAGCCAAGTTTACAGAGACAGTTGTTTTACCAACTCCACCCTTACCACTGGCTATCCCTATAACTTCCGGCTGACTAGTCTTCATAGATTTTTTTCCAAATAATGCTCATTCGTTGATTTTAACCCGACAGCGGTTATTTTTTTGCTTTGATTGGCTGCCAAATCAAAAATCAAAGACAAAACTTTTTCTATAAAAATATTACTTTCAAAATAAAACCAATCTTCTGCACTAGGTCCGCAACAACAAATCGGACAAATTGGAGAATCACCATTAAGCACATCTTGCAAAAGTCCCCAAGGAGCAATTGAATCATCAAACTTGCTTACAATGACGTCACTCCAATATTCATCGGAACTGCTAAGGTATTTAGTAAAAACCGAGGCAGGAGCATCTGCTCCTAAAACTAGATGATAAAAGACTTTTTTATTTAAACTATTTAAAGAAAGTGTATTGGCTTTCTCTGTCAAGAAAGTTCTAGATGTATCTATCAGAATTAATTCCTTTTGTGATAATTCTATCGCATTTGCCGTAAAAAAATCTTCCGTCATAACTTTGAAAGTTTCAACTCCGAGACTTGACGTTGCCATTTGCAGCTGAGTCCAACCACCTATTTTCTGGTCTTTATAGCTTAGAACTGCAATTTTTTCTGGTGGAACATTATGCTTTAGCGCATTACTCACAAACTTTATTGCTGCCGATGTCTTTCCAGACCCTGCTGGTCCGGCAATAATATGTACTCCTGATAATAACTCGGTTTTTGACGAAACTGTTTTCCCACCGCTTGAATTCAATAGTTGCGTTTTGATAGATAGCAAAGCCTCATTCTCGTCCTTGAAAGAGTAAAAGTCTCCAAGTAACAAAGTTTCCAAACTTACCGGTAAATTTGCATCATGAATTGATTTAATTAGGGCTTCGAGACTTTCCGACAAATCGTCCTGACTCTTTTCTACCATCATTTTTTTTGTTAACTTAAATTCTTTTTTCATCTCAGCAACTTCTCTCAGCACTAGGTCTACTAATTCCTTAGCTCTTAAAGAGTCACTCTCTTCCGTTTCTCTGGCTGAGTATATTTGTTCCGCTTTGTCTTCTCGAATCTCAAGAGACTTGCGAGTAGAGTCTTTGAAATCCTGGGAAAAGTTCAAATCTTCTACTCGATTGATTTTTGGTTCTACCGTTTTTTTACGTTGACTTAAACTAGGTTGAAAGGATGCAAAGGATTTCCTTTTTGACCCACTATCACTAGCCTTTCTTTTTTCTCTTGTTTTTTCAGAATTGGCAAAATCTCCTTTCAATGACTTGGCTTTTACTCTGTCATTATTCATCGACTTATTCAAAATATCATCGAAACATTCCCTTGCCAATTCATCAGATAGCGAGATTTTTTCATTTTTATTGTTTTGAATTCTATTTTCCTTCTCTGAATAAATGAGTGGTTCCGGCGTCAGATCTGCAGCAACAATTACCTCTACCTTGCCGTTATGTCTTTCACTCGAGACTACAAGAGTATTTGGCCCGTATATTCTTATGGCTTCTTCTGTTGCTGACCTCAAGTCCCTAGCAATAATTCTTTTTAATTCCATTTAAACCTCCCAACACTTAATTTTTATCTTTCAAATTTAACTCAATCGTTTTTATTACTTTAACGGCCTGATCGTCCGGTATTTCACTGTAAGACAAAACTATCAACTCAGCGATTCTGTGTTTTACTGATCTTGAAAGCCAAGGTCTAATTGATGGTGAAACCACTAAAACAGCTGGTTGACCTTGATCTTCAACCTCCTGAGTACTCTCCCTCAAGGACTTAAAGAGGCCCTCTGCTAATCCAGGCTCGAGTATTACTTCTTGGTTACCCTGATTCTGCTGCAGTACATTATGAAGCAGTTGCTCTAGTTCTGGATCCAAAGTCATCACTTCTAGAGTAGAGTCAGCATCCACTATACTCTGAATAATCATTCTTCCTAACTTTGGCCTTACCAAGCTGGTAAGTTGCTCTGGATCCTGAGTCTTGCCACACTCGTCTGATAACGTCTCAATAATTGTTCTCATGTCTTTGATTACTACTCCTTCAGTAAGTAAATTCTGTAGGACTTTAGTGACTGTACCCAAAGGCAATTTTCCCGGGACCAAATCTTCAACTAATTTTGGTGTCTTTGATGCTAACTTATCTAACAGCTGTTGCGTTTCATCTCTACCTAATAATTCAGCGGCACTTTCTCTCAAGACTTTATTCAAGTGGGTTGCTACGGTTGTGGCGGGATCCACTACCGTGTAGCCTAAAGTGCGTGCATAATCACTCTGAGATGGATCAATCCAAACAGCTTCCAATCCAAAAGCTGGGTCTTTAGTTTTCTCTCCGTCCAAATCACCGTGAACCTGTCCAGGACTAATTGCAAGCTCTTGACCAACCCTAACCTCACCTTTAGCTCTAACAACACCGTTTAATACTATGTGGTAGGAGTCGGGCTCTAAATTCAAAGCATCTCTAATTCTCACAGGCTGAACTAAAAAACCTAATTCAGCTGATAATTTTTTTCTTATTCCTTTTACCCGGGCCATTAGTTGTCCCCCTGTTTCTGGATTAACAAGAGGGATAAGACCATAACCAATCTCCAAACCAATTAAGTCCACCTGGTCAACATCGTCCCAATCTAGCTCTTTTGGCTCATCTTCAGTCGATTCCTCGCCTGCCGACTTCTCGTCTCTTTCAGCTACTTTTTTCTGTAGAACAAAAAACCCCAGACCAGCCGCCAAAACACCCATTGTTATAAATACGTTTGTTGGCATTCCTGGTATGGCGCCCAAGGAGACAAGAATACTAGCAGAAATAAAAAGTGCCGCTGGATTTGATAATTGTGCTTTGGTTTGCTCAGTCATAGATTCAGAAGTGGAAACTCGTGTAACAATGATGGCCGTGGCCAACGACAGAAATAATGCTGGGATTTGGGCAACCAAACCATCACCAATAGTCAATAAGGAATAAAGACGTCCTGCCTCTGCAAACGATAGGTCATGTTGAGCAATCCCAATAATTAATCCTCCAACCAAATTGATTAAAAGGATTAAGAGCCCTGCGATAGCATCCCCTCTAACAAACTTTGAAGCACCATCCATTGAACCAAAAAAATCTGCCTCTTGAGACAATTCTTCCCTACGCTTTCTTGCCTGATCACTATCAATGTTCCCGGAATTTAGGTCAGCATCGATCGCCATCTGTTTGCCAGGCATCGCATCTAGTGTAAACCTTGCCGTAACTTCTGATACTCTTCCAGCTCCTTTGGTAATAACCATGAAATTAATCAAGATCAGTATTCCAAATACGATAGCACCTACTACGTAATTGCCTCCCACTACAAACTCACCAAAAGAAGCTATTACTGAACCGGCTGCATCCACCCCAGTGTGCCCGTTTACTAACACAACCCTAGTTGAGGCTACGTTTAACGCAAGTCTAAGCATAGTACCTAAGAGTAAAACGGCGGGAAACGAGGAAAACTCCAAAGCACTTTTAGTTCCGATAGCTATCATAATGACCATCAGCCCAACCAGAATATTAAAAGTAAAAAGCACATCAAGAATAATCGGTGGCAGGGGAATAACCAACATTGCCATAATAAGGAGTACAAGCGAAGGAATACTTAGCGATGAAGTATCGAACTTAGCAAGATTTTGTTTTATATTTGAAAAAAAGTCGCTCGTTGTAGTTGATGCCATAATAAATATTTAATAAAATCAGTTAGTTAAATTATTAAAAACAATGATTTTTGATCCATTAACCTTTAAAGCAAATGGTATGCCACCAAATGGTTTTCCAGGTTTATTTAAATAATCATTTTTTATTTACTTTGGCCTAATGATTGCTTTTTTTTACCTACTTCAAACTCGCAGGAAAAAGAAAATTATGGTTCAGCTCCCAAATATAAAACTTCAGTCCGAAGATGGCCAAAAAATCCATGAAACAACTGAAAATAAGCCAAAATTAGCCGAAACCTCTGAAAAAGAGAATTCAACCGTAAGCAACTTCGATGCAATTCTTTCGCAAATTCGAGACTTATTGGAGGGGAAAGAAATTGCCACTACTGATATAAATATTTTGAAAAAAAAAATAACCGAAAATTTTGAGGTTAATGCCTCTTTAACTAACGAAAAATCCACAGGGGAAACAACTGATAACTCATTAGCTAAGAATTTGGACGCACTGCCACCCAATGTGGAAAAGTTGTCCAAAATCCACTCGGAATTGACGTCAGTGTCTCTCGGTTTAGACACGCAAATAATCACTACGAGTGACAATAAAGCTGATGTGGATCAAATAGTAAAATATGCAAAGAAAATTGGCTTAAATGATAAAGCAATAAAGTTACTATTTGATAAAGAGGGAGATAAGAAGACAAATACCTCAAATCTCAAAGATGGCGGAAAATCAACTAGAACACTTGAATTACAAACCAATTTAAAAAAAGTAGCATTGGAAGGAAATAAAAGACATCTATCCGCTGAAAAAGAGAAGATTTTGAATAAATCTGGACTTAATGAGACAGATGACAAACTATCACCAAAGTCAATTTTAAAGACAGAATACGTGAATTTGAAAGACAAGCCTCACGCAAGCCAGACATCAATACGAAAATTTTTCAATTCACCTGTAGAAGAAGAACTAAAATCAGAAAAGATGTTAATGAAAATGAAAAATGAGCTTTCAATAGAAAAATTATTGATAAAAAAATTAAAAGATACATCAGACTTTTTCGTCGATACTAAGGATCTGAAAATTATTGATCTAAAAAATGCTCTGTCAAACTTAATAAAAACCTCTAATTTATTAAAAAATAATGAGATTCAAGTAGCTTCTGCCAATTTACAAACTGAGCAATACTTCTTTTCTTTGTCCTCAAACTCCTCAATAAATAGCTCTACAGATAATACAAGTTTTCAAAACAATAACCAAAATAACGGTAAAGATGCAAATGCTGACTCAGCTATATTAAAGAGGCAAGAGCAATACCAACAATTATCCGAAAAACTTGGCGAAAGTGTAGCAAGGAGGATAATTAATCAAATAGCTAGGGGAACCTGGAATATACAACTTGCGCTTAAGCCAGCATCATTGGGAACAATAGAAATTAACCTTAAGCTGAGAGGAAACGAAATTGAAGCATCTTTTCATGCTAATCAGGCCTATACCCGAGAACTTTTAACAGACGGACTTCCAAGGTTGAGGGATGTGCTTGAAAAATCTGGCATAAACGTTGCTCACGTAGATATCAACGATAAGAAACAGGATAAAAATGACGGAAGTTCGACAGAAAAAGATAAATCGAATTACGTTGTTAAAGAGAAATCTAATGAAAGCAGTATTGAAGATAACAAAGATAAACCAAAACCAAAAAATATTATTTCATCTGATGGGCTTAATGTCTTAGTTTAAATTTTGAGGGAAAATCATGGCTGAAGAAGAAACCGCAGAAGAGCAACCAAAGAAAAAGAGTGGCTCGATTTTAATGATCATTCTAATTGTAGTTGGAGTTTTGTTTACGCTTATTGCGACAATAATGATTACACTTTTTGCTTCTGGTTTTTTTGACGAAAAGCCTGAAGAAATTGTAGAGGAAACAATTGAACAGGCGGAAGCTGAAATAGATGCTGCGGAGCAGAACCCGGGAGATACTGTTGAAATTCTTGATGAACAAGGATTACCCACTGGGGAATTTGAAAAAAAAGCTCCACCTCCTCCTGAAAAAGTTGTGAAAGATGCGTCGCAACAAACTAGATTTGAACATCGATATTATGAGTTGGCTAAGCCATTTGTATCGAACGTAGCTAATTCTCGAAAAGTAATGTCTGCAACAGTCGCAATAATGACACAGTATGATGAGCAAGTGATTGTTAATGTTGAAAAACATGAATTTGCACTTAGATCTGCATCTTTGGATGTGATGAGGCAACATACTGAGGAAGATTTAAAAAAGCCAGAATTTAGAGTTGAGTTAGCAGAAAAAATTAGAATCACAATGAACGCTCTTCTCGAAAGATATGAAGATTTTGGTGGGATTGATGAAGTATATTTCACTGAATTTGTGGTTCAGTAAGGATAATTCTTATGGCTGATTTACTATCCGAAGATGAATTAAAGGCACTGTCTGAAGGTGTAGCTGACGGCTCTATACCTGTTGACACTGGATTTAATACCCGCAGTAAAGTTAGAAAACATGACCTCGCTAGCGAAGATTCAACGTTAGGCGTAAATCTCGGATCAGTAGAAATGATCAATGAAAGATTTATCCGACTTTTCCGATTAGGTCTTGTTGAGGTCTTACGATCTACCCCGAAGTGTAATCCCAATAAAGTTGAGATTGTAAAATATGGTGATTATCTCAAGGGTAAAACAGCTCCTTTAGCCGTAAATATGATTCGACTAAGCCCTTTACGGGGTCACTCATTAATAGTAATAGACCCTCAAATTATATTCTCAGCCCTGGATGTTTTTTTCGGCGGATTCGGCTCTACGAATCAGCAAAATGCAACTCTTCCACCCACACGTTTATTTACTCCTACAGAAAACAGGATAATAAAATTAATTATTGATATCTTTTTCAATTCTTTACGGGAAGCTTGGGCACCATTGATTGATTTAAAAATAGAATTAGCGAGTTCGGAAATTAATCCTCAATTTGCGCAAATTGCAGACGAGAATGACTTGGTCGTCTTATGTAGATTTGACGTTGGTGATGGCACTCAAAAAAACGCCATCGATCTAGTCTATCCTTATGCAACATTAAAACCAATTCGAGATCTTTTAAGAAACCGAGTGGCTACAGGAGACGGGAATGAAGCCTCAGATAAACAGTGGGTAGATGATTTACATGAGTCTGTCTCTGAGTCTGAAATTGAGCTGCAGGTCATTCTTGGTGAAATTTCGAGTTCGCTACATAAATTAGAAAATTCCAGAGTGGGGGATATTCTATTTTTCAGGAAGAGTGATACTGCTAGAGTCGATATTTGTGATATTCCAGCGTTTTCAGCAGAACTTGGGGTTGTCGACTCACAGGTTGCAATAAAAATAGTTAATTCATTAAACATGATTGGACTACCAGAGGGAGAAGAAAATGGCCGAAGAAGAGATTGAAGAACAAGACAAGACAGAATCGAATGAGGAAAATGATTCTCAAGGTGGGGAAATTGTCGAAGCTAGTACTGAGGAAAATAAAGTAGGTAAAATAAATCCGGAAGTTTTACAGGGAATTCCTGTAACCATCTCTGTGGAAGTTGGACGTACCTCTCTAAAGATCAGAGACTTATTAAGATTAGCTCAAGGTAGTGTTGTCGAATTAGAGAGATTAGCTGGAGAGCCACTAGACTTGTTGGTAAATAATACTGTTGTTGCACAGGGAGAAATTGTTCTCGTGAATGACAGATACGGCATAAGACTCACAAGAGTTGTTCCTGCTGAAGAAAGAATGAAGTCGCTTTGATATGAGTACACCAATATTCCCCGACTACATGTCGATTCTTGGAAGTTTTATTTTTGTCTTATCGCTTCTGGGTTTTGTATTATATATTTTGAAAAAGTTTCAACGGTCTCATATTGGATTGAAGAATAACCGTTCCATTAAGGTCATCGAGGTTTTACCGTTGAGTACTCGACAGAAAATTATGTTGTTAGAAGTGAAAGACCAGCAGATTCTAATTTCACTCTCAGGAAGTCAAATCACTTCGCTTGGTCACTGGCCTATTGAAAAAAAAGCATTACCTGAAAATTTAAAGAAATCGAATAATCATGATGATCCAATTAATGTAGGAGAGTTTTCAGAAAAAAGTTTGGTGGCCACAACAGATAAAAGTTTGAGTGAGAAAAAAGATTCGTCCATTAATGAACGCGCCCACACTCATAGAAATGAAATAGAAAAAACTAACGACTTATTAGTTCTTGCGAGAAAAGTTAAGGGCTCGTTAAAAAACCATTCTTATTCGACAGGCCAATGAAACCATACTTTAGAAAAATATCTAGTTTAATTATTTTGATATTATTTGCCTCCGAGATCAGTGCTCAGGGGCTGCCTGCGGTTGTAGCAGCGGCTGAAGGTGCCCAGAGCACAAGGTATAGCCTGTCACTAGAAATTTTAGCCTTAATTACCACAATTACACTCTTGCCTTCTTTATTGCTGATGATGACCTCATTTGTAAGAATTGTAATCGTAATGTCTCTACTCAGAATGGCTCTTGGAACTGCTCAAACTCCTCCAAATATGGTTTTAATAGGACTAGCGCTTTTTTTAACATTCTTCATTATGTCTCCAATTTTAACTGATGTTTATACCAACGCTCTAGTTCCTTATATGGACCAGACCTTACCTTTTGAAGAAGCTATGGTGAAAGCCGAGGCTCCTATTAGAGGATTTATGCTTAATCAAACCAGGGAAACAGATATCGCTATGTTCATGAACATAGCCAGAATAGATGAATTCCAAGGACCTGAGTCGGTACCCTTTAGTACCCTTGTACCAGCATTCATAACATCTGAATTAAAAAGTGCCTTTACAATAGGATTTTTAATTTACGTTCCATTTATCGTTATTGATATGGTTGTGGCTAGTGTTTTGATGTCTATGGGCATGATGATGTTATCACCCATGATGATTTCCATGCCGTTTAAATTGATGTTATTTGTACTTATAGATGGTTGGAGTCTAATAATGGGTAATCTAGCTGCAAGTTTCGCTTTACCTTAAAAGATCGGGAGAAGTAGATTATGGATGTTGCGGCAGTTATGGATATAGGAAGAGAAGCACTTCTGATGGTTATTTTAATCTCATCTCCGATGCTCGGTCTTGGGCTACTAGTTGGCCTAATTATAGGCATACTGCAGGCAGCAACCTCTGTAAACGAAATGACCCTTACCTTTGTGCCAAAGCTAGTTGCTGTCGGAATCGGAATTGCATTTTTCGGTCCTTGGATGATAAACACTTTGATCGATTTCGCTACTAGTATGTTTCAAAAGATTCCTACTTTATTTTTCTAAATAAAAATGATTTCTTTCGTCGTTGCTGACATAGTTGAAGTATTTTATACCGTAATGCTTCCAATTGTCAGAGTTGGAGCGATGCTTCTCACAGCACCAGTTTTTTCAATGGACTCGGTCACTTTAAAAATTCGGGTAATCGTTACAATCGCTTTGACTGCAGCCATCTATCCTCTTATCGACTGGCCAACTATTGACCCATTGAGTGCTGAAGGTTTGATGGAAATAGCACATCAAGCACTCATCGGAATTACTATGGGACTGTTTTTACAAATAATTTCAGCAGCATTCGTTGTTGCTGGGCAAACAATTTCAACCACAATGGGTCTAGCAATGGCAACACTTTCCGACCCTAATCTTGGAACTGTGCCAGTAATCGGCCAACTTCTGACCATTCTTGGAGTATTAATTTTTTTGGGGTCAGGGGGACATATAATACTAATAGAAATGCTTTTAGAGAGTTTCCGACTGCTGCCTATAGGAGAAAGACTATACATGCCAGAAATTTTTCCAAAGTTAATAGCTTGGAGCGGTACTATATTTCTCGGTGCGGTTCTAATTGCAATACCAATCTTATCAGTGATGTTGCTTATAAATATTGGGCTTGGAATAGTTGCAAGAGCAGCCCCTCAACTAAATATTTTTGCTGTGGGATTTCCCGCTATGATTATAGTAGGGTTGTTTGTTTTGATTACCGCAATGAATGGGATTGGAATGCGAATGCAGTATTTGTGGAATTTGGGGTTGAACTCCGTTAAAACAACCGTTCTTGGAGTCTCCTAATGGCTAAAGAAAACGAAGACGGTAGTGAAAAAACAGAAGATGCCACCGCTAGAAAGTTAGAGAAGGCTGCCCAGGAAGGTTCTGTAGCTCGATCCCCAGAACTCACATTAGCAGCAACAACAATCTTAGGGTTCTTGTGTCTTTTTCTCGCTGGTAGCTACTTTGTCACAGAGTTAATTCAAATATTCAAAGGTGCTTTTAGTTTTGATCGAAAAATTATTTATTCACCTTTTTTGTTACCTGGCAGATTTATGGAAACTATTTCGTATGCGATAATAATATTTCTTCCTCTTTTTGTGTTGCTAATGGTTACTGCAATTATCGCTGGAAACTCAGTTGGCGGTTTAAACTTCGCAGTAGCGGCAATGGTTCCTAAAGCTAGTAAATTCAATCCTCTCAATGGCCTTAAAAGAATGTTTGGTCCTCAGGCTTTGGTTACTCTGCTTAAAGCAGTTTTAAAATTTACGCTGTGCGCAGGTATGATGTTTGTAGTTATTCAGGGGCAGCTTATGGATCTGTTCGCCCTCGGTCAAATGAATCTAGAGCCGGCTTTAGCTAGAGCTGGAGAAATAATAATACGATCTGCCTTTTTCGTCTCCCTAGCTTTAATTATAATTGCTTTAATTGATATCCCTTATCAAATTTATCAATTCAATGAGGGTCAAAAAATGACTAAGCAGGAAGTTAAGGACGAAATGAAGGATATGGAAGGAAGTCCAGAAGTAAAAAAGAAAATCAGGCAGAAACAACAGGAAATGGCTAATGCCCAAATGATGGAAAAGGTAAAAGATGCTGATGTTGTTATAACAAACCCAGAACATTTTTCTGTCGCTCTATCATATGACCCAACCTCTGATAGTGCTCCTCTCGTACTTGCAAAAGGAGCTGACCTTATAGCCTTAAAAATTCGTGAGGAAGCAAAAAAACATGGCGTTGAAGTTTTCTCAGCACCGCCTTTAGCTAGAGCCTTGTATTTTACAACTAATATAAACGAGGCAGTCCCCCCCGATTTATATTATGCAGTCGCACAGGTCATAGCTTATGTTTTTAATTTAAACAGTCTATCCAGAGATGGCTTGCCACCCTCCAGGCCAAGTCCAGATGTTCCTTCTTCAATGGAATTTGATGCTGAAGGAAATCAGCTCAAAAAAGCCTCATGAGTATTACTAATTTATTTTTTAGACCATTTGATAAAGCTCGTTTGGATAGGCTTGTCGAGGCTATCTATCGTGAAAGACTCAGTGCAGCATTAATCAGTGACAGTGAGGGCCTACTTGATCACTACGGTAGAATGTTGGTCAAGAAATTAAGAGAGACCAAAAAATTATCAGTTGAAGTTTACTACCCAAACAGTACTGACGCCCTATTGAATCGATTTAATAAAATACTCGAGGATATACCTATCGACTCAGCTATTGTGAGTAATGAAGATTCAAATGTACCAGGAAGAGTTTTAGTTGCCTTTGATTCGCAGGCTACGGGGTTAAGGGAAGTTCAATTGATGGCTCGATTGGTAAAAGATTTCCCAGGAGCTAATACTCGGGTTATTTTAATGTTGGATAAAAGGTCGAGTACGCAATATGACAAGAAAATTGAGGCATTTGGTAATAATATAATAAGATGGGATATCGCTACTCCGACTCAGCATGAAGCCTCAGTGCTTTTGAGCGAAGCTGAACTTACAGGAATGCAACCTGAGGTTCGTCAAGCGCTGACTAGTGTAGGAGTTTCTTTAGACGCAAAATTAGCTCTAGCGGCAAGCAATAGAGCAATAAACAGAGCTGAGGAGACGCTCGGTAATCTTGAAAAAGATACTCAAATAAAAAGCTCACAGGTTGAAACAGCAAGAGGAGAGAAGGATAAAATTGATAGAAATATTTCAGCGACCAAACAGAATATTTCTGAAACATCCTCCTTAACAACTCAAAAGAAAAAACTAGAAGATTCACTTACAGATAGTAGTGAAAACGCAAACGACGGGACTCAAAAAGCTACCTCCACGAGAAATAGCGACAAAATTAATGCTCTGCTAGCTGCAACTTGCCTACTCTTTATTTCTGCAGGAGTGATTTTTTTGGCTGATAAAACTAATTCGTTATCCCTCGAAAAAATACTAGATGAGGGAAGAAATATTTTTTTACAAAATGCACGAGTAGAAAATCTTTTAGAAAATAATAAAAATACCACAATAGCCTTGCCGAATAGTCAGTCGAGTGATGATTCCGACGAAAATAAGGAAAGTTTTACGAAAGATAATTCTGTTTCAGATAGTGAAGATAGCTTTAGCTCTACCTCTACAGCTTTATTAAACAAACAAATAATAGCCACCAACAATGAGGCTGATAGTCAAGAGGCAGAGCAGTCTATAACTCCTTTGAGACCTTCAAAAGAAAATTCATCTGAAACGGTTAATAGAAAGGTGATTACTGAATTAATAGCTACCATTGACCCAGGATTCTATGTACAGCATACCGCACGTCCTAACCTTCAACTAGTAACTAAAATTAAATCAGATTACAAAGGGTTATCCGAAAGTAAAATTTTTAAGCTAAGAAAAACAAAAAGTGACGGTTTTTTTTATGTAGTGTTGTCTGGGCCTTTCGATACTTTAGAAGAAGCTAAAATTTTTTCGCAAAGATCTGATATACCCTCTGGAACATGGATAAGAGGAGCTTTGAGCATAAGACCATTATTAGTCCCATTAAATTAGTACACTAAAGCAACTCATCCTCTTACCGATATATAAAAAAAAGGGGTATATTTAATGATTATGGACGAAAGTGAAGTTTTTAAGACTAATCATTCTGAAAAAGCGCTAAATGTTGACGAAAATATAGCGAAAACTAATGTTAGCAAGAGGAAAGGTCCAATATTAGAAAACCGCTTATCTCAGTTTGAAAGTCGAAACCTAGAAGATTTTTCAAGAGGTTCGGCAATAATTGGCCAATTAAATGATGACTTCAGTAAAATACCCGAAATTATAAAAAAGAATGGTGACTTCTTAGAAGGGACTATAGAGGCTGATGAATTAAAGAAATACCAAGCAATTGAAGAGTTTAAAAAGAGAAAAGAAGCTAGAAAATTTGTGGATAGATTAGCTGTAATTGCTAGTGAAACAAAAAGAATAAATTTAGATTTAGATATTTCATAAACCTTACTTTAGTGAAGAAGATATCAATATGGCCGAAGAAAATAAAGAAGAACAAGAAAATGATGAATTCGTAACTCCAGAGGAGGAGTTAGAGCAAGATGCAATGCCTTCTCAAGATAAAATTGAAGCTCAGGTAAAAGCTGCTGCAGATGCCGCGCAGACGGTTGCTGAGGCTTCGGAGATTATAAAGTCACAAGAGGAAGCTTACGCCAATCGTCGCACAGAAGAGGATAAAAGGTGGGAAGAACAAGAGAAGAAGAGGGGTGAAGCTGAAGAAGAAGCTTCTAAAAGATTAGAAACGCTCGCTTCCACCGTTTTAGATGCTGCTGAAGTAGCTAACAGATCTGCCAGTTCAGTCACCTCAAGCCACAAAACCTTGCAAAATAGCGTTAAAGCTATAAACCGAGCTGCTGGCATTGGAAATACAAGATCGACAATAGTTGTTTCTATTACCGTAGCTGTTTTAGTTGCTACTGCTGGTCTATTTGGATTGGTGGTATTTCAAATGGACAAAAAGATGGATCAGATTGAACTCATGGTTGTGAATATGGGAACTCGTTCTGCTGAACTTAAAAATAGTCTGGCTGGGGTAAATGAAGTATCGGAACAATTAGTTAAAATTGAAAATGCATTCGACGCTGTTAAGAAAAGTAATGGTATTCTTAGCGAAAAAATGGGTGAATTGGTAAAAATAGCCGAAAAAGATAAAGGTGAGCAAGTTAAACTCTTAGCGGATCAAACAAAAAAGACTAATGAAGAAAGTTTAAAGTCAGTAGAGAAAATGATAACTTCGGTTGCAGCTTTGGAGAAAAGTATTACAGCCACGATAAAAAATCAGGAGGGGTCATTCAAGAAACAAGGGCAAGTCACTAAATCTCTGGCTAATGAGGTGAAAAAGTTTGAAAAGAAAATTGACAAGAAATTGCAAATGGCTATAGAAAAAGCCGAAACACTTCAGAAAACCGCTCTTGAGTTAACTAAAGTGAAATCTGAAATTGAGGCATTAATCACTTTGCAACGAGAACGCTACTTAGAGGCGTTAGAAGCTGCTGACCCAGTAAAACAGAATAATCAAATGATTAAGTACCCTGCTAAAGTTTCGTCAACTAATTAGTTAGATAATTTGGTTATTAAAAGACCGAAATGATTCCGAACTTTTAAATCAAGTAAAAAGACTTTATCCACTTACAATTACTTCGATCCGTCTATTTTTTGCCCGATTAGCAGCAGTATCGTTTGATCCCACGGGCTTGGTATCTGCATGTCCGGATACATTTATTCTCCCGGGATCAACTCCTCCTTTTTTAATAAAATAGTCAGCTACCGCGCCAGCTCTTGCACCAGACAAATCCCAATTAGACTTAAAACGAGGATTTTCAATTACGGGTACGTTATCAGTGTGACCCTCTATCTTTACATTACCCTCACCAGTAGCAATAGTTTTTCCAACTTTTTCTAATAATGGAAGAAACCCTGACTGCAAGTCAGCTTTACCAGAAACAAAAGAACCCTGCTCTGCGAGTCGAACAACAATATTATCTCCGTCTCTAAAAACTTCCGCTTTCCCCTCGGAGATTTCTTTAGATAAGTCATTTTTTATCTGCGCCAACCTAGCATCAATCTCCTCATCATTTACCGCTGCCGACTCTCCGATTGGACCGGTTGAAGCTTGTCTCGCTTCTATGGGTTTGGTGACTGTCGATTGAACATCGGCTATTTTTGCAAATAGCTCAATTGATTCCTGGCTTACAACTCCCGCCCTTTGTTGTCCCTTTTCACCAGCGCCGCCCCCTCCATCAGAAGAACTTTTTGAATCAATTGACTCCTTAAGTTCAACAACAACCTTCTCACCATCTGTGGAAACCTCAACCTGACCTTTCGCTATTTCTTCAGCGAGGGCCTCCTGAACTTTCTCGGCTTCGGCAACTGTCTCCGGGCTGGACGGTTTTGGAGGAACTTGCTCCCCTGTCTCACCAGCATCTGAAGTTTTATCCTCTGTTTTTAACTCAACATCTTTCATTGTTTCATCAGTGGTTTCTTGCCTAACTGTATCTACAACAGTGGGTCTAGCTACTGCAGGCGTAAAATTCTGGGCAATTACACTGGTAGCTTTTGGCTGCTCAACAGTCGGGATTAACCTTTGAACCCCAAAAGAGTTTTTCATAGTGCCGGATATTTGCTTAAATTTCGGTACGTTCATTTCAGCAAAAGATAAAATCATTACAAAGAAAGCCATCAAGAGAGTTGCCATATCTGCAAAGGTAGGCATCCAAGCAGGCACGAGTTGAACACATTTTGGACATTCATCACACTTGCATTCAGGTTCAGGATCTTTTTTCTCCGGCGGAGGCTCTTCCTCATCCTCTTTCTCTTTCTTTTCGTCCTTTAATTCTTCCGCTTCATCTTTTACCTCTTCATTCTCAGACGCTTCTTCAATTTCTTCAGACGCTTCTCCTTCGCCCTTACCCTTCTCTCCTTCTAAATCCTCAACTGTTGTAGCCATCTAGTTTAGCCTCCGACTGCCGCCTGAACTTTTGCTCGATTACCGGGAATGATAAAACCAATCAACAGATCTGGTATTAACCTTGGATTGCCCCCAGACTGAATAAATAAGACCGCGTCGGTAATCATCTGATTATTTATCCTTTCGGCAGCATCTACTGCCTCCAGCTTTTTCCTAGCTGGCATAAAAATTACGTTGGCAATTATCGCCCCGTAAAGGGTTGTGAGAATAGCAATTGCCATAGCCGGTCCTAAAGCTTTGGGGTCGCTCATATTGCCAAGCATAATGACTAATCCCACTAAAGTCCCGATCATACCCATCGCTGGAGCCAGATCTTGAGCATTTCCTAACAAATCATTTCCGCTTTGGTGCCGACTTTTGATTTGATCCATCTCAGTTTCCATTGATTGTTTAATCAAGACAGGGTCAGTACCATCAACTAACATTCGAACACCCCGTGCCATGAAAGGGTTTTTTATTTCTTGCCCCTCCAAAGCGACAAAGCCATCCTTTTTGGCAATTGTTCCAAGTTCAACTAACTGCTCAATTATTTTTTCTGGAGGATCGGTGCTGTTAAGAATTGATTTCAAAAATACTTTGATAGCTCCAATTAAACCAGGAATGGTTGTAGTGTTTAAAACCGTTGCCGCCGTACCTCCAATTACAATTAATACAGAGGGAACGTCAACAAAGACTGAGGGATCTCCCATAGCCATAACTATCAAAACGAAAGCAGCTATAAGTCCAACTACGCTCGCAATATCCATAAACCTAACTTTCCTCCAAGTTAACCTAAATCAATATATCTATTTAACCATATAAAGCACAAACTATTCCAATTATGAAAAAACGATTAATAAAATCTATACAAAAAACCGCTGAAAAGATAACACTATCCTATAATGGGGTAGAAGTTTCATTACTATTTTCCCTACTTCAGAATTGTTTTGGACCATTAGAATGAAAATAATTTCAAAAATTGCCTTACTTTTATTATCTATGTTGGCTTTATTTAGCTGCGACCTAAGAAAACTACCTCCTGACTGCACCTCGTTTTTGGCAAATAGTGCCCAAGACAGATTTCTAATAAAAGAGGAATCTCCAGTCGCATATGACAAGTTAACTAGGATCACATGGTATAGGTGTAACGCGGGTCAGGTTTTTAATGAAGGAAAGTGTGAGGGGGAATCATTAAAGCTTAATTGGTTAGATGCTCAATCTTATGCTCGTGAGTTTTCAGAGAGCTCAGGTAAAATATGGCGACTACCTGGTTATTGGCAAATGCGAGAATTGCAAAGGTTTGATTGCATCAACCCTGCGTTGGATACAAGGGTGTTCCCAAATTTAGAAATTAGTCATTATTGGAGTCGAGACGAGCATATTTTTTCAAAACGAATAGCGTGCTCACTTTACACATATAAAAGCCAGGGTTACTGTTGGCAAAGAAAAAGAGCCGAACTTCCCTTTTTACTAGTGTCAGACGAAAATGCTCAGGAAATAAATATGCTAGGACGAATCAATAGAGTACTTGTTGATTTTTTCAATTAGAGTTGTTCGTTGGACACATAGCAGTTTTGCTGTTTTTGAAACATTTCCATTAGATTGTTTTAATGCCTTAGTTATCAAAACCTTTTCAAATTCGGCTAATTTACTCTTCAGCGGTGTCTTATCTTCAATATCGGAAATATTTTCTGTGTGATGCGTTTCAGAATTGCCCTGAGCTAGAGAAATTATTTCCTCGACAGGGTTATGTTCATCTGTAGAATTCTCAAAAGCTAAACCTTCTTCACGTGGCATTTTTGAAGGAAGCATAATACTGGGGATATCGTTTAACTTGAGCAATCTTCCTGGAAACAAGGTAGCTAACCTAGCAACTATATTGGAAAGTTCTCTAATATTTCCAGGCCACTCATAATTCTTGAAAGCTTGTATCAAACAAGCGTCAAATTTAACCTTTTCGTGAGATTTTGTACCATAGGCAATAAAATGATCAATTAAAAGTTCGATATCCTCTGATCTATCTCTTAGTGGTGGAGAACAGATCGGCAGCACATTTAAACGATAATATAAGTCTTCTCTAAAACTTCCTGTTTTTATTTCTTTTTCTAAATTTCTATGAGTGGCAGAGATAATTCTTACATCTATTGGAGTAGGCTTTAGTGAGCCTATAGGATCAACAACTCGTTCCTGGATAACTCTCAACAATTTTACTTGGACCTCAGAGGGTAAATCACCAATCTCATCTAAAAAAAGAGTTCCTCCGTTAGCTAACTCAAATCTCCCAATTCGGTCACTCAGTGCTCCAGTAAAAGAACCTTTCCTATGTCCAAATAACTCACTTTCAATCAAATCTCGAGGAATTGCTGCACAATTAACAGGTACAAATTTGTGCTTAGATCTTTTTGATTGCAGATGTAAGTTCTTGGCAATCAATTCCTTGCCAGTGCCACTTTCTCCACTTATCAAAACAGTGGCATCTGACGCCGCCATAATTTTGATGAGAGATATAAGATCATTTACTACTTTAGAGGTACCGAGGATTCTGGCAGAATTAATCATTCTTGGCTACTGAATTATCATACAAAGATTCAACGTTTAGTTTTCCATTGTTATTTCAATTATAATGGATTCTTTGGAGTATCTGATCAGAAAAAATAGTGGGTGAAAGCTAAAAAAATTAAAGAGTTATAAAAATAAGCCGATTTCAAAACTATCTGTTAATTGAATATTCGAGGTTTATATCATGAAAAGTCCAATGACGTTGATTTGTATATCTTCTACTGTTTTTTTGATTGGTTGTTCTGGAATGCCAATTATTGGAGATACTCATCTTCCAATCCCAAAATCTCAATCTTTAGCTGACCAAGAGTTTCGTAAACAGCATGAAGCCTCTGAGACTTCGTCCACAAGTAAGAGTGTGAAGTTAGCTTCAATGGATTTGTCACTCAAGAAAACCGTTGCTGAAAGACTAGCGGCGGATAAAGCTGCAACCTTAGCTAAACGAGATCGATTAGCCGCCGACAGAGCTGCAAATATGGCAGTTGGGGAACGAAAGGCAGCTGAGAGAGCGGCGGATAGAGCAAGTAAAGAGAGAAGCTTATTGGTAGCTGCTGCCGAAAAGGCCGTCGATGACAAGTTGATTGAGTTGGAATCTCAAGCTGAACTGGATAGGATGGTGGACCCAGACGCAATGAGAGGCGAGAGTTTAATGCAACCTTTGGTCGAGAGAAGAGCTGCTATAACCGCTACTGGATATGCGGTAATAAGTATTCAGCACCACACAATACCAGCGCAACAAAGATTATTAGCGATAAGAGCTTCTAAGTTAGACGCTTACAGAGGATTATCTGAACAAGTTTTTGGGCAGTATCTTGATGCTACAACCACGGTTGCTGACATGGTAATCAAAAGCGATGTTTTCAGAACTAAAGTCGAAGGAATCATTTATGGTGCGAAAGTAGTAAGTATAAACCCGGTTGGAGACGATACATACGAGACAACATTATCGTTGGCCGGAGTGATAGTTGAGGATTTGCGCAGATATTATGCTGAGCAATTAGCCTCTGCGTATTAATTACATTAAGTGGCGAATTATAGTATGAAAAAGATTCTAAATGAAAAGGTGCAGATTAAAATCTGCACCTACGTAAGCTACGCGGTTTTTTTCGTAGGCTCACTCTTCAACTCGACTTTCTCGTTCGCTCAACAATCTTTAAGTTCATCTCCAGTGGAAGTTACTAATGCAGCCGAACAAAATAGTGGGTCTGAACCCGCTAATCAAAAAAAGAAAATGAATTTTGATCAGGATACTCTTTCTTATGAGGAAAAATTAAAAACAATCAGAGAATCATTAATTTCTGAAGCACTTAAGGCGAGAGCTCGCGTCAAATCCAGCGCTTGGTTGGATAAAAGCGGTGCTCTCCATGAGAACACTCATATCACATCAGAAGTATTTTCTTTAGGAATTACAAAAAACAGATTAGAAAATAATAATTTTTTTGATGTTGAAAATATCAGGCCCCTAGAGGAATTAAACTCTTGTAATTTTTATAACCCAAACTACGCTAGGATTAGCGAACTCATAGTAACAACAGGAAGGTCTAGCTTTGATATTCCTTACCAAGAGCTTAACAAAATACATGAGAAAATTTCTGTAAGTTTCAAAGAAGGCTTACAAACTCGTCAAAACTGGATCTTTGTTGAGCAAACAAAAAAATACAACTCCTCATATTCAAGATATTTATCTGCATCAACCATAGAGAAACCCGAATTTTCGATTCGAATTTTTTTACAAACTCAGGAAAGTTTTTCGTACCAAAAAAAATCTAACCACGTAACCTTAAAATTACTGCTGTCCATTGTTGATCTTAATAATGGTGGAATTATTGCTTCATCTACTTACAATTTACCTAGCCCTTGGGCTGATCCTCCCATACAAGCACCAAGAAGTGGTTTAGCTCAAATTGCATATGCAGTGCATGAAGCTAGTATGATAGGTAAATTTAGGGTGCCTTCACAAAAGGCTTTTTCGAAAAAATTTGAAAGAGAATTAACTTTTGGCATCTCAGAATTAATAAAAAAGACTGAAGAATCTTTCAAATGCCGACAAATCACTTTCCCTATAACTGAGATCAGAAAGGACGAGATATCCATCAAAGCTGGCGAAAAGCGAGGCTTAAGAATCGGTGACCAATTATTGTTAACTGATACTGACTTAATACCAACCAGAATTTTAGAAGAGTCAGCTAGTGAAAAAATCGCTTTGATAGAGATCAAATCTGTAACTCCTAATCGGGCCTTAGCTGTAAAGCTGGCAGGGCCAGACCTCGGACCATTATCAAAGAATTCCAGGTCGACAATGTCGGTCGTTCCATTTTAAAATATAATGGCGGAGTTAAAACCGGAGATTAAGTCATGAAGAAAAACAAGAATTATTCAAAAAAAACTCTAAGAAAATCATCATTTTTACTAGTTAGTCTGATATTTTTTGTTACTCCGATTTCTTTGGCAGAAACTTTGCCGAGCTATCCTGCTGCTACCTCAATCGACACAAGTAAAAGACCCTCTGCGCTGAGCCCTCTTGAAGGGAGTAATAACAAACAGCTATCAGACCCACAGGCAATAAATGCCATGAAAACACTCATTGAAGGAGGTATACCAGTTGGTCAATCTTCTAGCCAAAACGTTGGCGTTGTGGCACCCATATCTCAGTTTTCAGGTTCCTCTATAAATAGACCAAGCGCGGTAGTCGTTTACCTAGTAAAAAAAGGAGATACGTTAGATCAAATTATTAGAGCAACCATGAGTGCAATTCCGTTCAAAATAAAATCAGTAAGGAATCAGATTATAAGCTTAAACAAGCACGCCTTCCCCACTGGAAAACCTACCTCAATGCAAGCCGGAGCAGTTTTAAACATTCCTTCGTTGAGTCAACTAAGGGGTCCTAGTGCGGGAATGCCAAATAATGCTACTAATAGCCCAAGTCGGACTAAATCTAATTCTAGTCCTAAAGACCCTCATGCTGGTTGGGTTAGGTTTCCATAAAAGCTTTTATTACAGTTATCATCTTACTGTGTGTATTATGTACGTGATCAATAGCATAATGAGTTCTTACCCAGATGATTGTTACCGCCGATTTAGTCAATGCTGTTTCTAAAATAAACCCAATTTTTCTAGAGGGAACACTTAAGATCGCTGCTCCCGAGGCTAGAGCTATGGGCCTTAAAGATGGACAAATAATTCAAGCTGTAATTGAAAATAGGGCAGATCAGACTAAATTGTTAATCGGAGGTAAAGAAATTGAACTTGGAAAAAATGCTCAACTTAGCGACTCTTCCAAATTTCAGGCAAGAGTGTCGATATCAAATAATGGGGTAGCTTTCTTAACCCCCACTGCATTATCTACTGGTCAGTCCGTTCAGTCTCCTACACTACAAGGTGGATTTACGCCGATATCACCTCACCTCATGAACCTACTCTTACATTCATCAGGATTTGCGAATTTATCTCAAATACTTAACGCTAACGGTTTTCTGGGGGGTTTTAGAAATGTTAGCGGTTTAACAGATCTAATTTCTAGAATACTCGGTCTCAGGAAAAGTCTTCAAAATATTAGTCCAAGTGATATCAGAAATATGATTGTTAATTTTGGCCTTCTTACAGAATCACAGCTTGCGAAAAGAAAGCCAATAAACGCTTTGAATCAAAAGATTTTGCTTCAGCAATTAGCAAAGATTTTCTCAGAAAGGGGACTTGACTCCGGTAATATTAACCGGGCAATTCTAGATATAGAGTCCGCACAATTAGATACTCAACAAAACCTTCAAAATAGGGAGCTCAGTTTCTCTCTTTTGTTACCATTTAAAGAATTTGGTGATGTTAAGTTTTCATTTTTTAGATCCCTTGCTAATTCTAAACAAAAAGATCCCCCATACATTTTTAATCTACACACCAAAAATGATCTGGTTGGTGAAGTTTGGTTGCGAACAAAAGTAGAGCAGAGAATTAAACTTTCAATGCAGATGTGGGCTCCACAATCGGAGACGTACCTAAAAGCAAAAGACAGTATTTCCTCCCTTCATGAGCTTCTTCACAATGCTGGATTGACTATTAATTCATTTGATATTTACAACACGAAGAGACCTGGTGATGAAACTGATACCACCAAGACAAAAAAAAGTCCCGGCATCTCTCATGGCTCAGTTGTTGATGTAGAGGCTTAAATGAAACATATTGATAAGGGAGCTGTCGCTCTAGAATATGGAAAAAATGAAGCACCGATAGTTTCAGCAAAAGGTGAAGCAGAAATCGCAGACATTATAATTGAAGAGGCAAAAAAAAATGGGATTTACATTGCAGAGGATCCAAGGTTACTTGCTGCTCTTGCTCAACTTGACATAGATAGCCAAATACCGGAAGAGTTATTCACTGCGGTAGCAGTAATATTATCTTGGGCATATTGGCTAAAAGGCATGGAGCCAGGAGACGAAAAGAAAGAGGTTAAAAAGAAAAAATTCAAAGTGAGAGGTCAAGTTTAAAACTAATTCACCGCAATATTTTCGACACCTTACTTATCTTATCTTCGTCAAGACGGCCGGAAAGCATATTTAATTGCAACCAGTTTAATACAATTTTAATTCGTGCTGCAGAAAGCTGCTGCTCTATAGATATGGCTTTTTGCTGAGCAATGAGTACATCTAACCTTCTTCGTAAGCCAGCAGTCACACTTTTTTTATTTGCCTCAAGTTCTATTGTTGCAGATTCTAATGCAGTTTCCAAAGCATCATTTAATGAAAAGTTTTCAACTACTCCAAAAAAACTATTTTGAACTCTCCTACGAATCTCTTCCCTTTGAAAGTTTAAGCCTTCCTTTTCTGCATTCAGTGTCTCAGCTGATCTTCGAATGCGAGATGACAAAGAACCCCCTTGATAAAGAGGCATTGACAAGGTTATACCGACAGACTTTGTCGTTGTCTCTGAGTCTACAAAAAAAGTGCTCTCACTTGAACCTCTCGCAACTTGTAAGGACATATCGATAGTCGGATAACGATTATAACGCTCAGCAGACAAAGCGGCTTCAGCAGCTTCAATTCGTTTCTGAAAACTAAGCGTATCAAAATTTCTCTGAAGAGCCTCTTCCTCCCATTTTTTCAAATTCTTTACTTTGAACTTTTCAAATTCTTTCTCTTCATACTGCAGCTCTTTTGTGCTTACTTTATCTAAGCCACTAATTAGAGATAAATTACTGAATGCAAGTTTCAGAATCTGCGTGTTCTTAATAAGTTCAGCTCCTGCCTGATCAAGGGCTGATTTTACTTCAGCCCTCTCAGTTATTGTTCCGGTACCTGCTAAAAAAGTTTTTTTTGATGCCTCTAATTGTTCCTCAAGTAACCCGATTCTTTTTTTTATTAAATCTACTTTATTTTGTTTATCCAGGATATCAAAATATTGATTAGCAACTTTTAACACAAGCAATTCTTCCTTTTGCTCAAGGATAAGTTTCTCGGAATCCACCAGCAATCTTATATTTTCTAAATCTTTTAATAATCTTGGTCGATATAACGGTTGGCTCAATGAGAGTGAATCACTCTCTGTAATGTAATTTTGTTTGATTTTTGGTCGTGTCGAGTCAGATCTTTCTTGCTCAACTTTTGATCTCGAAACCCTTGCACTGATAGATGGTAAGAGATTCGCAAAGACTATATTTTCTTGCTCTACAAAAGCATTAAATTCTGCCCTAGCCTTTCTAATTTCTGAATTATTATTTCTTGCTGCTTCCACATATTCCTTCAAATCCCCTTGTGCAAAACAGCAAGAGCAAATAATTAATTTACTTGCAAAAATAAATTTCATATGTACCGACACTACTCCTCCTTCATAGAATGTGCAATTCGTCTAGTCAGTGGATGAAGCATATATGCGAGAAGCGTCCTAGTTCCTGTTTTAATAACTATTTCTACTTGCATCCCTGGTCTAATTTTTCTCTTTCCAAGAATCGTTTTAGCCTCCTCTGTGAGTACGACTCTAGCTAAATAATACGTGGACACTTTTTGTCGAGGTTTATTTAAAATATCCGTAGAAATAGACGATATTTTCCCTGGAACAACCAGGAATGGAGTGAGAGAAAAACTTGTAAATCTTATATCCACTATATCCCCAACTTCAACTCTATCGATTAAGTTAGGCATTACTTCAGTCTCTACGAGTAGTTTCTCGTCCCTAGGAACCAGATCCATAATTTTTTCTGCAGGACTTATTACGGATCCAACTGCTTGTTTTTGTAACCCGACAATCTGTCCTGAAACACTAGCTTTAATAACTTTTCCATCAAGTCGACTTTTGACAATCAAAAGTCTTTTCTTTGCAGCCTCCAATTGATATTTTTGTTCTGAAATTTTTTGCTCAGTCTGAAGCTTTGTATTTTTTAATTCACGGTTATTGCTTTCCAACTCCGCAAGCTCTCTTTCGAGGGCTAGTTGCCTTACTTTTGGTGCATATCCATCTTTTACCAAATTCCTAATTCCAAATAATTCTTCATTCAGTAGACTAATTTGTAGAGACTTACCTGATCGAGCTTCGTCAATTTTTTTTAATAAAGTAAACTGAGAATTTATACTTTCATTTAGACTTTGAATATTATTTTTTTCAATCTCAACCTCATTCTTCGCAGTACTATCACTTAGTTTCAAAAGTTTTTGATCTTTCTCAACAAAATCACCCTCTTTTACGTAAATTTCTTTTATCACACCGCCACTTTGATGTTGTATAGCTTTTCTCTTAGTCTCCACTACAACCGACCCTATAGTTGGAACACCCTCCTCCAATGGTACTAACGCCGCCCAGAGTAGAGTCCCCCCAAAAAAGAATACCAAAAACCATAAAGCATATCGTCGATATTGTGAGGTGTCACTTAACTCCTCAAATTGTTCTAATATATCCTCCTCACTCAAGTCTGTTTCTTTATGTTTCATCGGTCTGCGATCTTGGAGTTTTTGTCTTGGATGCTACTGTTTCCAAATATTCAGTAATTGGACTGATATGCTGGACCTCTCCGTCCTTCATTTCGATCACCCTATCTGCAACAGTAAAAATTGATTTTCTATGACTTATTACTATTACAATTCGGTTTTCGCTCCTATATACCCGAAGAACATTAGCTAGGTTTGCCTCACCATATTGGTCTAAACTTGAATTTGGTTCATCAAGAATTAAAACCTTGGGATTATGGTAAATTGCTCGAGCCAAACCCAAACGTTGTCTTTCTCCTCCAGAAAAACTGGCCGAACCTGGAGCTAATTTCGTGTCATAGCCTTGAGGAAGCCTAAGAATAAAGTCATGGATGCCTATCAACTTACAAACTTTTATCACTCTCTCAGCATCAGGCTTTCCCATGCTGCAAATATTTTCGGACACCGTACCTGCAAACAACATTACAGACTGAGGAAGGTAACCCAAATTAGATTTAAAATCGTCGTTTCCAAAATCTCTAATGTCCCTCTGATCGTAAGTGACTTTACCATCGTATTTATTCCAAATTCCAGCAAGAACCTTTGAGAGAGTTGTTTTTCCAGAACCAGTGGGTCCGACTATGACTACTACCTCTTTACTGAATACTTTTAAATTAATATCATTCAAGATAGTTTTTTCATCCGACTCGACTTTTAGATTTTCGACGCTCAATACCGACAACTCATTTACATCAGCTTCATTTCTATGATAATTGATATAATCGTTTTGGATATCGTAAGTAGTCAGCAATTCATTAATTCTCTGAAAGGCACGGTTAACTGATTGCCAGTTCGACCAAACCATTGTCAGATTATCAATTGGTGCAACAGTTCTTTGCATTAACAAAGCGGCAGCTATCATGGCAGCAAGTGTAAGCTCATTGTACATCACTAAAACAGCACCCAGAGCTAGTGCTAAGGAGGCAGTAAACAATCTGAACTGTTTTGCGAAATGATAAAATTTTCCGGCTTTTTTCTCTCGGTCTACAAAGTTCAGATAAAATAAGGATTTTGTTTTTAACCATGGATCTCTAAATTTTCCAGCCAAACCAAAGACATTTATAATCTCTGAATTTCTAAGTTTATTGTAAAGAAACTTGTTAGATTCTTTCTCTTCCTCCATCATTATATCAGCTGACATGCCCATTGTTTTTGCAGTAACCCAACCCAGAATAACCAAAAGAATTATGAGTATCACACTAAGTAACCCAAGGTAAGGATGGAGAATATACATCACCAAAACATAAAGCGGTACCCATGGACAATCAAAAATTGCGAATACGGCTGGGCCTGTCATCCACTGTCTTATGAGTAACAAATCATCTAAGTATGAAAGGGGATCGGCAATATTTGAATCTAACTTATTCTTAAAGGCAGCAAAAAACAATCTTTTGTTTAGTTTCCTATCAATTTTTAAGCCAAGTCTAATAATAAATTGGGATCGGATATACTCTGATACAGAGGTTACAACATACAAATAAATGATTACCATTGATATGGAAATTAGCGTTGCTACATTCTGGCTTATGAATACTCTATCAAAAATTTGCAACATGTACACCATTGGGGTCAACATTAGGATGTTAATGATGGCGCTGGCTATGAATATCCAAAATAGATCTACTTTATAATTTATTAAGGTCTTGTAGACAGGTGAACCACGGACGGTATTTAAGGAAATTGTATCCATTTTTTAACTATATTTTGTTCAACGTACTAATTCGTTTCTTCCAACTGAGACATCCGCATTTTCTTTGCGATGTTCGTCTTGGTATCAAATATTTTTTGTCGTCCCTTAAATAAAACAAGTATATGATCAGCCGCTTTTAGAATCTTTTTATTGTGTGTCATTATAAAAATAGTTGCATTAGTTTTTTGAAATTCCATTATTGCTGCTATGAAGTTATCTTCTGATTCGCTGTCAAGACTACTTGTTGGCTCATCCAAAACTAATAATTTAGGATCACCATAGAATGCTCTAGCAATACCTAATTTTTGTCTCATGCCTCCGGAAACCGTCATAGAATCTGGATCTATCGAGTGCTCGGTATTATTTAAATAATCTTCATAAATATAGTTAAGTCCAGCTCTCTTGCAGGCGGTTTTTAGTTTTTCTTGGTCTGGTTTTTCAAATCGGCAAATGTTTTCTACCATTGTGCCGCCAAACAATTCAATATTTTGGGGTAAGTATCCTAAATGTGGTCCAAGTTCAGCTTTATCCCAATTAAACACCGACACACCGTCTAGTCGCACCGATCCAGCACTAGGCTCCCTAAAACCAACCAGAAGTTTAGCGAGAGTTGTTTTTCCAGCTCCAGACTCACCAAGAACGATGGTTACAGATCCAGGATTAGCTTGAAGGCTTATCTGATCGAGAATTTTCTTATCAGAATCGTCAGCATATACAGAGGCATTCGTAATTTGTATTACTCCCTTAGGTTTGGGTAACTTCATTTGCTTTTTTACAGCTGGATTTTCTTGCAGGAAAATATCGACATTCTCATATGCTTGTCTTGCAGCAACAATATTTTTCCAGGACATCACAGCAGTCATCATTGGTCTCATGGCGAGGGCCCCAATAAATTTTGCAATTATCAAGTTACCTGCCATACCAATTGGCATTATTTCTAAAAGCATTAATAGGGTTCCTAATCCAAGTAGCATTGACCCTTGAACGAGCATGATCACTCTAGTCAGCGCACCACCAAAAGACTGTTGGGCGGAAGCTGTAGCCTGGGATAGAAGAAAACTACTCTGAGATTTATTCCACCTATCGTAAAGATTGGGCAAAGTTCCCATAGCTAGGGAGGCATTGAGATTTTGAAAATACGAGGTCAATTCTGATCTTGAGGTGGATTGGTGCTCACCAGCCTTCTCCATCTCTGGTTCCACTTTCTTTTCTACTATTACTCCAACTATCAAAGCCATTACAGCACCAAAAATCGACAAAAGTCCCATGAATGGGTGGATAAAAAAGATTACCAATAGCCAAAATATTGCGAAAGGGGCATCCAATATTGCCCCTGCTACCTGACTTGCTAAAAATGTTCTTATTGTTCGAAGATCATTTATTATTGTTGCGCCTTTTGTCCATTCTCTGGAACTATCCTCAAATACGGTTGAGAAAACTATTTTTTCCAACTTTGAAACAAACGAAATTGACCCAGCCATAATAATTCTATCCCGCACCCATTCTAGGGCTGCAGCAAGAGTAAGTGCAGCAATTAGTATTAGTAGCAGCCAAAGTAAATATGCCACGCTATCGCTGTATAAAACTGGACCGAAAGTTAAACGCATAAAGGCAATGGGTGCAACAGGTAAAGCTGCTACAAAAACTGATAGAAATAAGGCATTACGGAAATATGGCTGATGTTCCTTTCTCAGCTTAGCAACAATTGACGAATCTTTTGCTTTATCTTCGGCTTTTTGAATCATGGTTAAAAACGGTATACGTCGGTTGAACCGTCGATATGCTCAATGAGATGAACATTTTTATCAATACAGTATTTCATTAATTGTGTTGTATTCTTATGATTTGGATTATGAATTGAAATCACTCCGCGAGAACGAGAGAGTAGGTCGACAGCTGTTCTGATGGATTTATCGTCTTCGATATTGAAAATAAGATATGTAAAGTCCTCAGCCTTAAATATTGCCTCAACTAGCTGGTTAGAATTATCAAAGAATCTTGGCTGAACAGAGACCAATAAATCTCTAGCTATTTGACAATCTCTTATTACAAGTTTATTTGAAACAGAATAAAAGGTATCATCGAAATCAACTTGACGACTGTAGATCACAATCGGCATGACACAATGAAAGGTTGTATCTAGAATGCCTATGCTTACTTTATGACTCAATTCATGCACAATTGCGGTAGCTCTGATAACAATACCAGTTGCTTGGGCGGCTAGTGTATTTTGTTCGGTATTAAATAATTTTATGAGCGCCGGTGTAGGTCTATTGATATCAAAGATTGGTATTAACTCAGACGTAACCTCAATATGTTTATCTTTATATTTCATGTGACTATTATATTCGCAACTCTCTTAATAAGGCTTTCAAGGGATTCCTCTCTTTCTCTCCTGTAGATTTTAACGTTTTTATAGATCATAGACTCTTTATCTTCAATTCCTAAATGCCAAGGCCCAGAAGGTTCTGGCATCACAATCGCCACTTTTTGACCTATAGCGCCAGCAAAATGCACTAACGCTGTTGATACAGAAATGATTCCATCGCACGCTGCTGCAATTGCTAACCAATCATCTAGATGCTCCTTAAAATCTAGTTTTTGATAAACAACTAATTTGTGTCCCTGACTTTCTAGATATTTAAGCTCCTCTGATATGTCTCCATATTGGAGGTTTACGTATAGTGCCTTTTTATTAAAAATTGGCTCCCAATTTTGAATTTGAAGAGCTTTTGTCTTCCTTTGGATAGCCCAATAGCCACCCTTCCATGAAATGCCTATTATAGGTCTACCGGCGGCATGTTTTTTTAGTTCGCTTCTGTAAAGTTCAAATTTTGATTTATTTGCAATCAAGAACGGTGCCTTGTTCTTATCATAATCAGCCACGGTTTTCCTATATCTTCGGGGCAGACTGCCTAGCGGGATATAGCCATTTTTTTTAAGGGTTTTAGTTTTTTCCCAATCAAAGGTCAAGCCATTGTAACCTACTTCCATTTCTGGAAAACTTCGCCGTAAAATCGGACTGAATCTTGGTTCTGTGATCAACAATATCTTCTTAAATTCTTGTATTGCTTCACGCATTACATTCATAAAGAGCACTTGATCACCTATTCCTTGTTCACAGACCACCAAAGTCCATGCGTCTTGGTCAATTTCCCTGCCATCATCCGCTCTAGTTAGATTCTTTATTCTAGGTGGTAGATTTCGTCCCATGGTTCCAACTATAGGGTGAAATCCTTGCTCCCAGCACTCCCATCCTTCTTCAAGGCGTCTTATTCTCAATAGGTGTAAACTCATATTCCATTGAACAGCTGGGTCGGGTTCTCCTCTTTTTTCTATTGAAAGCTGAATTGCACGATCATAGTAAGGAACCGCAGCAGTAGAATTTGTATCCCCAAGAAGATCGGCCTTTAGCCTATGAACGACTGGCTCATCAGGAAATTTTTCTAAAAGTTTCTCGATTTCAACTGCAGCTTCGTCGTTTTTCATTGCGCTTCGTAGAGCTGACGCTTGGCTAACACATAAAATTTTATCTTCTGGATAGAGCTTGAGTACCTCTGGCCCTATTTTAAGCACCTCCTCAGCTTTGCCAAGATCTAGCAAACAATTCATATATAGTTGAATCCCCTTTAGATCTTCCTTATTTGCTTCATACGCGATTTTAGCAAAATGAATCGCCTCCGCCATTCGACCCTGATTAACTAGAAGTCCAGCTAGATTCCTGTTAATCACAACCGAAACGTCTGGCTCTCTTAGCGCTTGGCGCATCAAGTCCTCAGCTAGTGGAGGATTTCCTCTCTTAAACTCAAGTACCGATCTAAGATTCAGATGCTGCCATTTCTTTACGCCTCTGAGGGTCTCAAGCATTTCCTCAGCGGTATTCCAATCCTTTCTCTCTATAACTGCATCAAACTCTTTTAGGTAGTCTTTTAGTTTGACTTCTTTTGCTACTCCTTCGTTCTTGATGTTTGGCGTACGGCTTATCACCTTCTTGCTTTTTGAACGCCCAGCTCCTTTCGAAGTAGTTTTTTTTCTTGCTTTTGGCCTATTAGCCGAACCCTTCTGCACCATTTTTAAGAAAGACTCCTTTTAAAAACATGAAGGACCAAATTTTCCCTCAAGGGAATGAAAAAGGGGGGCAAATATTGCCCCCCTTTTTCTAAGGTTGCTTAACTACTTTTTATGCACCTTCGTCAATGTCATTAGCATTTTGTCCAACGGTAGTTGTTCCGACAAACCTAACGATCACTTCACCATCCTCGAACGTAGCATCACCGTCCATTGCTCCAAGGTAGTAAGTATCTCCGTTATAAGTGTACATCGCAGAGAACTGAGTAGCAGTCGCCCCGTCAGCACTAGCAATGTTACTAGAGCTTAGAGATAGCCCGAGAACGCCACCAATCAAATCAGCGGCTGTTGCAATTCCAACAGCTGTTGAGTTGTATGCAGCACCCGTTGTTAGGGCAGTTTGAAGTCTTAAAACATCAGAGGCCGTATCAAACTCTCTTATGATTAAGTAATCCTTACCTTGACCAGCAGTATACCGAATATTGTCCGCAGAACTATCCTCACCTAGGTCAAAGTCTACCGTCTGGGTATAACCAGAGGCAGAGGTGGAACTAGCACTGATAGTATCGCTGGAGTTTGTCATCGTTATGGTACCACTACCAACCCACACGAAGTCCTCTAACTGAAGGCCGTTACCTAATGGAGCCATTGCTATAGACCAACCAGAAGCCTTCAGGTCAAGCTCAGTAATGGTAGCGCTAAAGTTAGCCCCATCACCGCCATTCAGAGTAAAGATTGAATTATCAACAATAGAGCTAGCCACTAGAGCGTCAGTAAGATCACCAGCAGTTATAGTTATTCCACTAGCCGAAAGGCCATCAAAGTTAATGATTTCTCTGTAATTTGATGCATCGAGGCTAAAGGTAGAATTTACATCTGTGGTAGATACATTGAAGGCATCAGCTGCCGCCGTGGTTGCTCCCAATGTTATGGAAGTCGCGCCGCTTGCACTAAGAATCTCAATATCTATACCCGCGGTAGCATTTGCACCACTAATTGTTAAACCACCATGCGCTCCTAGAACGGAAACTTTAACGGTACCCGACGCCTGACCAAGATTTAGGTTAACGGCACCTAAGGCAGATAAATCAGCGTTTATCAATATCTCCGCAGATGTCATGGAGTTACCATTCATGGTAAAGCCTGAAACTGTTACCACTGAGGAAGCTGAGAAGTTTCCAACAGAACCATAATTCAGCGTAATTCCCCCACTTCCAGCATTGTCAATGGTATGTAAGCTGATTTGCTTGGTTGTAACTCCAGTAGCGTTAAGTGTAAACGCGCCCGCAGAAGCAACCGCACTCGTGGCTATTAACCCTGATGCACCAGCCCCAATTGTAAGTGTAGTTGCGGCAGAGATAAGGGTTGTTGAGGTAAAGTCACTGCTTCCAGATCCGGTAACGATACTCAAGGCAGCCGAAGACTCCGCTGCTGATAATCCCATATTCGTATTAGCACCAAGTGTGATACTTATCCCTGAAGCCGAAATAATCTGAGCAGAGAATGGGGTAGTATCTTCAGTACTCAACGAAGCATCAAGCGTAAAGGTTGAATTTACATTTATCGAAGATAAAGTAAATGCACCAGACCCGGCCCCTAATGTTATCGAAGTAGCACCACTAACGGAGTGGTTACCACCAGTCATAGTCAATGTTCCGCTGGTACCTACGTCAGTAATTGTAAGAGTACCATCGGAGTTAAATGCGGAAATGGTTGTATTTCCGCTTCCCATTGTAATGGACGTGGCACCCGATGCAGATAAGCCATCTACGACAATATTACCGAGGTATCCAGTACCATCTAGCGTAAAGCTACCGTCAGCCTCAGCATCAGTAACCGTAACGCTTCCGCTACCACCTCCCATGTCGATAAGTGTCGCCCCGCCTGCGGACAACTGCGTAAGCGTGATGACTCCACTAGCCGCAGCGTTTGCATCGACCGTTATTGCTCCATTGGAGATTAACGCACCAGCACTAAAGTCTCCGTTGCCGCCCAGCACTACTGATATTGCGCCGACCGCTGAAACAGTCTGCGCATCAACCGTTCCACCAAACTTCGTAGAATCTAAAGTAAATGTAGAAAGTGTGCTGATAGAGGAAGCTACTCCGCCATTGGCTATCGCAAATGCTCCTGATCCGCTTCCTAGGGAAATTGTTACAGCTCCTCCAGCGGACACTCCCGATAATGTCACCTGGCCACTAGAGGCATTTGTTGAATCAAAGGTTACGGCACCTGACGTGTCAATCACCTGAGCACTAAAGTCACCCTTATCTCCACCGATGGAGACTACAACCGCTCCAGAGGCAGAAATAACAGTTGCGTCTACAGTACCCTCGAACTTAGAACTATCAATGGTGACTGAATTACTAAATATATTAGTTACTGCTAGTGCACCAGATCCACTACCCATTGATAATGCTAGTGCGCCAGCAGCAGAAAGGTCTGCCATGGTAACACTACCTGTTGCTGCTACTGTTCCATCAAGAGTGAAATTACCAACTGTGTGTAGGTTCGTGGCGCTAAAGTCACCAGCTGCACCGATTGAGATTGTCATAGCACCGGAAGCCGACATTGCGAAGGTATCGACGGTACCGTCAAATTTAGAAGCATCAAGTGTTAAATTGGCACTAGTGTGTACAACATTGCTTGCACCACCAAGTGATAGGGCTCCCGTACCAGAACCCATCGATACAGTAATTGCGCCATTGGAGGAAATATTACTTACAGTTATTCTTCCTGTGGTGGCTAAAGAGCCGTCTAAAGTAAAGGCTCCTTGTGAATTTATTGCTTCAGCGCTGTAGTCACCCTGAGCACCAACAGAAACAACTGTTGTGCCTGAGGTGGAAATACCAGCCATATCTAGAGTTCCATTGAACTTTGAGGCATCTAAAGTAAAGTTACCTCCAACATAACTAGAAACCATAGATAGTGACCCGCTTCCAGAACCCATAGAGATAGTCATGTTTCCTTCAGCTGAATGATTAGTAATGGTTATTGCCCCAGTCGAAGCATTAGCGCCATCAATGGTCATATTTCCGATGGAATCTATCGAATGAGCACTTAAGTCACCAGCAGCACCTAAAGAAACAGATAATGTGCCGGAGGCGCTTACTCTTTCGAGCTCCAGTGTTCCACCAAAATTCGATCCATCAATCGTTAAGTTGCCTCCAAATGTTCCATCTGTGATGTTCAACGCACCAGAGGCCTGTGACCCTAGTACGATTGAGGATGTAGAGCCTGCAGAAACAACTGTTACGGTCGTACTACCGCTTCCTGTGGTGAATGCCGAACTATCTAGTGAGAAAGCTGAAATTACTCGAACACCACTTAAGCTTATGTTTCCATCAGATCCACCTGCAATTGTTACATTACCTCCACTCATCTTGTCGATACTCATGTCACCCACAAGATTTTCTGCCGCGATGGTTATATTTCCGGACTGCGCATGCATAGCTATCGCAGAAACTCCACCAGACATTCCGGAGAAGGAATAAGTTGTGTTAGTACCACTGCCTGACTGGATACCAAGTGTAACCGCGGCACCAGAACCAGAACCTGCAGCAGTTAGTGTTGTCAAACCGTTGGTATTCATGGCAGAAAGATCCACCTCTCCATCACCAGTTTCTATGGTAACAGTCTCAACACCAGACAATTTCGGAGCAATCGTCATTCCACCACTGGCAACAACAGAAAATGTGGTTGCTGCTGAGGATCCAACCGTAAGGGATCCTGAAGATCCAGCCACACTAATTGTAGAAGCTCCTTCGGCAGATAAATTAGTTTCAATGTTGCCACCGCCCGATATCGAAACAGTATCGGCACCACTCACCTTTATTGCACCACCAAGGACGGAAGTACTATCAACAGTAATATTCACAGCACCTTGAGCTTGATCAGCCTGAAGTGTTCCAGCCACACTGACGTACTGCCCAACATTAATAGTTACCGCCCCAGAACCAGAAGCCTTGAAAGTAAAATCGTTATCATCCTTCGTCGCAGATGCAACATTGGTTGGATCTGCGTTGAGGTTAACAGTTAGATCACCAGTTCCCCTGATAACATGCTGAGTTGTTGAACCATCTAAAATGGCATTAACAGTCAAAGCCTGATCGGCAATACCCGTGATGGAAGGCGCATTTGCAGAATTAGTCGTTGTTCCAGAGAAAGTCAGTGTAGACAAATTGGCCATTCCCGTTGCTCTAACAATGGCTTCAGACGCTTCACCATCAAAAAACAACTCCTCAACAGATGTAGTAGTTGCAGCAGCAATGCCCGATCCCAGTAATCTGAAAGCATCGTTACCAGAACCACCAGTTATGGTTTGGCCAGATGCTAAAAGAACACTGTTTGAATCTGTATCCACAGTCAGCGTTAATGCACCGGCAAAACTTGAAGCTTCAACGCCAGATAAGGTGGAAGGAATATCGGAAATAAATAGATCGGAAGATCCGGTTAGGCTCAATGTTTTCAAATCATTAACCGAATTACCTAAATCAACGAAATTCTCAGGAGCACCTGAAGTAAAGATATTTAAATCTGTGATTCCATCCATTAAAACCGCAACATTACTAGCGGTCGTTCCAACATCGCTTAACCCTAATGTCATTGACGATCCAGCGCCACTAATTACGCCAGATGCATAACCGATATCAAATGAGTTAGTAGCTTGACCACTCAAATTAACGGTTATACCTGTGTCCGAAATATTAGAAAGATTAATTACAGCGTTAGATGCGTCAACATTTATAGTTTCAACACCGGAGGTGCCAGTAAAGTTAAATTGTTTTGGAGTGACAGAAGAAGTAGTGGCTCCGAGTGTAACTGTCTCAACGTCCTTCATGAAACCTGTGCTAAACCCAAGTAAGAAATTTCCATCCATGGAAATATTAATCGAGTCGCTAGCACTTCCACCATCTATAGAATCGTCACGCCCAAGGGTTGGGGAAGCACCACCAATTGCGGCGGTAATTTGCTCTGCTGCATTCGTCGTTGGGGTAATTGTGTCAGCTCCCGAGGTAAGACTTACCGTTACAATTGAAGGTAGAGTAGCTGTCACCTGCGTTGCAACTGTTGCAGTGGATACATCAGTAGTTGAGGTAATGGGATCTAAAAGGGTTCTACCAAGGGAGGCGTCTGTATACTGGAAGGCAAAGGGACCTACACCAGTACCAGCAGGATCCAAAGTCGAAACGAAAGCCTCAGCGTAATCCACTTTGTTATTGACCGTAGTTAAATCATCATTTTGCGCACCATTAACCACCGCGAAAGCAATTTGTGCGTCGTTAAATCCAGATGCTTCCCAAAAAGCAACTTCAGTATCTGCAGCTGCTCTCTCAAAAGCAGCTAAATATATTGCTGAAATTTTCTGCGCAAGTGTTTGACTGCCAAACAAGGCCTGCGACTCAGGGGCATTGGCAAACGCGGCTGCGATTGCATTCCAGCCGGCCTCACCACCACCATTTGCAGTCAACTGGTCCTGCCAATATTGTAACCCCGCTGGATCAGCAGGTCTCTGGTAGTAGGCAATATACATCTGGTGGATTAATTCTGCGGACATGTTTTTTCCCTTTTTTTAACTAAAACGCAGGTTAACCTGCAACTTATAATAATCGAAACAATTGAAGATACTAAAAGTATACTCCATCAACTCAGCAAATTGGACAAATTTACTCACCGACTCTACAACTTTGCCCTGAAATTCAACAAATTTATCCATTAAGTGTCTTTCAAATCTTGCAAAAAACTTAACCTAATTACCGAAACTAACTTAAAAAAGGCTAAGTTCTGCCGATTTCACTAGTTGAGAAATCGAAAAACTCTAACAGCTAAAGTTTAACAAGTGTATCTCTGCTGTGAAAGTTTATGAGTTATCAAAAATGATTTTCTGAAGCTCTTTTGTTGCATTCTCCCAACAATCTGGCTCAATACTACGTGTTTTTTCAGATTTTGAGATTTCTAAGCCATTCCTCCATTTAATAAATGACTGCTGTAGCCGCTGGGCCGAAGAAGCAGAAAATAGATGAATGTTTTTAAACGATTCATTAATTTCTCTAAAAACAGGTATATCTCTAGCAAACACAGAAAGTCCAAAATTTTGAGATTCAACTACAGGGAGTCCGTATCCTTCAGCGTAGGAAGCGGCTATTAGCCCAGTAGCCTCAGCGTAAAGCCTCAACAAAAATTCATCTGAACAATCTTTCAACCATAGGAGATGCTTTCGAAAGAATTTGCACGATTCAATTTGCTCAACGAGTTCATCAACATTCCAACCTTTTTTTCCAATAATCAATAATGCGGGATCTTCACCTTTCTCCCACATGAGATTAAACGCATCAAGAACTTGCTGGTGGCCCTTCCTGGGCTCAACTGTTCCAACCATTATGAATAACCGTTTCTCCTTTGCAATTTTGAGAATTGTCTCCGCACTCCTCGGATATCCATGAGTTAAATCATCAGACAATAAAGAATTTCCTAACTTAAAATTCCGAATTTTTAATCGTTCGAGCCTTTCTGGAAAAAAAGTCTTTAGCCAATGCCTAACTTCCGCCTCGGTAGATTTGCTAATACAAATTAACTTTTGGTAATTTGATACTGTTCGAAACCACAATTTAAATTGCTCATGAGCACCGCGAGGAAAGAATTCAGGATTGACCAAAGGGATAATATCGTAGACAACAAATTGAATGTTTACTCCTTGCAAAACTAACTCATCTAAAATTTCCTTTTTTTTTGGAATCAAAATAGGCGCTAAATCTAAACCTAAAAAAATATCCCCCCTTTTTGGCTCTATCTGCTTATTTTCCAGCCTTTCATTTAACTCGAGAAAATTAGAGATAAATTCTCCTGCAAATTCATATTTTTCCATTGAAGGGTTTATAAAGACAGGCTCTATCCTAAAAGTGCGATCAGTTACAAAGTTAATTACAAGATTTCTTAAAATATTTCTCACCACTCTCTGTATTCCGGTGCGAAGATCCCTCTGTGTTAATTCTGAAATATCGATAAATATTGACGGGCGTCTAACTGAGTCAGAATTGGACTTAACTAGTGCGTTTACGAAACCTTGTTGCCCAACGCTAGTAACGGGGAGCAAATTTTTCTTTTTTAGTTTTTCAATAGACCGAAATGGCTTCAAGTTTTCATTTCTGTAAAATTTTTCTATTTTTGAATGATAAGTAGCTGAACATACTGCAGGCTTATTATTCTCAGAAACGTGTTTCAAACCATTTTTTGCGAGCTCTGCTCTAAACTTTTCATTTTCAAACATGTGTTCCAATGCTCTACCAAGAGCCTTAACAGAAAAATTCTCAGGCAAAAGATAAACTTCATTAGAAGTTAAATTTAAAGTGTCTCCATGATTATTAGTTATAGTAGGCAGCTTGTTGGCTAAACAGTCTAAAAGAGCTGCAGACGTTTCCCCTCTTGAGTTTTTTCTTAACTGGACTGCGATTTCGGCAACCGAAAACCAAGCTTTGTAAACCTGATCATCCACCCAGTTGGTAATCAAAACTCTATTGGGCTCTGGCAGCGTATTAATCAAAGTCGTCAAACTCTTTGTTAAATCACTATCAACTAACTCTCCCACGAAAACCAGGATTGATTTTTTTGCTAACTGCGACTCGGACCAGGCTTCAATGAGTTCAAGATTCATTTTTGAAACCCCAAGATAACCAAAGGCGGCAACAATAAACTCATCACCAATATTTAACTTCTTCAATGCAAGCTTTTTTTCTAGTTTTTGTGGGATCTCCTTCAAAAAGGGTACAACTTCACATTTGAATGTGCCTTCGTCTCCATACCACTTTTGCATCATATTCAAAGCGTGATTCGAATGCAGAATGACGCCAAGCGAGGAATCTATTATTGGCAGATTTTGAGGAAAAATAACATCAATTTTTTTTTCTGTAGAGTTTTGCTTTAGGTAATTTGCTGATATCCCGTGGCTAACCCATAACCACTTTTCCCTCTCTGGTAACAAACTGACCACACCGTCTAGAGAAAAATCGTGTAAAACTGCAACCCCAGGATAATTTTGGATAAGACTCAAATAATTAATATGAAATTTTGAATTTCCAAAGTGATAAAGAACTCTATCGAAGTCGTCAAATCGAACTTTAAATTTTTCTTCACTAAGAAAATGTAAATTCGAATCACTAAAGCTTGATTTTTCTTTGCTGTTTCTAGGCAAGATCACAGTGATTTCGTAAAATTTTGTTAAATACTTGATCAACAGAAAACTGTAGTCTGCTATACCGCTTTTATCTGGAGGTAAAGGTGACAAATAAGCTAAGGATAAATTTTTCTCCCCGTCTCTTTTCTGGAAATCAACTTTTCTGTTTAGAGTTTTTTCCTTTAGTGATGATATTGCTCTTTCAGCGACAGCGTTCCAAGTGTATCTTTTGGCAATAGTTGAACTCAAGTTTACTAATGCCAGATACTTTGAGGGGTATTCGATGACGTCGGAAATTTTTTTTACTAAGTCAGAGATATCAAGCGGATCGAATGTGTTTAATTCACTCGCTTCAAACTCCTTTAAACTGGCCACATTGGAAAAAATACATGGGGCTCCACATGACATGGCTTCCAATACTGGCAATCCCAATCCTTCTTCCCATGAGGGAAATACAAATAAGTAACAGTCGATATACAACTGTCTCAGCTGAAGTTCGTCAACATAGCCTGTGAAAATAACGTCGCTATGACTTAGAGAAAATTTATCCAGCAGCTTGTCTAATATTATTGTCGTACTTTTATCAACCTTACACGTAATAACGAGTTGTAAATCAGCCCGAATACTTTCTTCCAATTTAGAAAACCCTTCAATTAGAAATTCTAAGTTTTTTCTTGGATCTATCCCTGAGACGCAAAATAAAAAGTTCTTTTTGATCTGCAACATAAAAGTATCAGCATTTTTTTTCCTGTTTTTTCTAGCAACTGAGGGTCCTGCATACCCGCGAGAGAAAAACTTTTGATCAACCCCACCTCCGATGAAGGCGAGTCTGTCTGCACTTATGAGAAGCTCTCGTTTTGTACAAGACTCCGTGTACTTTGAAATTGCCATAATTAAGTCAGCTTCTTTTATTTTTTTTACCTTGTGTAAATACCATGCCTTCTCTTTCGAATTAGTGAGATAAATATCTTGATGGAGAAGCGGAATGAGATCATATAAAACGATCGCATTAAGATGTTTCGAGTTTGTTTGTAAGTCAATCACCACACCACTCTCCGGAGCTTCAAAAAAGCTAGTAAGTAGAACTACATCTGGGCTGACTGAATCAATTACAAAATTTCTGATTAAAGAAGCTTGGGCATAGAAAGATGCGGAGTATGAGTCTTTATCTGGGAGGAAAAATCCGTGGATATGGTCCTGAGGGCATTTAGAATGAAAATGATTTCTTAAATCAGCGGCGGTCTCACGCAGGGAAAAGTTTAGTAAAATATGAACTTCAAGCCAATCTAACTCTAAGGCAAAAATTGATTCTGCCAAAGCTAGGGAGTACCTACCAATTCCTCTTTTTGCATTAGACGCTTGAGCGCCTTGCAAATCAATGAGAACTTTCACGCTTTAATCATTCTTTTTTTCCTTTGAGTGTCTTTTGACGATTTTTAAATATCGTGAGGCACTCACTCCCGTCGAACCATTTCCCCAACTAGCTATATCTGAGCTCTTCGAAATCATTTTCCATGATATGAAAATTTTGATAATTTTAATTTTATATAAGCTAATAAATTCTTCCAAACTTAAAGTTTTAAAATTAAAAAAAAAATTTTTTATTATCTGAGTGATACGAAGACCAATACGATTCAATAGTCTCAATGGTTTCGTTATTTTCCAAGAACGACTATGCAAAACCAGGCGTAATTCCTCCTGCGCTTTCGTATTCAATTCTTCTACGCGATACAACCTGTCATTTGTTTCAGATAATTGCATAATGGTTTTATCGAGGTTGTTCGATAGAAGCTCAATACGTCTATTAAAATCTCCCGAAATTTTCTTAAAATCACCGCTTACTGTATCTAAAAGTTCATTTGCTGCACTCACGCTCTGATAAGTGGTAAATTTCAATTTAGAAAATTCATTGGCAAAGCGAGTCTCAAAAAAAAGCCCCAGCTGATTCAAATCATATCCAGGACTTTTCCCAATCAAAGCTTTTAACTTATAGTCCAAGCTACCACTACCGTTAGAACTTTTTTTGAGAGCTAAAAGGGAATAGTCAGGACTAACTCCGCCTAAAACATCTAAAAGAGTAATCTTTTCTTTTTCTAAAAGCGGACCATTAAGCCTCCAAACGGACACCCACTTGAAATCGCCATCTGAAAAAAGGTAAGAGAGCAGGGACGGAGGGATGGGTTTTTCATGAGTAGGGTCGGTGTAAAAATTGCATCCCGCAACAATTATATTTTCCGGATTTGGAGTTTCGATAATAACCAGCCCACCAGGAACCAACACCCTTTCGATTTCCTTAACAACATCAATTGTATCTTCAAAAGAAAGATGCTCTAAAACATGAATTGCAGAAACTATATGAAACTGTTGATCATTCTGACTTTTTAACCAATTCTGAATATTCGCTTGAACAAAAGTCACTCCAACAGTTTTCTTTCCATCCATCATTGCAGAATTGCAATCGACTCCAATTCCATCAATGCCAAGACTTGCAGCAATTTCCACAAACTCGCCTCTACCACAGCCCAGGTCCACAAACCTCACTTCACCAAAATTTTCCTTTATCAAAGACAGAACCGGTTTATAAACTCCAAGCCTTTTTTTTATCTCTTCGGGGAGCCCTCGATGACCCTCTTCAAACCTTTTGTAGAAAAATTCTTCCATCTTAATATTTTAGTGCTAAGACTAACTAATCTGAACATTAAATGTTGGCTCCAATCGACACAAACCAGCGAAAGCATTACCAGAGAACCCTGTAATTTCAAACATCATTGCCGCATCCTGCCAATGTAAACATTCAACAGTGTGATCCGGGCCTCTATGCAGTGCTACAGACAAAGAGTAGCCGCCAACCCCAATATTTAAATCAAAATTCCAATCGACGTCGAGCGCCGCTCCCTTTTTGGGAGACAGGTCAATTTCGCTCAGGTAGGTATTGGTTCCAAAAATATCTTGCCCAAATCGATCCCGAATCATGAAACCAATAACAAAATCTCTGATGTCGTCGTTACATCTAATTTTAATTTTTAAAGTAACATGTTGTCCAGAGGTAAATTTTAGATTGTTATCCGTAAGCCCGTTCATGGACACTTCCGTAATTATCGCACGTAAAGTGCCATATCCACACGATACATTTCGTTCTGAATCTTGGACTGAAGGTTTATATCTTGAAATTAATTTGTTGTAAAAATTTACTGCTCCCTCAGGGTTTTCATAAGCTACAACCTCCCCTTCATCTAAAACTAGTACATTTGAGCACAGTAACTTCACTGCATTTAGATCATGGGATACAAAGAGTAAAGAACCTCCCTTTGACCTGAAATCCATTATCTTGCGAATACATTTTTGCTGAAAATAAGAGTCCCCAACCGATAAAGCTTCATCAACAACAAAGCATTCAGGATCTGAATGGACTGCAGTGGCAAAAGCTAATCTCATAACCATCCCTGAAGAATATGTTTTTAAAGGATTCTGAATATACGGTCCAAGTTCAGCAAAATCTAGGATATTGTCTAATTTTGAGTTCAACTCGTTCGCCGACATCCCTAATAAAAGAGCATTATTTTTTACGTTTTCTAAACCAGTTAGTTCAGGATTAAAGCCAGTACCCAGCTCAACCAACCCAGCAATCCTTCCACTGGTATCTATTTGCCCAGAGTCAGGCAAAAGAATTCCGACGATAAGCTTTAGTAGTGTGGATTTCCCAGCCCCATTTGGCCCGATTACCCCTAAAGACTCACCAGGTCCTAATCTAAAATTAATATTTTTCAGAACCTCACAATTTGTATGCCTCTTTGAATTAAAAAGCACCTCAAAAATTCGGTCTGATGGTTTTTTGTAGAGTCGAAAACTTTTGTAGAGTTTTTTTACTTTAAGCACAACTTATTCTAATATCCATGGTGTTTTTCAGATCAAATACCATCTCGAACTTCTCTTTCAAAAAAATTTAACAATAACAGACTTATGGTTGCAAAAAAAAGGAAGCATAGGATAAGTAGCATTAAGTGACTCAGTTCTGGAGTTTTTCCGTAAACAAAAATATTTTGATAGCTTGATATGAACCAATATGCTGGATTAAAAACTTCTTGTATTTTTTGCAACCAAATAGGCGCAATTGATGGCACCCAAATGATGGGAGTAAACCAAAACCATATATTTAAAAAAATTGTCACAAACTCTTTTATATCTCTGAAAAATACATTAAAGATTGAGAACATGAGGCCAATTGCTAGCGCAAATATCTGCTGTAAAAAAAAAACTAACAGAATAAAAACTAACAAAATTAACGACAAGCTACCATTTAAAAATGTGTTGTAGAGTAAAATAAACAATGAAATTGAAACGGCAAAAGTTAATGACTCTGACAAAACGATGTAAGCTGGAAAAATATACAAGTTCACCCTTACCTTTGATACTATGTGTTTTTTATCTTGAAAGACCGTAGTGGTTCTTAAAAATGTGTTGGAGAAAGCAAACCAAGGTAGTAACCCTGAAATTAAATAAGTGCTAAAACTATCTAAAGATGAATTTCCTGGTAATTTTGCACCCATTATTTCCGAGAAGATAATAAGATATAACAGTATCATAATCAAAGGATTTATTACTGCCCATGCTACACCAACCACAGAACCGGCGTACCGATCTCTAAAATCTTGGCGGGTCATATTAAGCAAGAAAGACACATTCATTAATAAGATAGTAAATATTTTTATAATCAATAGCTACAGACTATTTTTTTAATAGGAAATTAATTTTGGGAAAAAAAGCAATTATTACTGGAATTACTGGGCAAGATGGAGCTTACCTCTGCCAATATTTACTAGAAAAGAATTATGAAGTCATCGGGTGTTACAGAAGATCTAGTACATTGAATTTATGGCGATTAAAAGAACTAAAATTACTAGCTCACCCCAACGTAACATTAGAAGAGAATGATGTTACAGACTCAAATGGTATGGTCGTTTTACTAAATAAATTTGAACCAACTGAAATTTATAACTTAGCTGCTCAAAGCTTTGTCACTTCAAGCTTTTCAAATCCATCTGCCACAAGTCAAATAAATGCGATAGGAACACTAAATATTTTAGAGGCTATAAGACTAGTAAATCCAAGTATTAAATTTTATCAAGCTAGCACCTCTGAAATGTATGGCAAGGTTCAAGCAGATATGCAAAATGAAAAAACTCCTTTTTATCCCAGAAGTCCCTACGCAGTATCCAAGTTATATGCTCACTGGATTACTGTAAACTACCGCGAAAGTTATAATATATTTGGTGCTGCCGGAATTCTTTTTAATCACGAAAGTCCTTTGAGGGGAGAAGAATTCGTAACTCGTAAAATCTCTAAGGCAGTTTCTGGTATCAAATTAAATATGCAAAAGAAATTAATACTGGGTAATTTAGATGCTAAAAGGGACTGGGGCTATGCAAAAGATTACGTTGTAGGAATGTGGAAAATGCTTCAAGCCAAAGAGCCTAAGTCATATGTTCTTGCTACTGGTAAAAACGAAACCATCAGAAATTTTGCTAAATTGGCTTTTAGAGCAGCAGGAATGGATATTGAATTTTTTGGAGCAAAAGATAAAGAATATGCTATCAACAAAAGAACTGGAGAAATTGTTTTAGAGGTAAGCAGTCAGTTCTACAGGCCTGCTGAGGTAGATTCATTACTTGGGGATGCAAGTCTTGCAAGAGCCGATCTTAATTGGGAACCCAAAACAAATCTTGAAGACCTTGCAAAGATGATGGTCGAAAGAGATATTGAGAGGTTAACACTTCAAAGATGAAAATTTTAATTACGGGATCCAATGGATTTATCGGCAAACATCTCTCCAATGAATTGGCGAAAAGTGGGCATTGTCCAATTCCCTTAAAATCAAATCTTTTAGACCAGAAATCTCTCGCTCAAGAGCTGAGAGAAAGTGAGTTTGATCAAGTTGTTCATTTAGCGGGGTTAAGTCATCAACTTAATCATAAAGCAGAAGATTTTTATTTTAACAACGTAATAGGAAGTCAAAATTTAATATCAGGAATCGAACAATTTTTTAAAAATAAAAAAATTTTTATCGCCAGTACCGGGCATGTTTATAGCAATTCTAGTCTTCAAGTGAGTGAAAATCATAAATTGCAGCCCGAGGGGCATTATGCAACTAGTAAATTAGCAATGGAGTATATATGCAAAACCTCCGCCATGACCTCTGACGTGGTGATTCTTCGTTTATTTAACTGTACAGGCATTGGCCAAGATAATTCTTTCTTTATCCCAAAATTGATTAATTCATTTAAGAAAAAGTTACCAACTTTAAAACTGGGAAATCTAAATGTTGAGCGGGAGTTCAATGATATACGATGGGTAACTTACGTTTTAAGATCTTTAATTGAAATTGATACTCCAACTGAGATTTTTAATATTTGTACTGGAAAAACATATAATCTCGAAGTAATTATAAAAAAGATCGAAAATATGACTGGTCATTTTCCTTCGCTAGAGATGGAAAGTAAATTCATCAGACAAAAAGAGAGAAAAGTTTTAAAAGGTGATCCCAGCAAGCTTTATTCGTTCTTAAAAAAACATGGGAAGTTTGTAAACTTTATTCCCTTAGAGCAAACGCTATCGTTGATGCTCAGTAATGATTATGATCATTTATTGAGCTCAGGTGCCTAAAATGCGAGTGGCTATCGTCCATGACTGGCTTGTCACGAGAGCCGGTGCTGAACGAGTTTTAGAAAGAATTCTTTATCATTTTCCAAATGCTCAGGTTTACACACTTTTAAAACAAAGAAATTCAAATGTGATATCTGTACCCACAAAACACCCTATAAAAACAAGTTTCGTACAATATCTTCCTACGGTAACTGATAACTACAGGTTATTTGCTTGGCTAATGCCAAGAGCAATAGAGCAGCTAGAGCTAAAAACCTATGATTTAATTATAAGTAGCTCGTGGGCTTTTTCTCATGGTATTGTAAAAAAAAAAATCTCATGTAAACACCTTGCATATGTTCATACTCCCATGAGATGGGCTTGGGATATGGAGATGGAGTATCTGAAAAACCATAGCTTTCCCACAGTCTTAAGTAAAGTAATACAAAGACAAATTCACAATTTAAGAGAATGGGATAAAAAAGCCTCGAGACGTCCGAATAAGATTCTTGCGAACAGTAAGTTTGTTCAACGTAGAATAAAAAAATGTTGGCATGAGGATTCTTCAGTAGTTTATCCCCCTGTATACATTCCAAAAATAAAAGATTTCGAGGCACATGGGGGATTCGTATCAATCTGCAGATTGGTGCCCTATAAGAAAGTAGATTTAATAATAAGAGCCTTTACTCATTTACCAAGTAAAAAATTATTCATAGCGGGTAGCGGTCCCGAACTAGACTATTTAAAACGGATAGCGCCAAAGAATGTAGCCTTCCTTGGTTACCTTAGTGATGATGAGAAAATAAAATTAATGCTTGGATCGAAGGGTTTGATTCAAGCTTCCAAAGAGGATTTTGGAATCTCTGTGGTTGAATCTCAAGCCTGTGGAATTCCCGTGTTAGCTTTTAGGGAAGGAGGAGCCAGCGAAACGGTGATAGATATAGATAGGGAAAAAACAGGAACTGGATTACTATTCAACACTGAGTGTCCAAAGGAACTAGCAAAACTAATTGAAAAGTTCTCAAAAATGAATTTTAACCCTATCGATTGTAAAAAAAATGCTTTACAATTTTCTCAAGAATTTTTTGATAAAAAGTTTTTGGCAGAAGTTGCTGAACTCTTAAATTGACTTGATTAAGAAACCAAATAGATTTATTACGAAGGAATACGCTGGACTTTTTGAGGTCTTCAGTCGAATCATTGACATTTCATCTATAACTGTGGGTTTATTTGTGACAGTCTACTTATTTTCTTCAAGTGGATTGCAGCTTAAGAATGCTCTAGCTCTGCTCTTGATTAAGTCTTTAATTTGCCTAATTACTTTCAAAGAATCTCAAGTTTACAGAAGTTGGCGCGGGAGACCCTATTCCGATCAGTTTAGCCGTCTTTTTATAGCATTTGCTATATCGTCTGGATTCACAATTTTAGTTTGGCTAGTGATTGACTTAGATTTAATCATTTCGATTGAAGCTCTACTAATTTGGTTAATATTAAGTCTTTTATTAATTATTGCTTGCAGAGTAATAGTGTTTACAGCAGTTCGTCACCTTAGAAAAAAAGGGGTGAATCAAAAAAAAATTATTATTTATGGTGCAGGGCGCTTGGGTAAATCCATAGTTAATCAATTGCTGAAAAGTCCTGAAAGCGGTTTTATTGTGATGAGCCTTCTTGACGATAACAGACAGCTACACGGTAACACCATTTCTAATCTTAAAGTTATAGGCGGCAAAGAAAAGCTAGCATCAATTTCCAAAACTGAGATAGAAGAAATTTGGGTTGCCCTGCCACTTAGCGCAGGTCAAAGGATACATGAAGTTTTAAGAATATCTTGTGCAAATAATGTTTCAGTGCGTCTTATTCCAGACTTATTCGGACTCAGCTTGCTTAATCACTCAGTGACAGAATTTCTGGGGTTTCCAATGATTGATATCAGTGTAAACAAGATGGTCGGCTTAAATAAAATAATAAAAATGCTTGAAGACAAAATTCTAGGAAGTATTTTCTTGATCATCTCTAGCCCTCTACTAGTTATCATTTCATTTCTATTGCTCTTGACTAGTGGTCAGCCGATAATTTTTTTACAAAAGAGAATTGGCTGGGACGGTAAAATTTTCACAATTTATAAGTTTAGGACAATGAAGGTTCATAAAGAGGCGGGTGATCAGATAACGCAGGCAATACCAAATGATGTTAGATTCACAAAAGTTGGTAAATGGCTGCGTAAAACATCTTTAGACGAACTCCCTCAAATTATTAATGTTTTGCAAGGTAGAATGAGTTTAGTTGGTCCCAGGCCGCATGCTTTGAAACAAGAGGATGAGTTTAAAAAAAAAATAGAAGGTTATGTCCTCAGATATAAAGTAAAGCCAGGAATTACAGGTTGGGCTCAGGTTAACGATCTGCGGGGAGAGGTAAAATCAATCGATGATATCAACAGAAGGCTGCAACATGATCTTTTTTACATTGAAAACTGGTCGTTATGGTTTGACATTCGAATTTTGTTAACAACTTCTATAAAAATATTTTTTAGTAAACAAGCATGGTAGAAAAAAAAAGTTGTTCCCCAATTATTGTTATAGGGTGTGGGCTAGCAGGGTTAACTGTAGCACTAGAATTGGCAAAAGAAAAAAAAGTACTTATTGTCTCCAAGAAAGATTTATATTTGTCCGCGACTGCATGGGCTCAAGGTGGAATTGTAAGCGTTTTGAGTGATGAAATCAGCATCTCCACTCACATTAAAGATACAATTGATGCGGGAAAGGGGCTTGTAGAGCCCAGTGTAGCTAGATTGGTCGCTGAATCAGGTCATGGTGCGATCGATTGGTTACTTAACAAAGGTGTTGTATTCAATCAGAACAAACAAAAAAAAAGCGAGCTACACCTTATTCGGGAAGGAGGACATAGTAGAGCAAGAATTGCCCACGTCGCTGATTCAACTGGTAAAGCAATTTTGGACGTATTACTGCATCAAGCTAGGCAAAATCCTAACATAGAAATTCAGACCAACTGGATGGCAATTGACTTAATTACTAATAAAAAAGCCCGTCAATCTACTGCAGTTGTCGGTGTTTGCTTTTTGGACATCATAAAAAACGAAATTTTTCATCTGGAGTCCTCTTCGACTGTGCTCGCTACAGGAGGGGTAGGTAAAGTTTATCGATACACGTCGAACCCGGATACGGCAACGGGTGACGGAATTGCCTTGGCATGGAGAGCTGGTTGTAGAGTTTCAGATATGGAATTTATACAATTTCACCCTACATGTCTTTATCACCCTGATGATAGAAGCTTTCTTATTTCAGAGGCACTTAGGGGCGCTGGTGCAACTCTAGAACTTCCGTCAGGAGAAAAGTTTATGAGGAAGTATGATGCAAAAGGTGAACTTGCACCGCGTGATATTGTTGCAAGATCAATAGATGCAGAAATGAAAAAATATGAAATTGAAAATGTTTACTTGAACGCAACGATGATTGAGCAGGAAGTCATAGATGAAAACTTCCCCACAATAAAATCTAGGTGTTTAAAATTGGGAATAGACATAAGTTCTCAGCGAATACCAGTTGTCCCTGCTGCTCACTATTCATGCGGCGGGATAATCACTGATGTAAACGGGCGAACAGAAATTTCAAATCTATTTGCTGTTGGTGAAAATGCATGTACAGGACTACATGGTGCAAACAGACTAGCTAGTAACTCATTATTGGAATGTGTTGTTATCGGTCGATTAGCGGCGAAACAAATTATATCTCAGTCAATTACTTCCAAAGAAAAAATTAATACTGAATGGAATAATATAAAAGTTGATCAAACTCGACAGACCAAGGAAATCTCCCATAACTGGGAAGAATTAAGATCAATAATGTCAAGCTATGTTGGTATTGTAAGATCCGACATACGACTTAAAAAAGCCCTTAAGAAAATTGGTGAGATTAAAAGGGAGATAGATAGCTATTATTCTCTTTACAGAATTAGCAGAGATCTCCTTGAACTTAGAAATCTTACTCTTTGTGCCGAAATCATAGTTCTAAGCGCACTCAAAAGAAGAGAAAGCCGCGGACTGCATTATTCGAAAGATGTTCCAACTACCTCTTTAACTGCACTAAACACAATTATTGCTCCCTATGATGTGAGGGATAGCTAACATCATTAGCTCCCATTTTTAATGTGTGAAAGTGAGTTAAAACATTATTAAGAAAAATCTCCCAAGTAAATTTTTTAGCTACTGTTTGCGCCTCTAAAACGAGTGTCTCACGAAGATCAGAATCAGAAATTACACGTCTTATTTGTTGTCTCCAAGAACTAATATTTGTAGGTTCCACAAAAATAGCAGCGTTTTTTAATACTTCATTAAGTGCTGGTCGATTACTACATATACTAGGTACACCGTGTAATGCTGCTTCCAAGGGTGGAAGGCCAAAGCCTTCCAGGAGACTAGGACATAGCAGTGCCTTTGCATTGCTAATTACTTTTGCAACCTCTGCATCGCTGATTTTTCCCAAAAAAATGACGTTATCTTTATTAATAAATTTCTTACATCTTTCGCCCGCACTTTTGTTGTCACCCACTAGCACCAATTTTAAATTGCCCAGTTCATCGGAGCGAAAAACTTCTAAAATAATATCGATATTCTTGTGGAAGTCATCACTACCTACAAAGACTACGTAGGGTGATGTTTTTAAGTTTAGAAGTGGATAAATTGAATGTGGAATAAAGTGATTAACTCCTGGGGGGATTACCTTAATTTTATCAAGTGCTATATCAAGATGCTTTGAAATTCTCCCCGCACTCCATTCGCTGATTGTGATTATCCCGATTGATCTCTGAGCATAATCCCTGAAAAGCTCCCTCCATTGCTTTACGTCAGCTTTCGGAAAATATAAATTTAAATCTAGAGGTATCGTGTCCATGATCATTATCACTGACTTGGATAAATACCTACTATCCACCCAATGTATCGACGAAAAGAAATAGAAATCAATTTGGTCTGGATCACAGTCGTCAAGTTGACGAATATGAAATTCAACGTTGTTGCATGCCTTAGAAAGATATATCTTCTTAGATAACTCGTTAAAAATATTCTTGGCGATCCTGCCAATTCCTCTATTATCATTTAGAGAGCCAGAATCAAAGGCAACAATAAGATGGTTAATTTGAAAAAGATAAAAACGTGACCGAGTGCGCTTTAATTCTTTATAGTTTGCTATTAAATATTTATTACCTGGTAGCCGAAAATAGAATAAACCTTTTAAAATTCGAAGAATTTTTGAATTTTTACCGATGATTGATTTTACCAGCGAACCTAAAAATGTTAGAAGCACATTAATTACTTTCAACGTAACCTAGATGAAGCTGATTTGAATCTCAAAGTAAAATCGATTGCATTAAGATTTTTCGTCAAACCACCAATAGAAACCCTATCCACCCCAGTCATAACTATATCCCTAATATTTAGGAGAGAAATATTTCCTGATGCCTCCAATATGGCTTCATTCATGTTCAAGGATACAGCCTTTTTAAGATCCGTAATCGAAAAATTATCCAAGAGAATTTGCTTCGCACCAAATGCCGTTGCCAAGCTATACTCATGCATATTTTCCACTTCAATTTGAAAATGGTCTAAATTTATTTTCTCAACCTCGGCAGCGCTGGCGGCGTTTCCGTAACGCCTGATCAGTGATGTAAAACCGCCCAACGATATCAAATGATTTTCTTTTAGTAAAACGCTATCCCATAGCCCAAACCGCTGATTAGACCCACCACCAACTCTAACAGCATACTTTTGCGCTAATCTAAGTCCCGGGAGAGTTTTCCTTGTATCTAAGATCAAACATTTTTTTTCCTTGACTTCTTTAATTCTCTCCATATAGTTGTGGGTCTCCGTGGCAGTAGCTGATAACGTCTGCAAAAAATTTAAGCTTACCCTTTCAGCTGCAAGTATACTTTTCGCACTTCCCTTAAGCACACAAATCAGCTCATTTTGAAAGATTTTTAAGCCATCTGTTTTTTCCCACTTTACTTGCGTTGCTTTGTCCACGAACCTGAATGTATTCTCAAACCATGATGTGCCACAAAGCACAGCACATTCAGATTTTAATAAAACATGAGCTTCGACTTTTTTATCCGCTATAAATCTTGCTGACAAATCACCGCTGCCAAGATCCTCAAATAAAGCATCTTTTATGTTCCTTTTTACAGCATCAGTTAACTGCTCGACTTTATAAAACATGTCTAACGGGTAAAATTTAACATTTTCGTTATACTCTTCATAGCTTTCTCAGATGTCTCATTCTGCACGATTATCTCTTCAGCGTTCCCGCCTAAAGCGTTTAAAACCCCTTTTAAATCATTCATTTCCATCCAAGGGCAATGAGCACAACTTTTGCAGGTAGCTCCATTACCAGCAGTAGGAGCTTCTATAAAAGATTTTTTCGGAGAGGATTTTTTCATTGCATGGATTAAGCCGTTATCTGTAGCTACGATAAAGGTTTTACACTTAGACTGCTTAGAGTATTTCAATAATTGAGAGGTTGACCCCACGCAGTCGGCTAGTTCAATTACAGAGTTAGGAGCTTCCGGATGAACTAAGATTTCAGCTTCGGGCATGTTTTTACTTAACTTTTTTAATTCAAACGACTTAAATTCGTCATGAACTACACAATGACCCTCCCAATTTAAAATATCTGCCCCCGTCATTTTCTTAATGTAGTTCCCAAGATGTTTATCAGGAGCAAAAATTAACGGTAGTTTTTTGGATGCTAAATATTCAACTATATCGATGGCACATGAGCTAGTAACTGTCCAATCAGATCTTGCTTTTATTGAAGCGCTTGTATTAGCGTACACCAAGACAGTCCTGCTTGGATTATTGTCACAAAATTCATTAAAGTCATCAAATGAGCAACCAACATCTAAAGAACAGGTTGCCATATTATTCACCATAAAAACTTTTTTCTGAGGTGACAGGATTTTAGCAGTTTCGCCCATAAACTTAACGCCAGCAACGATTAAAATATCAGCTGAACTACGTTGCCCATACCTAGCCATCTCCAGAGAATCGGCAACAATACCTCCAGACTCGATTGCTAAATCCTGAACAATACCATCAACATAATAATGACAAATAATTGAGGCGTTCATTACTCTCAATTTATCCTTGATTTCCTCCTTTAATAAAATCTTCTCTTGCAAATTGAGTGAGGTTTTTTCTTTATTGAATAATCTGGCCTCGAGCATTTTTTGCTCAACAGTATTCTGGTAAGATTGCATTGAAAACTTCATAAATAATTAACGAAAAATCTTTTCTGAATTAACTAAAGAATGTTTACTGCTATACAAATCCAAAATGAAAACAGTGCTCCTGTATTTAACAAAACACTTGTTGAATCCGATCTCCCAAATGGAGATGTTCTTATTAAAACTGATTATACGACAGTTAACTACAAGGATAGTTTAGCAATCGTAAAAAAAATTCCTGTTATAAGAAACTTTCCAATGATTCCAGGTATTGATCTTTCTGGAACTGTTATAAGTAGTAAGACTAACAAGGTTAATAAGGGACAAAAGGTACTAGTTTGTGGGTGGGGATTAGGTGAGTCGAGATGGGGGGGGTTTTCAGAGTTGGTTAGAGTACAAAATGAATGGATCACTTCTGTTCCTCAAAATTTTTCTACTAAAGATGTAATGATAATCGGCACTGCAGGCTTCACAGCTATGTTAGCAGTGAAAAAGATGCTTAATCACGGAACTGAACCTCGGTCGGGCAAAGTGCTTGTAACTGGAGCATCGGGAGGTTTGGGTAGTTTAGCTGTCATGATACTTAAAAAACTCAAATTTGAAGTTGTAGCAGCAACCACGAAACCAAATAATATTGACTATCTTAAATTTATCGGAGCTAAAGAGGTTATTCTGGTTCAAGAATTAGAGGAGCCTAAGAAATTATTAGACAAGCAAAAATGGGCTGCTGTGATTGATACGCTTGGAAGTAGGACTTTAGCAATTGCATGCGCAGCTACAAAAATTGACGGGGCCGTAATAAGCTGCGGTAACGTACAGGGTATGGACTTACACACCAGTGTGGCTCCTTTCATTTTGAGAGGTATTAGTCTTTACGGCGTCAACAGCGTCTACAGGAGTACGAGCAACAGAAAACAAATTTGGAATCTCCTCTCTGATACCCTTTCTTGTTCAGAACTTCTTCAAATTTCTTCTGAATTCAGTTTTGATAAAACAATTCTAATCGCAGAAAATGTATTTAAGGGCGAGACTTTTGGTAGATCCATCATTAAATTGAATTAAGCTTATTGATATCGATCAATGTTTAAAGTATGCCCCCCCCAAATTTCTTCTAAACAATAGTACTCCCGTATAGATGGTTGCATTACGTGACAAATAATATCCCCACAATCAATCAATACCCATTCCCCATTTTCAAGTCCTTCCACCCCACAACTAAAATTTAAATTTAGCTTCACTTTTTCTATGACAGACTTTGCTAATGCCTTAGTTTGTGTGGTAGACACAGCAGACGCAATCATTACCCTATCAAAAAAGTCTGATTTAGACGTAGTGTTAAATATTTTAATATCCTGCGCTTTTACATCTTCTAAAGCCTCAACTATTAATCTCTGGAGTCTATCAATTTGCAACTTAACAATCCTCCTCAAAAAGTTGATAGAGTTTATTCGAGGAAATATATTCCATTACTTTCTTATTAACACTTTCTGGTACTTTTTTTTTTGCCAAAAGCTTACGAATGTCTGTAGAGGAGCAAAAATCGGGTCTCATATCAATTTTTGTAATGTTAGCTCCATATCCTCTTAAAATAAGTTGCTCATTCCTGCTCTTCTCGCTAATTTCCTTAAGAAACTCCTCCGACGTTAATGAAAAATCGACACTTGGACGGCAACATAAAGCAACGTCCATGTTGTTTATCAACCATTGCCACCTTCTCCAACGTCTAAAATTCAACAGTTGGTCTTCACCTAAAATCCAAATAAACTGACTCTCTGGGAACTCTGCCCTCATAGATTGAATGGTTTTATATGTGTAACTTGGTATTCCATTTTTAGCATTAGTTATTTCTCTCGAATCAATTTTCATTCTTTTATCACCCAAATCTTCGAGGATAATTTTGAGCATCTGTAATCGATGATCGGCTGTTGCTGAAGCCCTTTTATGGACTGGTATACCAGTCGGAATCCACTTGATATGACTAAGATCCAACTGGTCAGCTGCAGCAGATGCTACGCTCAGGTGAGCCCTATGAACTGGATCGAAACGACCACCAAAAAGTCCTATTTTATGCATTTAGATATCTTTGAACAAAAAATCCTAAAATTGAGCAGCAGACGAGAGTAGCAAAACTACTAAGATTCACTCTCACCAGTAAAAAAATGGCAAATATAGTCAATGCGACACTGGGTAGATCAATATTTAACGGTAAGCTCGATAACACTTGTCCTTTCAGATAAACGTTTTCAGAAAATCTAATTGCTAAGTGCACTAAAATCCCGATTACTGCCGCCGAAATAGCCTTCATAAACCATTTTAAAAGATCTATCTTCATAAATTTTTCATAGACTGGTGCTCCGAGCAAAACAAAAATAAAAGATGGCAAGAAGGTCGCTATTAGTACTACTGTTGCAGCCCCTATCTCTGGAATATAATTAGTTATATCTGAATATTTGTAGGACACCATAAAAGTTGTAATAACGTTCACCATGACCAGAGGACCAGGAAGAATTTCCCCTAAAGATAAAATATTCGCCATTTCCTCAGTACTCAACCAAAGTTTACCATCTACCACAAATTCAAAAACGTAAGATAACACTGCATAAGCACCTCCAAAGGAAATAAAAGACGCCTTTGAAAAAAATAAATACAAACTAAGGACTAATTCTCCTAGAAATTGATATGTTAATACAAATGTAATACCCCAAATTACTATACCCAAACTAATTATAAAAACTGATTTAGAGGAGGGAACAAGCAGTTTACTTTCCCTAAAAACTTTTGAAGTGCATGTTTTTCTTAGAGCTAATTTACTCTCAATTAATCCCTTACTTATAAAAGAGAGTAAATAAATAATAACTCCAAAGCAGCCAGATATTAGAATTATCAAAGGGTAAGGAATACCAAAAGAAAGGGCTAAATAAGTAATCAGTGACAGGAAGAACCAAAAAAAAGAAAAGTTAAAAAACCGAATTATATTCCAAATTGTAAAAACTATTATTGCTATAATCGCCGCCCTAGCACCGAAAAAAATCTCCTCTAGTTGAGATAAGTTTCCATGCTTTATATAAAAATATGAAACTAAAATGGTTAAAAAAAATGAAGGTAGTACGAATAATAACCCGGAAACTAATCCTCCAAACCTCCCAAATAAGACCCAACCGATATAGACAGAGAGTTGTTGCGCCTCAGGTCCGGGTAGAAGCATACAAAAATTAAGTGCATTTCTAAAAGTTTCAGGCTTTACCCACTTCTCCTTCTCAACGAATTGTCTGTGGATAAGTGATATTTGCGCAGATGGTCCTCCCACTGAAAAAAAACCAATGCAGAGCCAGTGAAAAAAAAAATTGTAAAAGGTTGGCTTTACCAAATTAGGAACTGAGTAGTTGATTCAGATCCGATAGCAACTCAGAGCCATTCAAATCAGCTGGTGCCAACAATCTTAATGCACCTGACTTATCAAATATATAAGTATAGGTGTAATGATCAATTGTATACATCGCGGAGTTCGATTCAAAAACCTTATTAACTACCAAATTAAATTCTGCCTTTAGGATCTGTAAATCTGAGCTAGAGACAACTGCACCGGAAAAATCTGGATCAAATGAATTTAGATATTTAGCAAGCTGATCATTTGTATCTCGATCTGGGTCTACTGAGATAAAAATTACCGCCAGATCATTCGAATAGTTCCCAAGCATACTTTTTATATCCACCATTTTTGCGAGGTGCCCGGGACAAAAATCAGGACATGACAGAAAGCCGAAGAATAGGGCAACTACTTTCCCTTTATATTGTTCAAGATTCAATGTCTCATTGCTTCCAGTTTTAATTGAAAGCTTTTTTCCCCAGTTAGCCCCTGTAACATCAATAGAATAGAATTGCTGATTATCTTTAGAGACAAAAATTAAATTTGCTAGACTTGAGATCAATAAAATTAAGACTGCAAGCCAACCAAGTCTGGTGATATATTTCATCATATGGAATTTATCAAGTTTCTACTATTTACTGGACTTATCAATCCTTTTTCAGTAATCAAGGCGGAAATATTGTGGTGAGGTGTTATGTCAAAAGCGGGGTTAGAAACCCTAACTTCATTAGGAGCCCAGACTTGTGAATCATATCCTCTTACCTCTGATCCGCAACGTTCCTCTATCACAATATCTACTCCTCGGTCAGTAGACAAATCTATCGTTGAAAGAGGGCAAGCAACAAAAAAAGGAATTCTATTTTCTTTTGCAAGAACAGATAATGTATATGTTCCTATTTTATTCACAACATCGCCATTCGCCGCAACTCTGTCCGCTCCAACGACGACGACATCAATCTCTTTTTTGTTCATTAGATAGCCACACATGTTGTCAGAAATTAAAGTAACCGGAATTTCATCCTTAAGCAATTCCCAAGTTGTCAGCCTTGCTCCCTGCAAGAATGGTCTAGTCTCACTAGCAAAAACTTCTATTTCTTTTCCCGCGAAATGTGCGCTTCTAACTACCCCCAAGGCTGTTCCGTAGCCGGCAGTCGCTAATGCTCCGGCATTACAGTAAGTCAAAATTTTTGCTTTTTCTGGAATCAGACTGTTGCCAAAAGAACCAATCAATCTGTTAACTTTAACGTCCTCTGATAAAAGGTCTATTGCCTCTCTCTCAACATTATGAGCTAATTCTTCATGATTTTTCTCTATATTTTTTAGAAACGAAAACTCTAAACGACTCACGGCCCAAGCTAAGTTCACGGCAGTAGGTCTGCTTTTAAGCAAACGTTCCTTTTTTGTTTTTACTAAGGAAATAATAGTTTCAATATCCTTCCTGGAAAACACAATTTTTTTTTCAGTTGGGTCGACTTTACAAATTGCCTCTCTAACGCAGAACACAAATCCAAAAGCAGCAGCACATCCTATGGCAGGAGCCCCTCGTACGACCATTTCTTTTATAGCCAATGCAACATCCTCACACGAAAAACATCTCACAAATTCCTCTTTTGTGGGAAGCTTTCTTTGATCAATAAGTTCCAAATGCGAGCCAAACCACTGCAACGTCTTAAAGTTTTGTTCCCTATTTTTCAACGATTCCAAATTATTTTCCATCAAACTCACATAAAGTAATTACAGTAATTTTTTGTGATTCTAAGGAATCAACTCCTCCCAATTCTGGTAACCCAATAACAAAAAGGGAAGCAACAATCTCACCACCTAAACTAGTTATTAATTTTACTGAAGCGCTTGCGGTCCCCCCTGTGGCTATCAAGTCATCCACTAAAACAACCTTATCACCATTTGCTACAGAAGACTCGTGTACCTCAAGAGTATCAACGCCATATTCTAATTCATAATCCTGTGAAATTCTTTTTCTTGGTAATTTTCCTTTTTTACGAATTGGAATGAAACTTTTATTCAATCTATCGCTTAATGCTGCCCCAAAAACGAATCCTCTTGCCTCAATACCAGCTATCTTGTCGAATTTTATCACTTTTAATTTTTGTGCAAATATACTTGTGGTTTCCCGAAGACCTCTCGGATTCTCCAGCAAGCTGGAGACATCACGAAACATTATTCCTTCTTTAGGATAATTTGGTATTGTAATAATATTATCTTTAATGCTAAAAGCTGGTGTTTTGCTCATTAATCTTTGCCTTTTTATTAAACCCGTAAGATCTAAATTTTTCTATCACCTCGTCCATCTGATTGTCATTCAAAAGATGAACACCCCCTATTGTCAACGCCTGTAAGTATTGTCCACATAAAGACTCGACTTCTTCAGCTAGATAAGTTGCAAAATCAAGTGATTCTCCACATGACACTAAGCCATGATTAGCAACTAGACAGGCCCACCGATTTAGCATGGCAGATTCAACTTTCTCTGCTAACCTTGAGGACCCAAATAATTCATAGTCGCAACATCTAATATCCCTTCCCCCGGCAACTGCTACCATATAGTGAAAAGCAGGGAGGTGTTTCCTCAAACACGATAGAGTGGCAGCGTTAACAGAATGCGTATGTACAATGGCGTTAACATCGAACCTACTTCTGTACAAATTTCTATGTATCTGCCACTCGCTTGAGGGCTTCTCCAGACTATCGAAGGTTCCATCAAGATTCATTTCTACGATATTTTCTTCTTGGATCAGATCGGCAGAAACTCCGGAGGAAGTAATTAAAAACTCGTTGAGAGAAATACGAAGACTAATGTTACCCGATGATCCCTTATTTAATTTAAGATCATTAAGCTTGCGCATAGTTTTAACAATAGATTTCCTCTCCTTTTTAAACCTCATGAAATCTTAACCTTCACTATCAAAAAATTTGCTTAAAATTCTCCCCGCTACATTATTATAGGCTTTTAATGTCTCAGCTTCCCAGTATTTGGGATCAGTTAAAACTGCACCATCTAAAGCCTCATGACATTTACAACTAGAAGACTTCAGATTTATTTGCCCTTTAATCACCAGAGATATTAACTTTCTGACATTAATGATGTTTTTCTGCATTTGGACTAAAACTTTTTCTACTGTGACCTCATCATGCTCTGAATGCCAACAATCGAAATCGGTAACCATCGCAATTGTAGAGTAACAAATTTCGGCCTCCCTAGCTAATTTCGCCTCTGGCATATTTGTCATTCCTATCAAACTACAACCCCATTTACGGTATAGTTCCGACTCTGCATAAGTAGAAAATTGAGGTCCTTCCATTACTAAATAATTACCACCTGTTTTCAAGGTAATAGAATTTTCCTCTGCTATATCTTTAATAATTCGATTTAATCTCTCGCAAACAGGCTTAGCCATTGACACGTGCACAACAAAACCATTTTCGTAGAATGTTTTTCTTCTAAGGAAAGTTCTGTCTATGAATTGATTCACCAAAACAAATGTTCCCGGGGGAAATTTTTCTGTTAAAGACCCCACAGCACTAATCGAAATGATTTCACTAACCCCAACCTGCTTAAGAGCATCTATATTCGCTCTGTAATTTATTTCACTCGGGTTTAATCTATGCCCTCTCCCATGTCTTGGAAGAAAAACAACATCTTGATCAATAATTCTTCCAAATAGTAAGTGATCAGAGGGTTTGCCGAACTCAGAGTTTACCCTCTTCCACTTTTTTGAAGTGAGTTCCGGTATTTCATATAAACCACTTCCGCCAACAATCCCAAGCATTATCTTTATCCTTTGATTTTTATTATGATTGACTAGTAGAATAACTGTGGAAAGAGAAAAAAAATAGTGCGTATAGCAATAATAGGAGCTGGCTTAGCAGGAGCGTGTGTATCACGCTCAATTGCCAACTTATCGAATTATTTAGAAAATTTTTCTGATGCCCCCCAGGTAGATAAGAAAAATACATATTTAAAAGAACTAGTTATATACGAAAAAACCGGTTCCGTTACTGATGCATTGTCGCAAAGTGCTTCCGGAAATCCTTTTGCAATAATTCATCCACATTTAACAATTAACTGGGAAAAATGGGAATTAAACGAAATAGGCTTAAACATTAGTAGGAAATGGATATCTGAGCTAAATTTTGCATTAGGTAATATTGTTGGAAATATGTGTGGGATCGTTCGTATTCCAAAAAATAGCATTGAAGCGAGCAAGTGGGAGAAACTTATTGACCAAAATAAATATGGCAGATTCACTACCCTAAACCGAAAACAAATTAAAAAAATTATAGGAAAAGAAGTTGGCTATGAATTTGCAATTATGGAGGAAAATTTTGGTTGGATTTCTCCAAAATCTTTCGTTATGTCTTGCCTCAAGGACACAAGGAAGAAGATTGGTAATAGGTTAAAAGTTGTTGTAAACGCTAATGTCAAAAAAATACACTCTGACGGTTTTAAAAAAAAATTGGAATTGGGTAATTTCTCCGATGATATTTCAAAAGGTTTCTCAGCCTCATTTGATGTCGTGATTTTAACTACCGGATCAGGTTCCCCAGAGTTTTTAAGACTAAATGATCTTATTAGAGAACCTTGCATTAGTAGAAATAGAATCGGAAGGCCGAAGAACATTAAAAAAGATGAAATTTTACAGCTAGTGAATGGACAACTAACTTCTTTTAAGATCAAGAAAAATGACATTAATTCCTTGCGGCTAAAAAATATAGTTTGTAAACGCGGATATTTATCTCCCTTAATTAATGGAAAAATTTATTCTGGATCTACCTACGATAGAGTGAATGATGATTGCTTGGTTACATTAAAAAAAAATTTAGATATTAACAGAGACCGATTCTACGAATTCGTTGGTTCAATGGATTTAATTGATAGTCTAGAAAACAGAAGGTCGAAACGCTGCGTGTCTTTTGATAAATTACCCTTAGTCGGTAAACCTGAAGTGACTTCTCATAATTTTTTTATTTTTACTGCTTTGGGATCAAGAGGTTTTACATACGCGCCAATGCTTTCTGAATTTTTAGCACATAATATTTTCCAACCTGAAAGAATTATAAAAAGAAAGTTTAATAAAAATGAATTAAGTGCATTTCCTTTTTTAATGACTGAGTCAACTAAACAGAAGATATCTCAATTAATTGAGTTTCAAAGAATTTATAAGTAGATGATGAATGGATGAACTGAACTATTTAGATTTACATATCCCAAAACTAGGAGAAATAACTCAAATTGATACTGGGATATTTTGGTTGAGGATGCCCTTACCTTTTCAATTAGACCATATCAATCTTTGGTTATTAGAGGATGAGGTGGCAGGCGAAAGAGGGTGGACAGTAGTCGATACGGGCATATCCAACAGTCGAACAAAGCTGCTTTGGTTAAACTTTCTCAGAACTCATAAAGATCGTCTCCCTATTCTGAAAATCATTTGTACTCACATGCACCCCGATCACTTCGGGTTAGCCCACTGGTTATGTAACGGCTTAGACAGTGGCCTTTGGAAAGTTCCGGTTTTGATGACTTGTGAAGAATATGATATGGCTAAACTGCTATCCGATGGGGAGAATCAAAAGGTGTGTACCGGAACCTTGCCTGGAGATCCGAATGAAAATGTGATCAGCACTAAAACAATTGATTTCTTTAAATCACATGGTTGTAATCTGAAGGAATCAAAAAAAAAATTATTTGAAAGAAGTGTTTTTTATTCCTCTATGGTAAGGAATATTCCAGAGACATTTACCAGCATCAAATCAAACTCGAAATTGACAATTGGGGGTTATAACTGGTCAATTATCCTAAGTTCAGGACACTCACCTAGACACGCTAGCTTATACTGTAAATCAAAACAAATATTAATTTCTGGAGACATGATTCTACCCAAAATTACCTCTCATGTTGGGGTCTTTCCATCATCATCAGACAATAACCCATTAAAGAATCACTTATCTGCCTTGGTTAAATTCAAAAGACTTCCACCGGATACGCTTGTCTTACCGTCTCACGGTCAACCTTTTGGAGGCAGCGAAGTAAGTGGGCTTCACCGTAGATTAATTCAAATAGAGTCTCATCATCAAGAACGATTAGACAAAATTTTGGTAAGCTGTGAAAATCCGAAATCAGTAAGTGATTTACTACCAATAATTTTTAAACGGAAGCTGGATAGCCACAACTACACGTTTGCTTTTACTGAGTTACTGGCACATTTAAATTATTATTTATGGAAAGGTTATCTGAAAAAAGTCGTTCAAAATAAAATCATAAAATTTATTAAATATAGGGGAATTTCATGAGGATACTTGTCCCAATAAAGAAAGTTGTGGACTACAATGTAAGAGTTTTGCCAACTGCTTGTAAGAAGAGAGTAGATATTGAAAATGTCAAGATGTCAGTGAACCCTTTCGATGAAATCGCTCTTGAAGAAGCTATAAGACTGAAAGAAAAGAATTATGCCGAAGAGATTTGTCTCGTTACTATAGGGCCCGAAAGTTGTGAGGATATTTTAAGGAGTGGTCTGGCCATGGGGGCAGACAGAGCCATGCTGATAGTAACTGAGATAGATCTAATATCTATCCAAATAGCGCAAGTTCTGAACAGTCTTTTAAAACGAAACAAATTTGACCTAATTTTAATGGGAAAACAAGCGATAGATGACGATTGTAACCAAACAGGGCAAATGCTTGCTGGCCTAGCTGGTTTACCCCAAGCCACTTTTGCTTCGGAACTAGAAGTTACAAAAAAAAGTAAAGAGATGTTAGTTATTAGAGAAGTGGATACCGGCGTAGAAACTGTATCGTTTAGCCTTCCTGCCGTTATCACAGCTGACTTGAGGTTAAATGAACCAAGATATATTTCTTTACCAAATATTATGAAAGCAAAGAAAAAAGAAATGGAAAAAATAGAGTTGGAAAAATTAAATATTAACTTTGCTAAGTCTATCGAGGTTATAGAAATAAGCGAGCCTGAGGAGAGAAGTAAAGGTGAAATTTTACATAATGTAGATGATTTATTATTTGAACTCAAGGAAACATTAAAGGTCATTTAAAATGGTTACTCTTGTAATTGTAGAAAACTCAACGGATGCACCAAAAAAAGAAACTTTTCACGTCATCACAGCTGCAAAATTGATGGAAAGTGATATTTGGGCAGTAGTTTTAGGCAAAGATTGCCACAATATTTGTAAAGCAGTTAGTACAATTAGTGGCGTAAAAAAAGTTATAAAAATTGATGCTGAGTTTTTGAAAGAGAAACTTTCGGAGAGCTATGCATTCCAAATCAGCAACTTGTTAAAGGCCTACCGAGAAATAAAATCTGTCTTAATTTCAACCTCTTCCTTTGGGAAAGAACTTTTGCCGAGAATTGCAGCAATGCATGGAATGAGTCAGGTTTCTGATGTTATAAAAATTCATTCACCCAGCATTTTTGACAGACCAATCTATGCTGGAAATCTTATTTCAAAGGTAAAAACCAGTGAGAAAATAAAATTTTTGACTATCAGAACTACAAAATTCGACGCTGCAAAAAAAACTGAGGAGGTAGGGATAAATATTGAGAATTTTACTGCAGATACTTTTTCAAGCCTAAAATCAATCATTAATTCTAGCTCGGTAACGTCGGATAAACCAGATTTATTATCTGCCAGAGTAGTGGTAGCAGGGGGAAGAGGTTTAGGGTCGGCAGAAAATTATAAAAAAATATTGGAGCCACTAGCGCTGAAATTAAATGCAGCACTTGGAGCTTCTCGAGCTGCAGTAGATTCTGGTTTTGCTCCCAACGAATATCAAGTCGGTCAAACTGGAAAAGTGGTTGCCCCAGAACTTTACTTTGCAATTGGAATGTCAGGATCCGTACAACATTTAGCAGGAATGAAAGATTCGAAAATTATTGTAGCAATAAATAAAGATGAAGATGCTCCTATTTTCAGAATTGCAACTTACGGTCTTGTGGCAGATTTGTTCGATGTTGTCCCAGAAATTACAAAAAAAATTAGATAATGAACTTACAGCAACTACGCATTCTTGCAGAGGCAAACAGACAAAATTTTAATTTGACTCAGGTTGCTCGAGCACTATTCATTTCTCAGCCAGGTATCAGTAAAACTATTAAGGAACTTGAAGAAGAATTGGGCTTTGATCTTTTCTTACGTCATGGTAAAAGAATACGAGGATTCACTCACGCAGGAAAAACTGTTTTATCTTTTGCTCAAGAAATTTTAAATAATGTTAGAAATATTCAAGATGTAAAATGTAAGTTGGCTAACGAAGAGTCCGGAGCCTTAATTTTAGCAACAACCCATACACAAGCAAGATACTCTCTCCCAGGGATAATTTCTAAGTTTAAAAAATCTTTTCCTAAGGTTCAATTCGTTCTTCACCAGAGTAGT